>Ga0074195_1001953_pt1 | contig 25468 bp, 22 predicted proteins | sample EPASupsiteHSE623_FD_64525 | JGI IMG/M metagenome (GOLD analysis project Ga0074195, IMG submission 64525) | Bioremediated contaminated groundwater from EPA Superfund site, New Mexico - Sample HSE6-23 | ecosystem: Environmental > Aquatic > Deep subsurface > Groundwater > Contaminated ... | reverse complement strand
TGCGGCTGAACCTTTGTCCTGCCCGTAGGCATGAGAAGATTATCTTCCAATCCTATGAAAATTTTCCTGTGCCTTCGAGCGTAGCGAATGTAAATGGAGTTGAAAAAGAATGCAACTACGCAAACTAAGCATTGTCCTGCTGGCACTGCTGTTGGCAGCGATGGTAATGGTACCGATGGTGAGTGCCGAGGAACAAAGTGCAACCGGAGAGACAGATAGTGAGTGGAACTATCCGGGGGTACCCGAGCATTATCTCCCTCCGGAATATTTTAAGGACGCAAAACCTGCAACGCCGTTACCGGAATCGGAAATGATTAATATTGTATTTTCAGAAAAAACTCTTAATTCATTCAGCAAGGATGACCCGGCAGGAATAATCAGTTTTCCAACGTCCAGTCTGATCCAGAATTCACAATTCACGCAATCCAAAAGCTGGCAGAACAGATATGTTGAAAATGATATCAAGCCGGACGACGCGGTTGTCCTGGTACGGATGCCTAAAACAATGTACGACCGGTTCGTTATTCCATCTAAAGATGGTACCATAACGATTCCGGCTTCGTACTTTGCACGATATTACAAAAATCTCGCAGAACTTGATGCTAATGTCCAGCCGGACGGTGATTCAGTGATAATTACTCCAAGCGCTGATCCAGTTCTTGCGGAAAAGACCAATATATCGGTAACTGTAAAAAAGAAACAAGTCGTTTCAAATCCGCTCGCATCGCGAGTAGCAACACCATTAAGGAGCCCTCAGGGAGCTAACACGTGGCATAACAAGTGGATATTTTTCAACCGGACATATGCAGATACGTTGGATTATTGTATCGGACAGATTACACCCGATTCCCACTCTGTTTCCGGAAATAATGACAGGTATTATGCGCCACAGGAAAGGGAATATTATCTAAATTACGAGCAAGATGCCATTGAAATTGTGGTAAACTATGATCACCATTCATACTGGCCTAATACGAATATAAGTTTATTCCCCGCGATCTATGACAATTATGCCAATGAACCAACACCGCTGGCGGATGCTCGTTATGAGAGTAAAGGTCCCGGCATTATGGCATTGGATCCGGCAACCTTCCCCAAGGCATTCGGATACCATGTCCAGATCTCGAACGGGAAATATTACATTGCGTTTGAATTTATGAATAACCTGACATTCACCTCCAATTATGTTTACAACGATCAAGATAATCCGAGCACCTCATTTACCAGGTTCAGCGGATCATCTGAATTCAGGCAGGTCTCAAGTCCTATAACGGATACCTTTTCTGCATCAACAACCCCGGTTATTGACCAGTGGGCCCATGATGCAACCCTGAGTTCTTGGAGAAAACCCACGGATGCCTGGGAGTATAACACCGCGGTCACTGATGAGATTTTCACAAATATCTACTGGTTCCTTGGCGGCAATAACTCCGATGAGATCGGTACCAGTTCGTATATGTCATCGGCATGGACTTAACTCTCAATTTTTTTGAGACTACTAACCCCATTCAGCAACTATTATGCCCGATAATGAATGAAAAGAAATTTGCTAGTGTGCATTGCAAAGTACATTGCAAAAAGGAGATCTTACGTAGGAATGAAGGACTGATCAGTTCATGGAAAAATTTAAAATTAACGCTTATTATCTGGCGATTCTCATTTGCCTGATTATACTCGTGCTTGCCGGAAGTTATGTTGTTTACACCACATACCTTCCGCCAGAAAATCTCAACCCGGAAGTACCCGGTTCAACACAGGATCACGGGTCGCTGTGCAATCTTTCTGCTGTCGGTCCCCGAATCCCTGTTCCGGTCGATACGTCCGTCTCTATCCAAGACCCGATGCCCAAGATACGGTATTCAATTAACGAGAGCGACTCCGGCCGGACTGTTGTGCTAACAAACGGCGACATTGTTGAGATCAACCTGCGGTGGATCCCGTCACTTGGTATGCGCTGGTTCATCCCGGTTTCCGGGTGCGGGATTGAGATGGTGAATGATGGGTACTATGACACAGGTACCGATTTCTGGAATACTTCCGGCCATTACCGGGCCCGGTACAAGGCGGTCAGCTCTGGGACCACGATCCTTGATGGAAAATTTGTTATCACTCCCAACGACAACATGAATGCGGCGACACCAACGTTCAATCTTACTGTGATCGTGAAGTAGGCCCGATACAATAATTGTCGGCCCTGAGTGGCCCTGACGATGCGGCCGAGCAACACCTGCGGAGCGTGGAGGGGGGAGGAATCACTACAAAAAACAGAAGGAATCCAGTGATGCCCAAAAAGTGAAGGACAGATTCACCCCAAGCCCAATTGCGGCCAAACCCGGTGCATGCAATTCTTTACATCAGAAACTAAATTTTTTTGGTGAACGTGATGAGAAAACGAAAAATTACCGGTATATTCATTTTTTTCATATTCACTATTCTGTTCGTTCACTCTCCGGTTATGGGACTGGCATCGGATCTGCAACCCGCATGGGAGATCCCGCTCATGCCGGCAGATAATCCGGCAAACCAGACCCCGGTTATTCAGGCCTCTGATAACCGTCAGCTCATAACCCTGAATTTTAAATATGAACCGACATTTTTCGTGTATGACGGGAACGGGTCATTCCTTTGGAACTATACGTTAACTGCTGAAAAAACACCTTGGCTCTCATCAATCAGTATTGCTCCCGATGGAACCGGATTGGCGATTACCCAGTTTCTCCCGGGCTGCTGTCATGGATCTGTTTCCAATACATCTTCGAACAAAGTGATATTCTTTGACAAGTTTGGTGGGAGATTATGGGAATATGCAACGTACAGTCCACCCCTTACATCAGCGGTTTTAAAAAATACCCATGATATTCTTGTCGGAACAGTGGACGGACAGATCCTCTGCCTTGACCGGCATGGATCTGTCCGCTGGACTACCACCGTGGATGCACCGGTGACCACTCTTGCCAGTTCACCTGATGGGAGCACAATCGTTGCCACGGGAGACAGTAATTATTACTTTAGTACACTCTATGGCGAACCGCTCAACCCCTACGATTTCTTCACACTGGATGCGAATGGAACGGTGCTCTGGAAATACCAGACTCGTGGACAAAATACCGTGGCTGTCAGCAGGGACGGATCAACTATCGCGGCAATCGGGGGACGCTTCGGCAACCTCATGGTGTTCAACCGGTCGGGAACAAAATTGTTCGAGAGATCATTTCCCGGCGTTACATCAGCACTCTCCATGACGGGTGACGGAAACCAGTCCGTGGTTGAAACTGCCGATGGCCTTGTCTATTGCCTGGATCATAATGGGTCGCCAGTATGGAATGTATCGGTAGAACCCGGTTCACAGGGTATGGCTGTTGGCAGTACCGGAGACAATATTGTCATTGGAAACAACCGGACTATTATTGTATACAGTATAACGGGAGATGTTTTGGGAATGTATCCTGCCGGCAGCAGGGTACTTTCGGTTACACCGGTTCCCGGTAGCGAGTCATTTATTATCGGTACCGAACAAAAAATTCTCTTTCTTAATGTAAATGGATCGGATCCTGATGGGATGTTTCCTGCAAGTTCATCATTAACGACAACGCAACCAGCAATACCGACACAACGAACCTCCACGAGTACTCCGACAAGTGTGTTCATACCGGTTTTTGCACTGGCGATTGGGGTTATTGGAGTGATACTATTCCGGAGACCACTGTAAAAAATCACGGAAAGAACACTCAAATTTCTGGAAGGCGCTCAATTTTTATATAAAAAATGAGGTAGTACAATAAGTGAAAAAATCACGGATTTCATTCTCATCATCTGTTTTTAATTTTTTTCGCTATGTTTCTAGGATCGAATGATTGGTACCATTTTTTTACGCGGGAAAATAATTTTCAGAAATTTTTTCCGGTATGTTGCGGATATGGTGTGAAATTTTTTTGGGAAATTAAAAAAAATTATGGAGAACGGATTCGATCGATTGCTCTCCTTCAATTCAGTGTAAGGTCAGGAAAAACACCAGGGTCTGAACCGGATGAATCACCATTGGTTACTGCTTTGCTATGATCACCTTGAGGGGCCTGCACCCCCTCTCCTACCCATCCGGGCCCCCATCAGGCCCGGATCGCCACTTCCGGAGGTCGCCCGACCGGCCTGTTTTGAGGAATTTTACGGGAAGTCTCATGGAAAAACGCTACACTTCGCCCGATTCATGAACGGGCAATTATCCATGGAGAAAAACCGGCATGTTCAGAACCTGTTTCTTTTGAGGATCGGTGGCTGCCGCAGGGTTTGAGATATGGGAGTGGGCGAGCGGAGTGGTGCATATCTGACAGAGAAACCTAATGTGCAGCAACATCAAAGAATGATTTAGATCCGGAGGATTCATCCTGAAAGTCCGTGAGATTATCAAGATGATCGAGGCCGACGGATGGTACCTTGTTGCAACAAAAGGAAGCCATCGCCAGTTCAAACACCCGGCAAAAGCCGGCAGGATCACCATTGCCGGTCACCTGACCGAAGATCTTGCACCCGGCACCATGAACAGTATCTTTAAGCAGGCACAATTCAAGGAATGATCATTCACATGCACAGGTTCCTTATCGTAATCGAAAAAGCCGGAAAGAATTATTCTGCATACTCGCCCGATCTCCCCGGGTGTGTGGCAACCGGCAAGACCCGCGAAGAAGCGGAAGAGCGGATGCATGAAGCCATCGGGATACATATCCGCGGGCTTATTGAAGACGGGATGCCGGTCCCGAAATCTCATTCATCAGCAACGTTTGTAGCGGTCCAGGCTGAATAGGATAGTTATCCGGATATTTTTTTTAGTCAGCCGCGAATTTTTTTTCACCGGCTGATTTTTCGCAGGAATTTTTTTGAAAGCACGGGGTTTGTGGGACAGGAACCAGCCCCTCATGATCTTACAATTGGGGTGGACAGCGCGTCTCGGGAGGTTTTAGATGCTGTCACCTGCCCCGTAGTGAGGGAGGGCTGCACCCCCTCACCAACCCATCCGGGCCCGCTACAGGCCCGGATCGCCACTTCCGGAGGTCGCCCGACCGGCCTGTTTGGGGGTATTTTGCAGGGAGTCTCATGGAAAAACGCCAATCTTCCCCGGATTGGCGAATGGGCAGTTTTGCATGGAGAAAAACCGGCCTGTTTAGAACCGGTTTCTTTTGAGGATCGGTGGCTGCCGCAGGGTTTGGCACACGGGCGATTGAGTGCGTCGAAAACGCGTTTATCAGACATGCCATGATCACCATGAGAGACCTGCATTCCCCTCATCAAATCCGGCCCTGCTATGGCTCCGGATGTACCACTTTTCCGGATCCAGAGGGAATAATTCTCAGAAATGTGGGAATAAATCCCGTTTTTCACTCGTTTTTACGTCGGTAGACATGAGGTCATATGTAGCCGAGTTACAGCGGGCGAAGAGGTGGGGTCGCGGGTATTTTGTATGATGTGGAATTTGCACTATGTCGAATCTCACCAGAGATAAGGCACGAGAAGACTCCGAAGGATTCTTCGAACATGTCTTTTCTCTCATATTCATTTACACGTTCCTGGAAAAAACCGGACATGTAAACACATATTAGAGAAATCGTTTATTATCAGGTACCAAATCGCTCACTGTGGACGACCGGAGGTTGTCCCAAGAACAGAAAGGACGAGGTTCGCCCCAGGTCAAATGCGGCTGAACCTTTGTCCTGCCCGTAGGCATGAGAAGATTATCTTCCAATCCTATGAAAATTTTCCTGTGCCTTCGAGCGTAGCGAATGTAAAAGGAGTTGAAAAAGAATGCAACTACGCAAACTAAGCATTGTCCTGCTGGCACTGCTGTTGGCAGCGATGGTAATGGTACCGATGGTGAGCGCATCTTCTGATACACGTAACGCCGTACAGCAGATTAATGCACCAGAAATGAAATTCGAGAATTTTTTTGTCCCTGAAGATATGCAAAAAGAGATCATCAAGGGAATAAAAGGATCTAATCTCACTGATAAGAAGAAAGAATCACTTATCAAAACACTCAACGAAATCTGGACCAATACATCCACACTATCAGATGACGAGAAAGAAAAAGTGATGATAGAAGTTTCTTCTCTGCTTTTGAGTGAAGGAGGTGGCGGAATAAAGTGGACCGGGTATTATCCATGGGACCCAAACTGGGACCATTTCACCCTTGCAGATGTGCACAATGATATGGCACGCCTTGCCGGTGTAAAAAGGGGTCTCTCCACGACGTACAGCAACATTCTGCGGAACTATGCTTCCGAGCCCGACACATGGGCCGGGGATCAGGTGTTTCATTACCAGATCAGTGGTGCTGCCAGTCAAGCGGAAAGCCGTGCAGTTTCAGCACAGAATTATATTCAAAATCTTGGAAACCCGACAGAAGGATACAAACAATTATCCTACGCAATGCATTACATGTCGGATTTATCCAATCCCTATCATTATTCACCAGTTTCCTTGATCAACCACGGAAGATACGAAACGAATATTGGTGACAACTGGCATGATAATAACGATTACTACACTAGTGTCAACAACGACGGATATTATTATTATATCACTGATGTCAGTGATGCAGCGAATAATCTTGCAAGTGTCTGCAGCCAGTATTATTCCTACATTGATTCCGAGATAACCAACGATCCCAATGGGTTCGGATCTGATCCCACTCTCATCTCATACACGACGACCTGCTTAATCCATGGACAAAGATATGATACCGGACTCGTAGAATGGGTTAACCGGTAATCCCTTTTTTTTGGATTAACATTTATTTCTTCTATGTGATAATGGAGATAATAATGACCGAGAACGAAAAGAAAAAAATTGTATTATATATTATCGGAATTGCGCTGTTCCTGTCGCTTACCACATTCTTCCTAAATATCTGTTTTTTTGGCATTTCCGGTATTACTGGAATTATAATACTATCCGGATGTGCAGTTCTCCTGTGTCTGTTCATCTATATGGCCAGGATGAAATTTCCGTTCAGGGAACTTGTTTCGCCAGTGGCTATTGCATCCGGTGCTGCGGTTGTAGTACTCATAATGGCAGTCTTTGTGGGGACGGTCCTGATCCACGATATGCCCGGAACGGTCACATATACCATATCGGTAAACGGGCTCGACCGGTACAACGGGGGACTGGCAACGGACATTATCGTACCGATTCCGATGATCAACGGGGAACAGGCATTCAGTGATGACGAACTGCAATACCGGCAGTTCGGGCAATGGAAATCGATGCTTGTCGTAACGTCTCAGGGAAAAATGATCGCGTTCCAGTCACTGGAACGGAACCTGACAAATATTCATGCACAGTGGTTCAGGGAATCCCGGGAGAAAAAGATGAATATCAATAGTTCAATGGATCTTCTTTCACCGAGAATTAACCAGACGCCGGAAAACTATACCCGAACCGTTTCTCCTGAAGTGAGTGGCAGGGGATATGTTTCGAAAGTATATATTGAAAAAGGTATGCGGGCTCTGGATGAAAATAATAGCACGATATCCTTTGACCTTTCATTCTTCGTATCCGAGGGGTCAAACTGGGGCTTTCTGGGAAAAACCTACAATGCCCGGGTTTCTGAACAGATCCCGGCAGGGTTCCGGCAGTCGGTCCCGGTAACCGTGCATATTGAAAAGATCACCGGGTAGCTATGACCTACCCTCAGCCGATCCGTGTAAGAGTATAGAGGATTCCAGAGGTTCATGCATCATCCATTCAAAACCCACGACTCGTTCTCCCCAGCATCCGGACATGTAAACACATATCAGAGAAATCGTTTATTATCAGATATCAAATCACAGATTGTGGATGACCGGAGGTTATCCCAAGAACAGAAAGGACGAGGATCGCCCCAGGTCAAATGCGGCTGAACCGTTATCCTGCTCGTGGTGAACTAAGATTACTGGAGATTGTATAAATGTATTCACTGATTGGCCGGTTGCTTGAAGGGAAACCATTGAACATCATATCCACCGGCCCCCTGCCGTCATTTATAATCGAACGAGATATTTTTCTTTTAGTTGCATTGATTGCGGTGTGCCTTTTTTTTCTGGGCTTGCGCATGCGATCGCAGATGTCCCGGGCATGCATCCTCGTCATATCGGGGCTATCATTTTCCATTGCCGCGTATCTTGTCCAGACATACATGGATACATGGTTTCCCGAATTGTTCATCACCGGGAATTGGCAAACGTTCCGGAACGATCTCTCTACAATTCTGGGATACATTGCAATCCTCATAGGGGCGCTGGTTCCGGCGGTTTTTCTTGTTCTCCGCGTGCGATTGAAGTCTTGGTGGAACTATCTGCTTCTCCTCGGTACATTGATCGGAACTACAACACTCTATTATTCGTATTTCGATTCTGTTTTGATGACCCCGGGTAACAACATCAGCATGCCCGAATGGATCCTGGAAATCTCGCCTTTCATCACAGCGGTTGCCATTGCAACGGCAATCTTCGGGTATTTCCTTGTTATACGGGAGATCTTTGATAATGTTGCATCATGGCCCACGCGGATCATCCTTAGTGTGGCAGTGACCGCCGCGGCAATTCTCTTAACCTACCAGACGGGCGTCGCCTTGTTTGCTGTGATAGCAGTGCTCATTCTCGTGAAATGTATGAAATGGATTCCCCCGATAATTCTGGCTGCGGCTTTAACCTGCCTTGCAATAGCAAGTGAGATCACCGGTTCATATTTCGGTGCAATGGGGCGGGATGTGGGCCAGTATGTCCCGGTCTGGGTGTTCCCGCTGGTCTTCATGGCTCTGATTGCGCTTGTCCCAGCACTCCACACGCTGCCGAAGATCAATCCAGACCTGCGCAATCTCTTTGTTTTTGGCATTACATGGGGAACGGTGCTGCTGGTTGCAATTATCGATATTGTATTCTCCGCGGGAATTTTCAAACAACCGGATCTTCTCCCGCAGACACCGGTATCGATTGTCGTGAATTGCATACTGGGTGCAGGGATTGCGGCAATTCTTTATTATGTTCTGCCGGCAGCGCTAAAAAGACGGGGTGGATTGAAGTTCTTTAAGAAAAATCCGGAGAACACTTAAGATGACGGTTAAACCTGAACTTAATTCATCCTCTGGCAATCCGGAAGTAACTGTTTATGCGCGACTTGACAATAACAATCAGGTAATTCTGCAGGAATTGCTGACAAATGTTTCGGGATTACCCCAATGGCTTTTTAGTCAGGACGGGAGTTCTCTTGAGTTTGCCGACATGGTAACTGGATGGTTAAACAATTCCAAGATACCTGAGAACAATCCGGGTAATCCAGATCAGGTTTGTCTCTTTTCTCAAAACGGATGATGGAGGATATGCCCTACATGGAACGTGGTATTATGAGCTATAATGACTGACTGGAAGAACCTGTGGATGTTATGAATTTCTCCGACATAAAAAAACATAAAACCGCGATTTCTCTCGCGGTTGTTTTCCTTGTATGTACCGGTAGTGTGTTCTTTTTTATTACATACTTACAACCTGAAGAACTCCAGAAACCCCCGCAACAGGATCTTCAGCCCACTCCTCCTCAGCCCACATCTTCGCAAAGTCCCGTGCCATCATCTACTGAACGACCACATTATGATTATTGCATTATCGAAGAAGTGCATCCGGATTTCCTGCATGTGATTCCCGATTTCGTGGATCCTAATGCTACGATCGTTCATTTGAGTTCTGATGACCTGGAACCTTTCCCAGAATATCAGAAAAAGATGGTAGATGAAACCAAACTTACGAAAAAATGGCGGGATGGTCACAGATCTATTGCAGCTTTTAAAGATTACCAGCGCCAGTGTTCTGATTTCCGGAATTTATCCTGTAAAGAGAGCACCGATTCATATTGTGATCCGCGTCAACCGGCAGTCTACGAATATAATTATCGATATTTCACGATCAGCTGTCTTCCGGATTTCGGGAGAGAGCGTCCCACTCCTGCTCCAGCACCATAACGAATGCTCCAACATTTTTTGTTGATGAGATACAACCGCTGGTGTGTTGCTATGGGTGTGTTAGTGCGGCCGAATCGGAAGGGTCGCGGGTTTCAGAAAGTTTTGGGGGTGATATCGCAGGCATCCGAATCCCTACCCATCATAGTGGGCTACCCCCCCTCCCCCACCAATCCGGGCCCGCAACAGGCCCGGATCGCCATTTTTGATGGTAGCCCGACCGGCCTGTTTCAGGGGTTTTTGCGGGAAGTCTCACGGGAAATCGTGTATCAGGCCCGGTTTGCTTATCCGGAGGTTTTGCGAGCGAAAAAACCGGCCTGTTTAGAGCTTGTTTAAATCGAGGATCGAGTGGGGAGATGAGGTTTGAGTTGTGGAGGGGGGTGATCCGTGACCCGGCGGTCGCTATGGTGGGTCTGGCGGGATTTGGAGTTTTACGTCGGAGAAAATGGCAGATCTGAACCTTTTATTGGCTCTTCCCCCACTTCGGATGATGGAGGATAACCGCCTCTTTTTTCGACTATCAGTACTCTCACCTGCCCGGATCGGTAAAAATGACCGTTCCGGGCCCGTACATGGCCCCGTTTCACTATTTCGGGATCTTCGCGACCGGCCTGTTTCGGGGGTTTTTGCGGGAAGTCTCACGGAAAAACGCTACACTTCGCCGGATTGGGGAACGGGCAATTTTGCATGGAGAAAAACCGGCCTGTTCAGAACCTGTTTCTTTTGAGGATCGGTGGCTGCCGCAGGGTTCAGCACATGGGCGGGGGTTTACATCAGCAATCGCGTTTATTTGACATGCTATGATCTTCCTGGAGACCTGTATCCCCTTCATCAAATCCGGCCCTGCTACGGCCCCGGATTACCCCCAATTTCCACCAGACCGTGTCAGTTTTGTAAAAAACCGTGTCAGTTACCATGACAATTTCGCGATATTTCCCTCATCTTCACGTCGCAAAATGAACATGACAGTTACCATGTTAATATGGGCGAGTTAGGAAGGCCGAAACGGTCGGGTCGCGGGTTCCAGGAGGTTTTGGGAGGTGATCTGCGAAAGGAGGGGGTGCTATGGGTGAAATAGTGGGGGGTCGGGGTTTTACGACGTAAAATTGTCATATTAGGGTTGAATATTTTAGGGCTCCCGAAGTTGCGGGTCACTTGACCCGTCACAGGTATTTGACCTGTCACGGGTCTGATGCTCCGGCCGGGTAAGATACCCGTGACGGGTTTTTTGAAGGAGTCTGGATCTGCACTAATATATAGGGTAAATTCTGGCAGGGGCAGAACGGTGTTCTGCGACTTGGCTGGAACGTACCATATCGAAGCAAGAGTGGAGACATGAGAAGAATCAGATGGATTCCTTGTATCGGTGCCCCATTTCAGAGTCCTGCATATTATTTTTAATTTCTGTTGGAGTTGTTAGGATTATTCTTTTTAATAAAATCAAAAATTTTTTCTGTGATCTCTTTGGCTTCCGGAGATAAATCATTCCAAGTTTGTATATATTTTATCGCTTTATTGCAGAAACCAATTTTATCAATAACCGTCCCGGAACTTGTTGAATATGTACTAACTCGTTTCCGATTACATCCTAATTTGTCATCGATAAATTTTCCAAGGGATTTATTTTGATATTGTGAATAATTTAAATTAAGAACTAGTTCATTATTATTCTCATAATCTTGTATTATTTTCAATAGAATAGGAGCTGCAATTAAATTTTCGACCTCACGGCAATTAAGGATATGAACATTATCTCCTAAATTTTCTTTAAGAATTTCATGTCGCTTCTCTTTACGGTCATCTTTATCAGCAATTAAAAAAAGCTTGCTGCATAATCGTTTTGCGTCCATCGATTCTTCTGATTTATCTAAAAATGACCAATGGGTAATATTCCCCCCGGAATATTCAACAAAGGAATAATGCAAATCTTCTTTATACGAATTGTTTTCATTTGAATCTTTTTTAATTAATAGTGCTAGGTAGTGTCTGAAATATAATCTATCCGTGATACCTTCAACCCATATTGTGCAATTTGATAAAAAAACAGAAGAGTTCCTGACCCCTAATAATTCCAAAGCCTTATGATCTCCACAAGATAGATTTTGAATTAAAAAAATGGGAGTTTGTTCATCATCATTGTCTTTAACTAAATCCGTAAGCCTTTTATTTACACTGAATACTGAAATATCTCGATAATCAAGTGTTATATCCAAAAAATGATTTGAATGAGTTGTTAAAAAATATTGAAATTTTTCAAATCCATCTTCATTTAATAATGTCTCGATAATTTTTCTTTGTAATCCCGGGTGAACATACAATTCAGGTTCATCAATGAAGAGAAGAACATTTTCACCTTTATGTAAAAAAAGAGGTAATGTAAGTATGATTATAGATTGTAAGCCATCTCCAAGATCCTGGATGGGTTGTTCTTTTTCTTGACCTATTTTTATCGTTAAATGTTTGTAAATCTCTGACGGGATAATTGTAACTGGTTGATTATCAAAAAAAGTTCGAGAGAGGTATTCTTCATAATCTTTTATGAGCTTTCTTTGGGATAAATTACCCAACAAGTGACTTCGTATGTCTTTATAAGCACTTATACCAGTAAAAATTGTAAAATCCGGTTCTGCATTCGAAAAATAGTCTTGTTTAATTTTATCATAGTATACATCTCCATACTCTCCATTATCGAGTGGTTTTAAACCTCTCATTATGGGAATATAAATTTTGGTAAATTTTGGGGGATCGAGACAGTCAGGAAATTTTTCATGTAATAATGTAAATTTAGATTGAAAAATTGAAAGTAATTTATTTCCAATTTCGGTATGGAGATAGTTATTCGTTGATGATCCAGTATCTTTAGTTAATTTAAAAAGATAGTCTTTTAATTTCAATAATTTGTCACTTAGGTTAAAATCCTTATTAATTATTTTTACATCATTAATCGAATTAAGAAAATTTTCAAGTGAAGTAAATGGCTTATCTCGCCTTGATATAAATGGCTCCCTCAAATCTTTCTTCAAATCACTTAAAATCTGATTTACGTCATTAATTTGATAAGACGGCATATATTGAAGATCATTTCTTAGAATTTCTCTTAATAACCGACTTTTTCCAGAATTATTTTCTCCGATAAAAATATTGATTTTCGCTAAATCACTTAAAATATGATTTGGCTCGTTTACACCATTTTGATAATAATGTGATTCACAGGGAATTATCACATCATTTATCTTATATTCAGAATCAGAATTCAACATTAAATTCGCAATATTCTATGCTTATTTGATTCCCAATATACCTACCGAATTTTATTTACTCTACGGTTTTTTCATTAGTTATTATTTTATAATTCCATTTAATCTTCAAAGCCCCTCCCCCATGTGGGCCCTCTCTATTCCTGTTTCCCGCCACATCTCAAACACTCACAGACCCGGCCCCCCATACCAACCATGTGCAAAAAAATCCCAAAACCCATATCCCTCCCCCCACAAGAATACTAAAGAGACAATGCCCTCACCCGTTGACGAACCCTGCGAACAGTGCGGCCTCTGCTGCCGGATCTTCGGCCCCGGCATTGCGCCGACCGCCGCGAACGTGTACGTCTGGATCGAGCAGGGGCGCACCGATATCCTGCGCTGGTACATTGCGTTCATGGAAGGCGGGACGCAGGTGCCGTGCATGAGCCTCACGGCCGAAGATCTCGGGAGCGCCGTCTCGTTCGAGATGCGGAACCCCGAGACCGGCGACTATATGCCCGTCTGCCCGTTCCTGCGCCGGGTGGCAAAGAACCGGTACCTCTGCGGGATTCATCTGGTCAAACCCGAGATGTGCTGCCATTACGAGCCATGGATCTGGGGCGAGACCTACTTCAACAAGTGCACGGCCCTAAAAAAGATGGACTGCAAATGCCGGTGGCCGCTGTAGATCATCGCCCGGAATTTTTTATCTCCCGGCCGGATTGTGCAGGAGACCGGGACGGTCTCGGATTCTCGCCCTGTTGAAAACCGTTTTTAATATCACATTGCTAACTGTGATAAATTTTAAATCAGATGGATCCTCTGCAATATTGAAAAATTATTCCCGCAATCGTTATCCTGCTCTGGTACCGGGGAATTCCAGAGATCAGAAATTCTTTTTATCTGGTACCCCAACATAGGACGAGGTGGACGAAGCAACGAGGAAAATTGTTCTGGTAATGGTGTGCCTGGCGATTCTCGGTTGCATTATGGCAGGAGTCCACTACGCTGCCATCGATCTCCCAATCCAGCAGGCTGCACTCCACACACCCGCGAATGGCATGATGGACACGTGGTGATTATATTGTTCACAACGAACGGCTGCACTCCCTGCGCCCGTGAACGAGTGGCGGGAGTGGCGGTACGGAATCTATGTGACAAAATTGAGTGATCGTTAAACTTTTTTTAAAAAGGTTGGTGAGGGTAAGTGCAGAAAATGGCGGTTACCATCCCGTGAAGGGACAATACCATTTCCCGTAGGAAGGACAGTCCGTCCGGTCGCATAAGGCATTCGTGACCACAGCACCTGTCGTTACAACACCCATCGCTCCCGTGAGAGGCGCGGTTACTGATTCTCCAAGTTTCTGACACATGATTGCTTCACTCCTTTTATCCGGGTCATCCACGATTGGATGAGATAAATATTGGTACTTGATAATATGGGATATGCCTGGCGTTGAGTGAAAAAAAATTTTCACTCAAAAATTTGCCCTGTGCACAAGAGTGCTGCCGTCTTCTATAGCCGCCATAGTACCGGTCGGGATGATCATGGAGTTCCCATCACTTACCCGATCACCGGATACAGACCGGCCGGATCTCATTCCCGGTGCCTGAAGCACTACAATAATTCTATTGCTTTGCTTACATTCGCCGCCTCATCCGATCGTCCGGCCTTCATCAGTGCATACATCTTTCCTGAAAGAACCCGTTTCGTAAGATCCGTATTCCGGATTCCTGACGCCAGGATATCATCGTAGATGGCGATGGCAGCCGGGTAATCCCCCTGCCCGGTGAGTTCTTCGGCCTGTTTCATCAGTTCATTCAGATCTTTCAGTACCGTGCGCTTCTTCTGTACCTGAGCCCCGACATCCGGGTTCGTCTTCAGGGCCCGGTCATAGCACGCGATGGCGTTCGTGAAATCACCCATCTGTTCGTAGATGTCTCCTTCAGCAACCAGGAGTCCGGATGCATTGGGCTGGATCGCAAGCGCCTGCTCGTACGCCGCGAGTGCGTCCCCATTCCGGTGCTGCGCCATGAACGCGTCCCCCTCGGCTTTCCAGGCCTCAAAGGATTTCTGTACCGGTGCCGGTGGCAGGGGCGTTGTCATGACAACGGGCGTGATCGCGGGGGTCACGACCGGAAGATCCGGGGTCTCCTGTGAAGTCCCCGCTCCCATGAACACGAGAATGAGCAGAATCCCGCAGAGCCCTGCGGCCCAGGCCATCCAGTGCGGCTTCGCGTGCGGCGGTGCCGGTCCGGGAGCGGCCGGTTTTGGCCCCGGGGAGAAATCCCCGGTTGGTCGGGCGCCGGGTCCTTTCGTCTCCCTGCGGACCGGGACCGGTTCGCGGATGTTGTGGTCCCGGTCATACTGCCGGCGCTTCTCCGGATCGCTCAGGATCTCGTAGGCCCGGTTGAGCGCCTTCATCCGCTCTTCGGCATCCGGGGCGCTGCTCACATCGGGATGATTGGTACGGGCGAGCCGGTGGTAGGCACGTTTGATCGCCTCCGGTGATGCCGTGGGCCGAACCCCCAGTATTTTGTACAGATCATCCGCGTTCATGGGCGTGACAGATCGCTGGTATACTAACCATACGGGAAACGGTGAAATGAGTGTTGCGCATCATGCACCGGGAATCTGCCGGCCGATCATCCGGTTGATGAGCGGCCCGGTTTTCCGGATTTTTTTCGCGATCCGTTGGACATCACGGGTCTTGCCCTCTTTGAAAAAAGTTGCGGGGAATTATTTGGAAGTACCGTTCACGTACCCCTCACGCGGCCGGGTGCGGCGTGATCACAAAGATGCACCGGTCATCGCCGGAAGAATAACAGTGATCTTCAACAACCGTGACCGGGCACCGGAGATGATGGGAGAAGATTGCCGTAAGCACCCCGATATCGAATACGCAGGCGCCGTGGCCGGTGACCGGGAGATCCTCGCACTCGAAGCAGTCGTGGACCTCCAGCGTGAGCGGGTCGGTGCCAGAAAGTGTGATCCTCCCAAGACCGTGCGCCTGCCAGAATGCGTCCATCTTTGTCACCACGTCCGCGATGGTCTTTCCCGCAACCCGGGGGGCCAGGACCCGGCCCACCTGTTCACCGGTCCGGCCCAGCACCGGGTCGATGTTGATCCCCATCACCATCGCCTGCGTCCGGAAGGTCAGCACGCAGTAGCGGAAGAACGAGACAATGTCGTCATCGGAAAAGGGTTCGTCTTTGCCGGCACCGTGATGGTGAGCCCGGACTTTTACATCCCGGTCGGTATTGGTCAGCCGGCCAATGGCATCGGACGAGAGCATGATCGTACGCTTCCGGCTGTCGCGGGGATCGGGGTGGGAGACGATGAGCCCGGCCCGTTCGAGATCCCGGAGGTGGACGGAGATGGTTGACTTGGCCTTCTGTGTCCGTTCCACGATCTGGTCGAACTGGACCGGGCCCTCAGCAGTCAGTTCAAGGATCCGGACCTTGATGGGGCTGTCGACCGCCATCACGCCACCCTTTGTTGAGAAGAGCCGGACATCCTCTGCATGCATACCCGGTGTCGGCCCCTTTATTTTCTTCACATATTCAATGTGCATCGCAAGGTTCATAAATATTGTTCGCAAACAATAGAACATTCGTATAATTACGAACAAAGTGATTGCCATGAAAGCAGAATCCTTTAAGATCGCGGATGGTGTCTACTGGGTCGGGTCGCTCGACTGGGACCTTCGGACCTACCACGGATACACGCTCGATGGAACATCCTACAACTGCTACCTTGTCTTTGGCGAGAAGACTGCGCTCATCGACAATGTCTACCCGGGCCACTCCGCCCAGATGTGGGGACGCATTGCCGACGCGTTCAAAAAAGAGGGCAGGAAGGAACAGATCGACATCATTGTCCAGAACCATGTGGAGAAGGATCACTCAGGCGCGATTGTCGAGATCCACAAGAAATTCCCGGCAGCGCCGATCTACTGTACCGAGATCGCGGAGAGCGGCCTCCTCCGGCATTTCCCGGATCTCAAAGGGGCACAATTCCACCACGTGAAGACGGGCGAGACGCTTGATCTTGGAAAAAAGACGCTCGCGTTTGTCCAGGCCCCGCTCCTGCACTGGCCCGACTCGATGTTCACGCTGTACGCGGAGAAGGGCATCCTCTTCCCGAACGATGCCTTCGGCCAGCACATCTGCTGCGCAAAGCGGCTTGATACCGACATTCCCGAGCACGTACTGATGGATGCCACGCAGAAGTTTTACGCGAACCTTATCGTGCCGCTGACACCGCGCTTTTTGAAGAAGGCAGAAGAGCTGACCGGCCTTGGCCTGATCGAGAAGGTGAAGATGATTGCACCCGCCCACGGGCAGATCTGGACCAACCCGATGAAGGTGATCGGTGCGTACGTGGGCTGGGCCTCCGGTTCGTCACGGAAGAACAAGGTGACGATCATCTATGACACCATGCACGGGTCAACGAAGATGCTCGCCCACAGTCTTGCCGAGGGAGTCATCGCGGGCAGCTGCGATGTGAAGATCTTCAACCTGCACGAGGATGAGCGTTCCGAGATCGTCAAGCACATCCTCGAATCGAAGGCGATCATGGTCGGTGTCCCCACCATCAACGACATGCCCTACCCGAGTATCGGTGATATCCTGTACTATCTCCGGGGCCTGCATTTCGACCGGACCGGCGAACGGTTTGCCCTCGCGTTCGGCTCCATGGGTGGTAAGGGCGGCGCCGTGAAGATGGTGGCCGATGAACTGAAGGCTGCGGGCTTCACGGTTGTCGGAGAACAGGAAGTGCTGTACGTCCCCGATTCATCCGAACTTGACACCGCGTTTGCGGCAGGAAAATCGATGGCTGAACGCATTACAAAATAATTTTTTTGGCGGCACCCGGAAAAGACCGGATCGTGTGCCGATACCGCGACAGAACATTCTTTTCTTAAGCTGTTCTTTTCGTCAGGAGTGACCGTCCGGCAGAACGTGGATTACGGCACACCCGGAAACCTTCACATGCCCTCGAAGTCCACCTACCTTTTGAACGCATGATTCCCGTCATTCTCTCCGGGACCTGCATGTGGCCCTGCCCGGAACAGAATCACCCTTCATGGAGGATCTATATCAGCGCGGACAAAGTGGTTTTATCTCTTTTCTCAGGCAGTGCAAGTCCGATAACCTTATCGCGGTCATGGAACAAAAGGCAAAGCTGGTCGAGCCGTTTCAAAGAACGGTTGAATACTGCATCATCCATCTTTTCACGGCAGCGTTGATGCAAGGACTCTAGGGTGATGGGGGAGCTCATCAAACGATACAGAAAAGTTTCTTCGGCAGTGAGATGATTCAGCTTTGGGGGCTCTATTCTTGAATCATGGATTTCAAGACCATCAGAACACTCATGATACCAAAGAGAGACTTCACGTTGTGCCCGCTCACTTTTCCAGATAGCAACAATATCATCGATCTCTGAATAAAGTCTGTTTAGATTGGGGGAGTTCTCATAGGGCCTGTCGAAATAGTAGCAAAAATCATTGAGATTGAATCCGGTTTTGTTGAGAAAATCCTGAGAGAAGATCAGATCGTATGATGGTTCGTATTCAGTTGCGGAGATCCCAAATCGCTCCGGAAAAACCTGGATCGGTGCATAACGAGTGATCTGGATTGGTACTCGCGATGCGGGAGGATCGAGATGGAATAGATGGGGTAATGCCCGGACCATATCAGCGATTTCTTTTGGATCATCGTCCGGGATTCCATAAAGGATGTTATAACAAATTTTGATGCCATAGTACCTACCCAGAAGGAGTGTGTAGACATTCTGGACAGCAGAGACTCCTTTATGCATCTTATCCAGAACATCACTTGAAAAGGACTCAATGCCCGGTTGGACCTCATTAAACCCGGACGCTGCAAGCAGGTTAGCCTGACTAGCATTTACGTTTGCTTTAATTTCTGATGATAAATGGTAGGGGCATCCGCGTTGTACCAGTTCCGGCATCAGCGTTTTGAAGTACTGGTAAGGAAGGATATACCCGGATAAACGAAAAGAAGAGACCACATAACGGTTGGCTAATGTGTCCATAACCTCTAATAATCGTTCTGCATCAGGTGCCCGGAATGCGAGATCCTTATCGTGAATCCCACAGAAAATACAATGATTCTTCTGGCCCCACCAGCAGCCTCGGGAATTCTCAACAGGAAGGCGACTGATTTTTATCTCTACTTTGTGAATGTCTGCGAGCACCTTGAGATCAGAAAAGAAATCATCGAAGTTGGGTATCGGATTGTTGTTCATGTTGATATATGGAGCCGTTCCTGTAGCATGGATAGAGCCATTAGTTCCACGATAAAGAATGTTCGGGATGGCATCAAGTTGAATTTCGTAGGCGGAGGCGCGGGCCAGACCGGCAATCATCGGTTCTCCCTCCCCGGTACAAATAACATCAATAAAAGGAAACGCCTTCAGCAATGCTTCACCGGTTGGAGAGTGAACGGCATAACCGCCAAAGACAATCATCTTTTCTGGGGAGCGTTGTTTCACGAGTTGAGCCAGCGCAAGCGAAGCGATTGTCTGATCGAACATGCATGTGAACCCAACCAGTGTAGCATTTGATCCTGCTATCTGATCTGCCCAGCGATTAAGCCACTTGGGAATAATCTCCTGTCTGAGATGTAATAATTGTTCGATCACTCCATCTACCCCACCATATTGCCGATAATCGATTAATCCGGATGACAGCAGATCCGCGGTCTTCAAACGAAGCCATTGCCTTTGTTTACCGCTCACAACGGGATCAAGTATCCAACTGAAGAGGAAATCGTTAAGGGCATAGGTATAAGCTATAGCAGTATAGCTTTTTGCCTGCAAGTGCTCAAGTAGGAAAATGTTCAGGTTGACAACACGGCAGGGAATCTCCTCTTTATCAAGTATTGCACGCAGAATGCCAAGCCCAAGGCTTGGTTCGGTAAGACAGGTCCAAGGGAGACTGACCAGTACCACCGAGGGATGTCGTAAAGAGTGAGGTGAGATCGGCGACATATAGTACAACAATAAAATATTAGAATTTTTTAAGTCCCGATGAATCACTGATATATATTGATTCATCTTTCGAGACTACAATAGCGATGATGACGACGATCCAACAAATAAAATGAGCGATAACTAAAAAACAACCTCTCCCACAAGCACTAGATGTTTGACCGGCTCTCGCAGTTAGTATCTGCTCAACAGCTTCATCGCTAATCTTCAAGTTGAGTTGATCTGCAACGTGATAGGGTTGTGTTGCCCAAGTTGAAAGAAATCGTCCGTCTTTTGCGACCGAATGGAAAAAATGGATGACTTCACGATCTATCGGATTGCTGATTGTATTAAGTTGTGATGGAGCAACCCGCTGTAAATCTTTTACCGTTTTTTCTGATAGATTTATTCCCAATTTAGTTGCTACTTTTGCAGGTTCCTCTAAAACTTTGAGAATATCCATCTTTTGATTTGCCGCTTCATTGATGAAATCAATAAGTTCCTTTTCAAGTACACCGGCTGCGATCAATTCGTTGACATCCGGATAGATTCTTGGCGGCCATTTGAAAGGAACTGGAGCCTTACCCGAGCTGCCACAGTAAAATCCACCGTCATCGTCTTGGTAGATCAACGAATTGTCTCCCTCAAGAGGGCCAATAATGTCTTCTACTTTCGAAAATATCAGATTCGAGAGTTTGTTCATTAACGTGGCCATTTCACGTGCCGATTTTTGCGGTACCGGATCACTACCATTAAGCAATGCCGAGAGCCCGCGTAACTGAAGCCGAATATTTGGATCGAATGGCGGAATCGGACGTACTCCCTTAGTGCCTATTAAAAGGCCACCGGCATCTCCGCCTCCAAAAATGATAAGTTGTGCCATTTTCGTTCACCTATTTCAAATTCCACCTGTACCTCCGAACATTTCGACATATGATATGTAATTTGCGTTTGGAGATACTACCTAGGAATAGCAATAAATCCTTCATTTGTTACAAGCTGCTTCGAGTCAGGCATAATAATATTCAGCAGGAAGAAATCCCGTTGAAAATTTTTATTCCTGGATAGTACTTGTAACTATTTCGTTAATTGCAGTTTGATATAATTATACTTTCTATCGAATTTTTTAATTTGATTACATTTATGCCGCAAAAAAGGGAGTTTTTAGTGGAAGTGATGCATCATCCAGAGTCAATGGGATCTTGGGGGTTTGCCCCACCAGTAATTGTCTAAACAGTCCCAGATTTTGCACTCATTTCAGGAGTGGCATCAATATCGCTGTCAAAAATCTCTCCCCATGAGGGGAGTTCGAAGACTTTTGATCATGTCTTCTCATGCACTTGTCATTAGATCCTGTGGGATCTTCTCCATGGAGGATTTCCTCGCAATCAGAATACATGTAGTTTGCCCATAAGGAAACAAAAACTGTACGGAAACATTCACATTTCATCACACCCCACCAAGAACATATCCATGCCCCCTGTCACAAAAGGAGTACGAAATGTCCGGTGAGATGGATCTCAAGCTCGAAGCGCTCTCGAAATATATTGTCACGAGCCCGTCCTGGATCAAATCGTTCGTCCTCATTCTCATTCTCTGCGGCTGCGTTGAAGTCATGACCATGCTCGGGACCGATAGCGGGCTCATGCATCCCAACCTCTTCCCTGTTGCCGCGTATCTGATCCCGGCGCTCGCGGCTCTTGCCTTCACTCCCTGGCTGGCCCGGCGCTTCTCGGGAAAACTTGACCTGGGCTGGTCCGGGCTCACCGCAGCACTCGGCCTCATCATCGCGCTCTTCATCTCCCTCTCGCCCATCCTGCTCTTCCGGTTCTCGTTCCCGCTCTTCTTTGCCGTCTCGCTCGCACTCGTCTTTGCGTTCCGGATGCTCCTTCTCGCTGCCGTGATCGATTACCACCTTCGCCGGGTCGTGGTCCCGGCGCTCCTCCACTCCGGTATTGCCGTGCTCGGGGCGACCCCGTTTTTGGGCCTGCAGTTCCTGCAACTCTCCATTCTCCTCCACATCAGCTTCGCGGTGGGCGTGTACGCCTTCATCATTATTGTAGAACGCCCGATGAAAGCGAACTTCAAAGTCGGGCCGCTCGAACTCGCGAATGCGTTCCTCGCCCACCTGTCCGAAGGAAGCCACAAGCTCGACGACTTCTTCCGGAGCATTGGCGAGAGCGTGGTGGTCCCGCAGGTCTCGCTTGCCATCCGGCGGGAAGGAAAGGAGGAGATCTTTGTCACGGTCCCGAACGTCCATCCCGGTCCCCTTGGTGAGATTGGCGGCAGCAACCTGCCGAAGATCCTGCACGGCATGTTCGGCAAAGGATCGATGGTCTTCCACGGCTCGGCCTCGCACGACTTCAACCCGGTCGATGAGGTGGAGGTGCGAAAGGTAGGAGACGCTGTCATTGCGTCCCGGCCGCAATCCTGCACGAATGCCGGCTGCACGCGGTCCGCCCGGTTCCGGTGCGGATCGGTGGACGTGCTCGCGCAGGCATTCGGGGATACGGTCATCGCGATTGCTACCCGGTCCCCGGTCGTGACCGAGGATCTCGAATTCCCGGTCGGGTTTGCGATCATGAAGGCCGGTGAGAAATATTTCCCGCACGTGGCGTTTGTCGATGCCCACAACTGCATGGACGCGATGGAGGACGGGGTGCACCCGGGCACGGAACTCGCCATGGAATATACCGGTGCAGCGGAGGCTGCGTTTGCAAAGACTGCGGAACAGGGACAAGTCCCCTTTGCGGCCGGGTACGCCCACCGTACGCTCCCGTACTCCCGGGCGGAAGGCTTTGGCGACCTCGGGGTCCAGGTCCTTGTCGTGGATGCGGGCGGGCAGAAGACTGCGTACGTCCTCTTTGATGGCAACAACATGCAGACCGGCACCCGGGACGAGATCCGAAGAAGGCTGCTCCATCTCGTGGACGAATGCGAGGTCACGACCACCGATACCCATGTGGTCAACACGGTCTCCGGCCGGAACCAGGTGGGGCTCCGGGTCAGCGTGGACACATTTTATCCGCTTGTTGAGGACGCCGTGAAAGCTGCCCTTGCGGATGCTGCTCCCGCCCGGACCGCAGGTTCGACCGCATGGTGCCACGGGATCGTGGTCTTCGGCTCGCAGCGGATCTCCCAGATCGCATCCACGGTCAACGGCATGATGGGATTTCTGGTTCCGGTTGCAATCATCATCGTCCTCGGCGCCTTCCTGACAACCGCGATGGCATATTTCCTGCTCGTGTACTCGTGACGTGATCCCCCGTGGTCCCGGGTAAGGGACCCGGTCATCGCGATCTTTTTCTTTTTTGGCCGCCCATACTGGCCGTATGCACGAACTCCTCCGTGTCCTGACCGATAAGAAAGGGCAGACATGGATTCTTGTCACGGCACTCTTTTACCTGCTCCTCCAGATCCCCTTCAACCAGTACCAGTGGGATATTGTGGGAATCACCGTTCGGCCGGCTGCTATCCTGCCGGTGGTCTGCGGGATCTTCTGGGGCCCGGCCGCAGCCTGGGGACTTGCAGCCGGCAATATTGTGGGGGACCTGTCCGGTTCATGGTCGCTGATGAGCATCGCGGGCTGCATCAACAATTTCCTGTACCCGTACCTCTCGTACCGGCTCTGGCACCGGCTGATGCGGGGCCGGGAGATCAGGATGGATCCCTATCTCCTGGGGTGTTTATGGGCCGTCACCTTCATCGTGACAGCAGCCTGCATGCTCTTCCTTGCCGGGTGCGGTACGATCTTCTTTGGCCGGCCGTTTGAGAGCAAGTTCATCAGTTACTTTGGCAACAGTATCGTCTGGGCCATGATCGGCGGGCCGATCCTCTTCCGGCTGCTCTATGAACCCGCGGTCCGCAACAAATTCGTGTACGGCGATCAGTGGGCAGACCGGAATCCTGCACAATAAATCGCGGCACGCCCGGCAGGTTCCGGATTTTTTTAGACCCGAAATGTTTCCCGAAAAAAATCAAAAAAATCCCCGGTACTTATTTTTATACAGACATCGTACTGGAAGATCAGCGGTCGCCACGGCACGTGGGACCGGTGTTGGAGTTCTTCATGACAAGAGTATCATCTGCATCTTTTGCAATCGCGATCATGGTTTGCCTGATCCTCGCGGCCGGTTGTACCGGTACATCCGGCAGCCCGGCAGCATCTACAAGCCCGGTGCTTACGGGAACACCCGCCCTCGCATCCGCGCCAGCCGTATCCTTCAATGATACGCCGGTGAAGTATGCGCAGGTCAACGGGGTGACGCTGGGATACCGGGAGTTCGGGTCCGGTGAACCGGTCCTGATGATTGAGGGATTTGGCAATACCATCAATGACTGGAACCAGACTTTCATCGGGATCCTTGCCACGAAGTACCATGTCTATACGTACGACCACCGGGGCATGGGCTACAGCAGCGACAATAATGCAACCCCCACAATCGCCCAGTACGCTGATGATGCTGCCGGCATGATGACGGCTCTCGGGTACGACAGCATGCACGTGTATGGAGTCTCCATGGGATCCACAACAGCGCAGCAGCTGGTGATCGATCATCCTGACCGGGTAAACAAGCTGGTCCTGGACTCAGTCACTTACAGCATCCGGGTTCCTGAGACAAAACTCCTGCTCGGGATCATTGAAATGGTCAACGCCAATACCACGTATCCCGCGGGCGTACGCCGGGAGGCACAGGCGAACCTTGCATGGAACGGCTCCTGGGCCAATCTCTCCGGCATCCACAAGGATGTCATGCTCGTTGAGGGCACCGCTGATGTCATGACCCCCGATCCGGTCTCGGTCCGGATGGCCGGGCAGATCAACGGCTCGTGGCTCGTGCGGTTCAAGGGACTCCCGCATGTCGGGTCCCATTATGCGCCTGTTGAGTACGGGGAGAATGCGCTTTACTTCCTCGGCCAGGATGAGTCGCCCAAAATCACGTAACTTTTTTTTTAATTGCCAGTGTGCGGATCCCGGACTCCGTTTTTGATGTTATCAGAGACCGTACGGACTTTAGTACCAGGAAATAATCCACGAAAACAAAAAAAGAGAATGTTCAGATATACCGGTTCTTCCGCAGCCAGTCGGTCTGCGGCTTCAGGTACCGGTAAATGATATCGCACTTCTCGTCCTGGAAGCTCCACGGGACAACAATGACTGTGTCGCCTTCCCGGATCCACTGGCGTTTCTTCATCTTTCCCTTGATCCGCCCCATGCGGGTGACCCCGTCAATACACTGGACCTTGATATGA
>Ga0074195_1001952_pt1 | contig 25480 bp, 20 predicted proteins | sample EPASupsiteHSE623_FD_64525 | JGI IMG/M metagenome (GOLD analysis project Ga0074195, IMG submission 64525) | Bioremediated contaminated groundwater from EPA Superfund site, New Mexico - Sample HSE6-23 | ecosystem: Environmental > Aquatic > Deep subsurface > Groundwater > Contaminated ... | reverse complement strand
TAATTGTATGTCCTCCGTTTACACATCTTGCCACTATCGGAAAATTAATAAAGGAGAATGGTATTAAGATTTCTCTAGGAGCGCAAAACTGTGCAGATCAGGAATCGGGTGCATACACCGGAGAGGTTTCTGTAAAGATGCTAAAGGATTTATCCTGCAAGTATGTTATTCTTGGTCACTCGGAGAGAAGGGAATATTATGGTGAGACCAGCGAGAAGCTTTGCAAGAAGATAAACCTGGTAATCAATGAGGGCATGATTCCAATTTTTTGTGTCGGAGAGAGACTAGATGAGAGAGAGTCGGGAAGACACTTCGAGGTGGTTTCTGAACAGATTCAGGAGGTGCTTTACAAACTGAGAGGAGTGGAACTTGACAAAGTAGTTGTTGCATACGAGCCGGTATGGGCAATCGGAACAGGCCGGACTGCCACTTCCGATCAGGCAGAGGAGATGCATGCATATATCCGTCGGGTAATAGCAAGTAAATTCGGCGAACATGCCGACCTTGTTCCAATTCTTTATGGTGGCAGCTGCAAACCTTCAAATGCTGTTGAGATTTTCTCAAAAGAGAATGTAGATGGCGGTCTTATTGGAGGAGCTTCGCTAGTTGCACAGGATTTTATTGGTATAGTTAAATCATTTTAATGAACTACATAGAAGTCCGGATAGAGGTTAAGCCTTTCTCCGATGATTATGCAGAACAGGTTATTGCTCAAATTGAGGAGCTCCCTTTCGAGAGCTTCATGATTGAGGAGCCATATCTTATGGCATATATTCCGGAGGATAGCTTTTCTTCTCAGGACCTTAAGACACTTCTTTCTGCTTTTCGGCACAATAATGAATTTACAGTGTCGGCACAGAGTCATTTTGTAAAGGAGGAAAACTGGAACGCATTGTGGGAATCAAATTTTTCTCCAATCGTAGTTGAGAAGCTTTGTACCGTAAAGGCAGATTTTCACAAAAACCTGCCAAGGACAAAATACAATATTACAATAATGCCAAAAATGGCTTTCGGAACGGGCCATCACCAGACAACATACGTTATGATGGATGCCATTCTTGAAGAGAGTATAAAGGGGCTTAAGGTTCTGGATGTTGGCTGCGGTACCGGCATTTTGTCAATTCTTGCTGCTAAAATGGGCGCAGAACCTCAAATACATGCAATAGACATAGATCATCTTGCGGTGGATTCCACAAACGAGAACATATATAAAAACAAGGTTTCCAAAAAGGTGACCTGTCTTTTAGGTGATGCCTCGGTAATACAGGCTGCCAGATATGATCTTGTATTGGCCAATATCAATAAAAACATAATAATTGCAGATATAGAGACTTACAGCAGGGCGCTTACATCTGCGGGGCGTCTGTTTTTAAGCGGGTTCTATACAGAAGACATTCCTGCAATACTTGAAGAGGGCAAAAAATATGGTCTGGAATTTGTCTCGTCTAAAAGCCGGGACAACTGGGCAGTGGTAAAGTTGAAAAAAAATATTTAAAAGCTTTGGTGATTATTGCATTTTTAAATATTTGTTTTACCTTTGCACTCCTCAAAGCGGGCATGGCGTAATTGGTAGCCGCGCCAGACTTAGGATCTGGTGCCGAGAGGCGTGGGGGTTCGAGTCCCTTTGCCCGCACTGATAAAAGCAGATAACCTTTGGGATATCTGCTTTTTGGTTATTAAACTGCATTATACAAAAAATAATATTTATGAAAGTTACACAAAAGAACATCGATGATTTAACACTGAATGTTACTTTTAACATTGATCCATCTGATTATGCCGACAAACAAAAGAAAATCCTGAACGACTACCGCCGTAAAGCCGAAATCAAAGGCTTTCGCAAAGGTATGGCTCCTATGGGCATGATTGAAAAAATGCATGGCAGACCAGCACTGCTGGACGCTGTCAATGGTCTTATCTCTGATGGTCTTAACAATTACATAACAGAGAACAAGCTTAATATTATTGGTGAACCTTTACCAAGCGAAACTGAGCAGAAACCTGTAGATTGGGATAACGACACTGAGTTCGAATTCGTATTTGATCTGGCTCTTGCTCCAAAAGTAGATATAAAACTAAGTGCCGAAGATAAAATTCCTTACTATGAAGTTTCTATTTCGGAAGATGAAAAGAACAAATACAGAAGTAATCTGTTAAAACAATATGGACAGCTTGGAGCTGCTGATTCTGTTGAGGAGGAAGATTTTATTATTGCAGACCTTATACAGGGAGAGAACAGGATTGAGGGAACTTATATTTCCCTTAGATCAATTGCCAACGAAAAGAACAAGAAAAAGTTCATTGGCAAAAAGGCCGGAGATGAATTTGCAATTGACGTGAATGCTGTTTTTGAAAATGAGACTGACAGAGCAGCAATGCTCAAGGTTAAAAAAGAGGAACTGCTTACTCTTGATCCAAACTACACTGTTGTGATAAAAGAGGTAAAGAGGTTTGTTGACGCTGAGATGACACAGGAACTTTTCGACAAGGTTTATGGTGCCGGAGTGGTTAATTCTGTTGAGGAGTTTGATGCTAAGGTCGTTGAAAAGATGAAAGCCGAGTTTGCACAGGAGAGTGACTATCGCTTTTCACTTGACGCAAGGGCCGCTCTTATAGAAAAAGCAGCTATTGCTGTTCCGGAGCAATTCCTTAAGAGATGGTTGTTTACTGCAAACGAGGGTAAGTTTTCAATGGAGGAGATAGAGAAAGATTTTGCACTGTTCCTACAGGACTTCCGCTGGCAGATGATCCGTCAGTTTATTACAAAGGAGCAGAAGATAGAGATAACAAGAGAGGATCTTATTGAGCATGCAAAGAAGGTAGCAAGTTATCAGTTTGCAATGTACGGAATGGCAAACGCTCCTGAGGAGCAGATTGCTAAATATGCAGAATCACTTGTTTCTAACGAGAAAGAGGGTCGTCGTATATATGAAAAGGTAGAAGACGAGCTTGTTACCGGTTATGTAAAAAGTGTTGTAAGTCTGGATAAGAGAGTAATCTCAATAGACGAACTTCAAAAAATGAATAATTAAAATAATTTAATATTATGGCTACTGAATTTGAAAAATTTGCAAGATTGCACAAAGGCATCAGCAGCCTTTCACTCCACAGATTCGAATCTGTGCATAGTGCATACATCAATCCTACAATCATAGAAGAGAGACAGCTTAACGTTGCCGCTATGGATGTGTTCTCAAGATTGATGATGGACAGGATCATATTCCTTGGGGTTCCTATAAACGATGATGTGGCCAACATAATTCAGGCACAACTGCTTTACTTGGATTCTGTTGAATCAAAGGCTGATATTCAGCTTTATATCAACTCTCCGGGTGGTTCGGTTTATGCAGGTCTTGGTATTTACGACACAATGCAGCTAGTATCATCGGATGTTGCTACAATATGTACCGGTGTTGCTGCCTCTATGTCTGCTATACTGCTCACTGCGGGTGCTGCCGGTAAAAGATCTGCTCTTCCACATTCGCGTGTGATGATTCATCAGCCGATGGGTGGTGCAGAGGGACAGGCAACCGATATAGAGATTACTGCAAGGGAGATAGTGAAACTCAAAAAGGAGCTTTATGAAATCATAGCTCTTCATTCCGGCAGATCTTTGGAACAAATTGAAAAAAATGCGGACAGAGATTACTGGATGACCTCAATTGAGGCCAAAGAGTACGGAATGATTGACGAGATTCTTACAAAAGCAAACAGAAAATAACAAGAGTCAGAATGGTTTCTAAATACAATGATTTCTGCTCATTTTGCGGAAGAAACAAAAGTGAGGTTGATGTTCTGATCGCAGGAGATATCGCATCCATTTGTAATGAGTGTGCGCAGCAGGCTCTGGATTATACCAAGGAGGCACTGGCAACCAAACGAAAAGGGAAAAATTCCGATGCTAAGGGAAAACCGGCCAATGCTTTGATGAAGCCAAAGGAGATTACTGCCTTTCTTGATCAGTATGTGATTGGTCAGGACGAGGCAAAAAAATACCTTGCAGTTGCGGTTTACAACCATTACAAAAGAATAAGCCATCCTGTCGGAGATGACCTTGAACTGGAGAAATCGAACATTCTCCTTGTTGGTCAGACAGGAACAGGTAAGACACTTCTTGCAAAGACAATTGCAAAGATGCTTGATGTGCCGTTTGCTATTGTAGATGCCACTGTTTTGACCGAAGCCGGATATGTTGGAGAAGATGTTGAAACAATAATTACCAGACTATTGCAAGAGGCTGACTATGACGTTGAAAGGGCTCAGAAGGGAATTGTCTTCATAGATGAAATTGATAAAATAGCAAGAAAAAGCGACAATCCGTCAATTACCCGTGATGTCTCGGGAGAGGGTGTACAACAGGCGATGCTTAAACTTCTTGAAGGAAGTGTTGTAAATGCTCCGCCTCAGGGAGGTCGCAAACATCCGGAACAAAGGCTTATTGCTGTGAATACTAAAAATATTCTCTTTATATGCGGTGGTGCCTTTGAAGGAATAGATAGAAAAATCTCTCAACGTCTTAATACTCAGATTGTTGGTTACGGCACATCAAAAAAGACAGAGCATATAGACAGGGATAACCTGCTGAAATATGTTGCACCTCAGGACCTCAGAGCTTACGGTCTCATCCCGGAGATAATCGGTCGTCTGCCGGTACTGACTTATCTGAAACCACTGGACAAGCAGGCACTTCGCAGTATTCTCACTCAACCTAAGAACGCTCTTATAAAGCAATACACAAAGCTGTTTGAGTTGGATGGTGTGAAGCTGAAGATTGACGATGATGTGCTCGATTATATTGTAGAAACCGCAATTGAGTTCAAACTGGGAGCCAGAGGATTACGTTCTATTTGCGAAGCGATTATGCTCGACGCAATGTATGACATGCCTTCGGACACTAAGAAGGGACTTACGGTCAAACTGGATTATGCGAAAAAGAAGGTGGACAAGTTCACCGGTTCGTTGATATTGGCAAAAGAGGCTTAGGCCTCTTTTTTTATGCTCAAATACGCTCGGTCCCTATACTGCCACGCAACAGCTTTCCAGTTTTCTTCGAAAACCTGAGGCTGCTGCATGGCAGTATAGGGACCTTTAGTTATGTTGAGATAAAATGCATCGTTTGTCTTATCGGTTTGCTGCGCAAACTTGATCATGTTGAAAAGGAGGAGAGATCTCTTTTTGTTGGATGAGGTGCAATAACCTACAGGGCATGCAATCGCATTTACCCACTATACGTTCGTTCCACTAAAAAACAAAGGTGCCCCCTTGAGTTTGCCTACGCATATCAGACGCAGGGGGTGCCCAAATGCATCCTTTGCAATGCCCTTGTAGGCTATCGCACTCATCCATACAAAAGAATCTAAAAATCTGGATAACTTTCAGTCTAGGTGTGGATTTTTGGATGCTGCACCGGGTTTACCCACTTCATCTTCTCTCCGCTGAAAATCAAAGGCAGCCCCGATATTGTGCTTTTGCAGATCAGCTCGCGGGTCTGCACTCGATTTTCTTGCGCTCCGTTCACATATTGGGTACCCAAACCCTCCTATGCAAGCATCCTCAAATTCCACACCTGGACCTGCTTTTGCCACACTTTTGCTCTATTATGATTTTTAACATAATCTGTTCCACCTACTTTTTCATTTGATTCCTTTTCCTTTTGATCCAGTTTTCTTCGAAAACCTAAGAATGTGTTATGGGGTTGGGATTTTGCAGTTATAACTAATTGTCAGGCCGAAACTCTTTTACATTACAACTCACAATCTGTGAGGAAAACTCCCTTGATGTTTTTTATATATTGCAATCATACAGCTGCTTATGAAAATATTCTAGAAAAAATCATATAGAAAATATTTTATATAGGCCTACATATCTGAAACTTGCGAAAAACTTCAAGGAAGTTTTTAAAGTTTTGTTTTGACACTTTGGTGCAATTTGAGGTCTCGTGCAGGGATAAGCGGAATTTGTAGCAATTTTTGTCGACTAATTCTGATTTCTGCAAAACTTAATCGTACTAACACTTTGATAACTCTTCTAATGTATTGATAATTTGAGTATTGTGTATTTGCTTGAAATGAGAAGTTTATGAATTCGCCTGCTAGTCAATCACTTACTAATAGCTCTGCCAAAGCTATTAGTAAGTGCCTAATTTGCAGCTGAATATAAAACTATGTGTCGGCAAATCATGCCGACACATACCTTCTTGAGCTCTTTGAATCCTCCCTACTTAGGGTTCTTTGCAGTTTTTATATGATTTCGTTGGACATGCGAGAAACTTCAACGGAGATGAATTTACTTTTCGTTTATTTTGTAATAAAGCAGGGAGTTGATTCTTGGTAGTGCGTCTGTATTCTCAGTTCCGCTGATATCAGGGTTATAGCCTATCTTTTTGGCTAGTTCGATATACTCCTTGTTGTTTGTCCTTTTGCCGGCACAATAGAGGAGTAGTGCACCACGGTCCTGGTTAAACGGTTTGATTTGCATATGTGGCCAGGTTTGAGGTTCGGTCCAGTAAGGTTTTAGGAATTCCAGCCCCAGTAGCATGCTGCGACCGTTCTCTGCCTTGTATTCCCAAAGGTTCAACCCGATTTTTCCGGCTATATTGTCAGAAATGTTAAGAGCTTCCAATGCGAATGAAGAATAGTGCAATCCCAGCGTTCTTGCAAGTTCCATTGGTAATGAGCCGTCGGGCTGCATCTGAGTATCAATTCGTGGAAGCTGATTCTCCACAATAATCTTACGTAAATATTCATAATCGCCGCCGTACATCACAGCTGCCTGATGGGTTGCTTCGTACCACAGACCATGGTTGTTGGCAGCTTTTGCCTCCTTAAGTCCGTTGACACTATGTTCAAGCCAGTATCTGAAAGAGTTTGCCCAGTCTTTCAACTCAGCCTTGTCTGTCTCTGTCCAAGCAGCAGAGCCCTCGATTATTTTTGCAGCATTAAGGGCACCTGCTATTCTGCGGGCATCTATTATTCCTGTACCACGAATCTCAACCATTCCGGGTACGGTCTGAGAGTAGGTCATGTTGGGATTCATACCGGTTATTGTGTCAAGGAACCATACCCTTAACATTTGGGCCGCCTTGTCGGCATATTTCTCTTCGTCGCTCAGATAGTACATTACTGCAAGGGATTGGACAGCCTCGGCAAATGTTGTGCTGTTTGCCCTCTCCAGATATTCATAAACTTCCGGGTTTCTTTCACCATCTCTGCGGATATATGGAACGCCATTTTCTGCAGTTGAGTCGGGCCACCAGTATGGAGATAGTGTTATATAATCACGCGGATCCTTGCTTGGGGCCACACGTTTTTTATCCTTTACTACGCTCAAAGGCTCCATTTTCATGAACACAGAGTCGGTATAATGACGGAATTCTGTAAATTTTGGCATTATTGAGCTATCCTTTGCTGCAACAGCCTCTTTTGCAGATTTCAACAATGCGTCGTCATATAAAATTGATATGATTTCAACTTTACTTGAACAACTATTCAAAAGAATTGCTAAAAACAGAAATTTCAGAAATATCTTAAATTGCTTCATCTCTTCAGATTTATTGTAAAATTAATCTATTATTTTTTGATAATATCGAAGTATAAAAGGCTTTTAAAATTCGCTTTAGGTGTATACCCAATCTTTCTTGCTGCCTCGACATACTCCGTTTTATTTAGCTGCAATCCGGCAATATAAAGAACCATTGAACCTCTGCCGGTTTCAAAAGGAGATATTTGCTCATATGGCCATTTCTGTGGTTCCAGGTAGTATGGATACACAAACTCCACTCCGCGTGATATTGAACGACCATTGGGAGTTGTGTGCTTCCACATATCTGATCCGATCTTCATAGCAATCTCATTAGCTTCGTAAAATGCATCCAGAACAAAGGTGGAGTAACTCAAACCTAAGGTGCGAGCCAACTCCTCCGGAAAGCTGCCGTTCTTATCCTGTTGAGAATCGAGACGTTTATAAAGTGAATTTTCCAATACACTTCTTAGTTGTGCAATGTCATCAATATAATAGGCGAGTCCCATTCTTATAATGTCATACCATAACCCATGATTGTTGTCCGCCTTCATCTCAAGCTGACCCTGTGTGCTGTTCTTCATCCAATACAGGAATGTCTTTACCCACTCCTGCAGATCATTTTTGTCTTTTGCACTCCAGTATTTGCTACTCTCAACCAGTTTTGCTCCGTTCAGGGCATACATTACTGACCGTGCATCGAGGATGCCTGTTCCTCTCAGAAAAGTCATGCCGGGCACATATTGAGCATATACCATATTCGGGTTCATCCCGGTAACAGGGTCAAGGAACCACTCTCTCAGTATTTCCGATGTACGTTTTGCATACCTATCCTTTCCTGTTATGTAATATAGCATTCCCAATGTTGTTACTGCAGTTTCCATCTCTGTTATCTTGCGGTAATCATACTCTTCGAGTTCAGGATTTGACTTGCCGTCAAACCGGACATATGGCAACCCGTCCCTTTTTTCAGGGTCGGGCCACCAATATCTCGAAAGACTCATATAATCACGAGGGTCTTTGCTGGGTGCAATTTTTTTCTTGTCTGTCACAATATTAAAAGGGCTTCCGTCAAAATATTTTTCTGAGGACTCAATAATTGAACTGACATAAGGGAAAACCCTTGCATCCATATCTGTGTATGCATTTTTTAAATTTACTATCCGTTGGTCATTCCATGATATGGTATTCTGAGCAGAGAGACTCAATTGGAGCACTACCATTGAAATGACCACGAATAATAACCTTTTTGCATGTCTCTTCATTAATATAGCTTGGTCATGTTAAGAGGAACAGGTAATAAAATGTTCGCTTCTGTCATTGGCTGAGGAGCTCTTCCCTGAGTATAGCTCTTGTAGAAGTTCTCATTAGCGAATTGGGTATTCAGTGTATTTACAACATATTGGTTACCTTCGCGTAACATGTCGTAGAACCTCTGATTTTCAAAAGCGAGCTCCAGACGACGTTCTTCAATTATTGCTGTATGCATTGTTGTTTTGCTGCTGGTTGCTGCTACATCCAGATTAGGAAGACCGGCACGTGTGCGTATTGCATTCACATAAGTTCTTGCAGTATTCTGGTCATTGTCGGTACCGTCGTTAAGGGCTTCGGCATACATCAGAAGAACGTCGGCATAACGAATAACCGGCCAGTCAGTTTCTGCATCATTCAAAACGAGGACAGCTGTTGGTGACTCCCAGTATTTTGCTGCCCACCATACCTTGTTATTGAAAAATGATAAAGAAACAGCATTTCGTTTATCTGTAAGATTGCGGACCGTTGAAATAGGATCGATAGGAGTTCCTCCTGAAGTATAGCTCCATGTTGTAACATTTCCCAGTTTTTCGGTTATTCCTTCTGTAGGTGTGTTGTAGCCCATACCGTTACCTACAACTATTGTAGCTGAAGAGTTACGTGCCGCAAAATAGTTAACGAAAGGTGAGCCGATTCCCAGACCACCGGCCTTGAATCTTACTGCAAAAAGAATCTCCTTGTTCATCTCGTTGCTGGTTGCAAATATCAGATTATAAGCAACTAAGCCTGCTGTGCCATAATCCTGTACAATAGGTTGAAGATTGGTCTTTACTGCGGCATAGTTCTTTTTTGTGAGATATACCTTTGCCAGTAGAGCCTTTGCTGCGTATATTGTAGCACGTCCGATTTCCGCTGATGGCTGTTTTGTCACTCCCGCAGTGGTTGAAAAAGTAGGGTAAGGGAGTTTGCCTGCAGGTGATGCTGCAAATTCAAGATCTTCAATAATTTTAGCGTATATGGCATCGACAGAGCTTTTGGTCATTTTTAATGCATCTTCTCCGGTAATAGGTTCAGTAACGAGCCACACCTCGCCAAAAAGTCTGGTGAGATTGAAATACATCATTGAACGTATAAACAGCAATTCCGATTTGTACTTGGCTTTTGTATCGGGATCACTTACATTGTCAATTGCGGCAAGTAGAGTATTGCAACGCGAAATTACCCTGTAGGCCGGAACCCAGCAAAAATCAAAAATAAACTTATCCTGAGCGGTTGCGGTCATATGGTCAAGACGGCGCAGCTCCTCGTTATTAGCATCAGATGACGATGTAGATTCAAGATGGGCATTATCTGAACGGAGTTCGCTAAAGCGCCACTCTTCCTTAACAACGTCCATCAATCCATTGTAACACGCAATTATTCCGGTTCCAATCTCCTTTGTGTTTTTATAGTAGACATCTTCACTCATTGCAGACTCTGGAAAATAATCCAGCTTGCAGGAGTTCATCAATACCATAATGCTTAATATAAGCAATTTAAATATGTTATTTTTCATAATCATTAATTGTAAAGTTTATAATGAAACATTAAGTCCAAAAGAAATGGTTCTCTGGAGTGGGAAACCTCCACGTGAGTAGCCATCTACAAGAGGTGAATTATAAGCATTTGTTGGTTTTGTACGAGCTTCAGGATTAACAAGTCTCAAACCTTTTGCTGTGAGGAAGAACAGGTTTTGCCCCGAAACATAAGCTCTTAATGATTTCATACCAATCTTTTTAGCATATTTCGATTTAAGAGTGAAGCCAAGTGTTACTTCACGAAGAGCAGCATATGATGCATCCTCAAGCACGTAGTCTGTCCACATCCAGTTAATACCACCACTGCTTACAGGAGTCACTCCGTCACCCTGAACACCATCACATAACCAAGCATTGGCATAATTATAATTCTTTACATATCTGCGGGTCTCTACATAGTTGATGTCTCCATTCATAATCTTTCCCCCTTGAGAACCTTGAATTAAGAAAGAGAGGTCAAAACTCTTGTATTTGAAAGTATTTGTCAGACCCCATGTAAAATCAGGAAAAGGAGAACCTGATACAACCCTGTCGTTCTGATCTAGTATCTTGTTGCCATCGTCCCACACTTGTAATGAACCGCCTGCTGCTCCAGAGATTCCGGAAGCAACGGCATCGGCCTGAGTCTTGTAGATCCCCAGCACTTTAAATTGATAGTACTGAATAGCAGGCTGACCAACAATGGCAGCATACCCTTCATTTCTTTCACCAAGCTGAAGGTTGAAGGTCTGGGTCCCGCCAAGGCTCAACAGTGTATTTCTATTGGCAGCAATATTGAATGCTGTCTGCCATGTAAAATCTTTTTTTCTGATATTGTAAGTATCTATTTCTATTTCAATACCTTGGTTACGAACCTTTCCAATATTGTTCCAGTAGTTGAGAGAACCTGTTATGGATGGAATATCCTGTTGCAAAAGCAAAGCCTTTGTCTCTGAGTTGTAGTAATCGACAGTACCATTCAGCCTGCCGTCAAAAAACGAGAAGTCTAGTCCGGCATTGATTTCATTTGTCTGTTCCCATGTCAGTGAACGATTCCCAAGGGTAGGATTTGTATTGATATACCCTGCATTTACTGTGCCTGTACCTGAACCCAAAGGATAGTTAACCAAACTTAAAGTATTGTATGCTGCATAGTTGGTAATATTGTTGTTTCCTGTCACACCATAACTTCCACGAAGTTTCAGACGGTCTATCCATGTAATGTTTTTCATGAATCCCTCCTCCGTAATTCGCCAGCCAACCGAAACAGAAGGAAAATACCCGTAGCGGTTGTTCGGGCCGAATTTTGAGCTGCCGTCTGCACGCCAGCTTGCAGATAGAAGATACTTGTCTGCATAGCTGTAATTGATACGTGCCAGGTAAGAGACCATGGCGATGCTCTCACTGAATGTCTGGGTAAGGATATTTCCGTTGGCATCCTTTTGTGTGATAGCTGTTGCAGCATTGAAGGTAGATACATAGTCATTGCCAAAAGTGCCGGCAATGGATGCTGTCCTGTGTTTTGTAAGGTTAGATGTAAAGCCTGCGAGTAGGTTAAAACTGTGTTTGCCTATGTTCTTATTATATGTCAGAGTATTTTCCGACAACAAGTCAATCAGTAAATCATTGCTGTATGTACCATTAGCCAGGTTACCAGGCTTGAGACCATCTGATTTAATAAAGTAGTCCTGACCCATATATGCCATATAGAAGCCGTTGGATGTCCTGAATGTAAGATCTTTTGTGAAATTGATATTTACATATGAATTTGTGTTCAGACTATAGTTCTCTTCTATAAAGGTAGTTTTATCGGCTATGTTTATAGGGCTGTTATCGGATGTGTTCCATGGAGTTGCGTTTGTAATAACTGTGCCATCCAACAATGTATAGTTCAATCCCGAGAAATCGGCACCCATTATATAGTCGCCGGCTTTCTTGGCGAATGTGGGTTTTTGCCCGGTAATGAAAGCGATACTTTCAGGAGTATGATAGACAGGCATCCAGTCACCGGTTCGTATCAGGTTGTTGTACCAGCCTCCCGATGAATTTGATGGACGCTGTCTTTTTGTATATTGAGGAGTAAGTGAAATACCAACCTCAATATATTTTGATAATTTTGCATCTATCTTGGCGCGCATATTAAACTTATTGTACTGACTATTTATCATAATACCTTCGTCAAAGTCGTAATTGCCAGATAGATAGTATTTGTACTTTTCGTTACCGTCAGACACGTTTGCCTGTATATTGGAAATGGTTGCAGTTTGAAGACCCAGATCCTGCCAGTCCCTGAATCCGAATTTCTCACCAACCGAATAGGCCGCCAGGTCATTATTGATATTCAGTTTTGATGAACTTGCAATTGATGCCATGTAAGCATCATAGGCAACCTTCTGCGAACGTCTCAGGTCGGTGTACTCCTGAGTGGAATAGCGATCAACCCTTTTGTAGGTTTGCTTTATACCGGTGCTGAATTTGATATTGTAAGAAGGTTTGTCTGCAGAGCCGCTTTTTGTGGTTATTAGGATCACACCACTCGCTGCACGGGAACCGTAGATTGCAGCAGAGGCTGCATCTTTAAGTATCTCAATAGACTCAACATCGGAAGAGTTCACCATTTCAAGACCTCCGGAAATTGGATAACCATCCACAACAATAAGGGGAGAGGTGCTGGCACTTATAGATCCCATGCCACGTATTCTGATAGTTGGAGCAACACCCGCCTCAGAAGAGGTATTTTGAACATTCAGACCGGCAACCTTGCCTTGAAGTGCCTGATCCAGACGCGATACAGGAACATCACCCATACCAGAAGTGTTAACCTTTGCTATTGATCCTGTGAGGTGTGATTTTTTTTGCACACCATAACCAACAACAACCAGTTCTTCAAGCAACAGAACATCCTCTTTTAACACTATATTAATCTGTTTCTGTGAATTGACTGCAACTTCTCTGGCAACAAAGCCAATATATGTAAAGACCAGTGTTCCGTTAGTGGGAACATTTTTGAGAGAATAATTACCCAGCAGGTCGGTTACTATACCATTGGGAGTACCCTTTACAACAACAGAGACACCGGTAAGAGGGTCACCGTTTTCTGCTGTAACTGTTCCGGAAACGCCAATATTCTGGGCGAACAGGTTCAGATTGAGAAGCAGCATAGTGCTTAACAATATGGTCACTACTTTAATTAGTTTTTTGTTTTTCATATGAATATTGATTAAGTATTTGTTATATCATCTAGGAAAACCAGGCTCCGCCGTTAATGTCGATATTGGTTCCGGTTATGTATGCCGATTCGTCACTGGCAAAGTAGGATACAAGATCTGCTATATCGGTCGCGGCACCCTGACGACGCAGAGGAACGGTTTTTTCAAGATTTTCACGGGCCGCAGGATTTGTGAACCTGTCATGGAAGGATGTTGCTATCATCCCCGGTGCAAGAGCGTTGACCCTTATTCCAAAAGGCCCCAGCTCCTTTGCCATAGCACGGGTGTGGCACATTACAGCTGCTTTAGCAGTTGCATACATAGATGCTCCCGGCCCTCCACCATCTCTGGCTGCCTGTGAGGAGAAATTTATAATTGAGCCCCCATTGGCCATTGCAGGAACAGCCTCCCTTGTGCACAGAAACACGCTGCGCATGTTTACATCCATCAAAAAGTCGTACCAAGCCTCATCTTGATCGGTTATGGCTTTACGACCCACAAGACCCCCTACAACATTCACAAGTATATCCACATTAGGTCCGAAAACCTTTTTTGACTCCTCAAACAATTTTTTCACATCACTTGCCTTTGTCATATCGCCCTGCACAGCTACCGCTTTTCCTCCGGCACTGGTTATTAGCTCAAGAGTGAGGTCGGCATCATCTTTATTGTCAAAATAATTAAGAACTACATTTGCCCCTTCTGATGCAAGCTTTACAGAGATTGCACGTCCAAGATCTCTGGCTCCGCCTGTTACAATTGCTACTTTATCTTTTAATTTCATAATTTGTTTTTTGTTATTTTTTTAAAAAATCTGCTCTGTGTGGTGTAAACACATCTATTAAGTCGCCCTCTTCCAGACATATAGCTCCATGGTTGAGGTCGGGCTCCACATAGAAGCTGTCGCCGGCTGAAAGAACTTCTGTCTTGTCGCCTAGTGTAACCTCAAACTTGCCACTCGCAACATATGTAACCTGAGAGTGATAGTGTTCATGCCTGCTGCCAATGGCGCCAACATTAAAATGAGCCCTTACCAGCATAATCTGGCCGTCATAGGTCAGAACTTTCCGGTTTAGTCCTTCGGCAACAGTTTCCCATTGTACCGTGTTGTCTTTTACAAAACTTTCGCTTCTTGTTTTCATGTTTTTTATGTTAATATTTATTGAATGTCCATTTACCTGCCGGTGACTCCTTGTTGTAATCTACCCGGAATCTTGCTTTTACTTCGTTTACCTCAATTTCTGCAACTGTATAGTTGTCGTTATCTTCAACTATCCTCAGTGATTTGACCGACGACACTGCATTCTCTGTCTTTTCCACTACTAAGTCGTATTTTCCGTGTGTCTCAATAGCAGAGAGGAATGTGTGGTTTTTGGCTGATCTTTGTCTGATAATAAATGCGGGGTCTGTCCGCAGGTAGTATTCAGGATCATTAGCACCTGAACGGACAAAGAAAAGGTCAGAATTTGAATCTGTTACGGTAGTCACGCTGTAAAACCTCCTGCCCTTGAGCCATGTGAAGCAGACTTTTGAATCGTTTGGTTTTGCCCATGCCTCTTTCCAGAGGTACTTATAACCATTGGCATTGCCAAATGTGCCCATCTGTTCAAGCGCCTTTGTATATGGTGTGCTAAGACTTATCATATCCCCATTATAGAAGAAAGGAAGGTCATAAGTGTGCTCTTTTTCACTTGTCAGTTTAAAAATGTCCAGGATGATTCGCACACCGCCCAGATTCTCGATGACTGCATTTGTCCTTTGCATTTTGACACCCGGACTGGCATTGGTCTCATAAGCCGAACATACCTGTATTTCTGGATTTGATATATCATAGCAATAGATAGCAGGAGCGTAGTTCGAAGAGATTTTAATGTCACCATCATAGTGACTTTTCATATCTACACTCACCGTATTGTGAGAGATTGTGCTCATGGAATACTTATCGTTAAGTGGGGTGTATCCACCATTGTACTTCACTACAATGTTAAGGAAACGGGACGAACCATAATCGACAAGAATAGGATTGCCATCGTCATAGTAAGAAATTGTAAGTTTATCGAAGTGACCATGGCTCAAACCATGAGATGTGGCCTTCATGAGGAATGTTGTATTTTCTGCAGGGTTGGGGCTCCTGAATATAGCCAGACCACCCATGCTGCCATCGCTTCCATCTCTCAACAGCTGACTTTTAAGCTTGAACTCCTTAGCCTCACCACGGGCAATGTCCCTCGCAACTGCAAAACCTGCGTCGGTGGGCAGGAAGAAGCTTTGGTAATTCTTGGATATTGTAAGCAACTCTTTCTGGGAGTTATCTGCGGCATAAAGGATATTGTCGGCAAAAACTAGCTCCTGTGCAGTGAATCCCTTTTTCAATGCATCGTTTATTGTAAAGAATTCCCCGTTGTATGTCATCTGCATAAGTGTACCGACAGCCTTTTTGAGAATAGCATCGCGGTACATGAAAATTTTCCTGTCGGGTTCGTTGTTATTGATTGCCTGAGCAAAAATGACAAAGGGCCATATAGCATAACGCTGATAATAGGCCCCTTCTGTAAAATACCCGTCTGGTGAAAACAGTTCATCCAGTTGTCGCATGTAACCGCCATTCTTTCCTGTCTTGTCGCTGCCATACAATGCCTTCTGTATAAGTTCATTGTCGTCCATAACATAACCGATCATACCCACGGCGGCACATGCCCAGGTGCCATGATTGTGCATTTTGTTGAATATCTTGTTATTGGCATCACTTCCGTCCATGAGGAACTGAGCCATGGGCTTGAAAAGCTTGTTATTGTATTCTGTCCTCTTTTGTTCCGGCAGGTAGTTGTAAACACAGTCATAAGCGATTGATGTGTGAACCAGCCATACAAAATCGTTCAGAGTCTGCCAGAAGAGCCTTCCGGGGTTGGAAGACATTTTTACAGGGTGATATCCAAGAGTAGGGTAGAGCTTCAGGTATTCATCCAGCATCTTTTCTACAAAGCCGGCGTACTTTTTCTCTCCTGTCAGCTGATACATTATACCACAATAGTACATAGAGTAGTAATTGTCTTTATGTTTCTCGTGTGTCGCCCCACCTCCGCCGTCTTTGGGAACCGGAACATTCACAGGAGAAGCAAGAGCCAAATCTGCTTTTACTTTGACATCGTCTATAGAAGCATCAAAAGCCGGATATTTGCCCATCCCCTTTTTCATCTCTGTTACCCCTTTGCCGGTCATCATCAATGACGGGTGCTCCCTTGCAATTATGACATTTGCAAATAACAGGAGTGTAAGTATAATTAGCGTTTTTTTCATTTTATTTCACTCCGATGTTTTTAATAAATAGTTCACTTGATTTTGCAGACCTGTAATCAAATCTTTCAGCATCCAGATAGTCGGGTTTAATGGCGGACATTTCACCTTCAACAACCTTGTTGGTCATTGTCAGTATCCTGCCTGAGTTCCAGAAGTTGCAGTTCCATATTTTCACCTTCTCAAAAGTAGCTTCGTCGAGCCTTACAGATACGCCTCCTCTGCCACTATTGCTAAAGTTGCAGTTTGATATGTTCAAAACCTGTGGACCGATAAGTCGCAGAACTGAGCCTCTCTCCTTGTTGCAGACATCTTCGAATGTGCAGTTCGAAATATTGACTTCCGGACCTGCAGTACTCTCGTCACTTCCTCCTCTGTAGACATTGATCCCCAGACCAAGGATTCTGTTGAATGAGCAATTCTCTATAACAATCTCCTCTACATTATATTTTCCTGCATCATCACGCTCACCGGCATAATTTATTGCATCAGCGGAAATTGCCCGGAATAACGAATTTTTTATTATGATTTTCTCAGAGAATGTGTTCTTCAATCCCCTTACCGGAACAGTGCCGCCCTCAGGAAAATCAAAAAACTCACAATTGTCTACCTCCAGATAATATGGCTTTATCATACCTGTCAATGTAGAGATTCCGGAACCGGGTGTTGTTTTCCCTGGTTGACTCATACCGTTGAAAGCCAAGCCCTCAACCACGAGCTCTCCTCCATCTCTGATTGTTACAATATTACCCTCTCTGGAACCGTTGTATCTTATAACTGGTCTGGATTTCAGCCCTGTTGCAGCTTTTATTGTTATAGGAAAATCAATAAAAATGTCTGATGAAACCGGGTACTCTCCGGTTTCCGACAACTCCAACACATCTCCTGCTTTGGCCTGAGCCATGGCCTTTAGTATGTTATCCTGTCCGGCCTTTACAGTTATAATATTTTGGGACCTCACGGTTTTTACATTAGGTGTAAGGCTCCACATTTGTCCACACTCCTCTCTTTTAACTGGCACCTGTACTATTTGATTATCCGGGGAGAGAGCTCCGTCAGTCACAAACCCTTCTGGTAGCTTTGCATTGTTTGCCAGCTTAACCCTGTTCTCCTTGAAAATAAACCCCTTGACTGAGGCTTTCTCTTCATATGGATATGCAATTTTATTGTTTATGATAATGTTGTTGAAGAACCTTACATCTGAAGGTTCCAATGTTCTCTCTTCATCATTTCCTACCCCGAAGGTGATATGGTCGCAATTGATGAAAGTATTGTTGTTTATGTCCACGTTTTCTACCAGACAATATCTGTTAGGCAACGAATTTGGTACAGCGTTCATCACAGCCAGTGCCGAAAAGAATCTTTCACCCTTCAGTCTGTAAAATGTATTGCCGAAAACCTTATGACCGGCATTAACAACTCTTATTCCGCCGGTGTTTCTTACGTTTTTTCCGTCAAAGTAATTATTGTTGGCAATGTTCCTGTCGCCGTGACGCAATGCAAGCACTCCCTGACACTCGTTGAAGTTGTTGTACCTGATAATATTGTCGGCCGATTTGATAGAGACAACCTCCACCTCTCCGTTGCACTTGTCGAAATAGTTGTATTCGATTACTGTATTTGAAGATTTAAGAGCCTGTGTTGCTGTGCCAACCCTTATGGTTTCGGCACCGTTTGAGCCGAAAACAGGTCTGTGGCCAAAATAGTTATGGTCAATTGAATGAAAGTTTTGCTGATCCCTCTCCTGATTAAGCATAACTATCAGAGTAACTCCCATATTAAGTTTGTTTAGAATGGAGTTATGGTCAAAGCGGTTGTGCCTTCCATACATAAGGACGTAACTGTAATTGATTTCCCTGCTTTTGGGATTGTATGAATCAATCACGCAGTTAGTCACTCTGCAATTATTTGCTGCTTCGTCTCCAAGTCTGTATTCAATAACTGAACTACCGGCAGGAGGGGTGCCATCTTTAAAGTATAATCCGTCTACTACAATCCAACTTCCCGCCATTTTTAGGGATGAGGCTCCTGTAATTATTACTTCACCGGGTTTGAGCGCCTTGACAACTATCTGATTCTCTTTTGTACCGTTGGCCTTAAGCTCAATTTTGATATCCTTGTATAATCCGGATAATATGAAAAGTGTGTCTCCGGGTTGTGCCAACTCTATTCTCTTGTTCAGATCTGTCAGCGGAATATGAATGTTCCTTGCCTGTAACGAAGATGTTCCGGCAATGAGCACAAAAATGATAATGAGAGATAATTTTCTCATGTTATTCAGGTTGTTTTCCGATATATGCCAATATTCCACCGTCTACATACAAAATGTGGCCGTTTACAAAATCGGAGGCTTTTGATGCCAGAAAAACAGCCGGCCCTTGCAGGTCTTCAGGTGTGCCCCACCTTGCAGCGGGTGTTTTTGCTATGATGAATGAGTTGAAGGGATTTCCCTCCTCTCTTAGAGGTGCTGTCTGTGGAGTTGCTATATACCCTGGACCCAGACCATTACATTGGATATTGTATTTGCCGTATTCCGATGCTATGTTACGGGTGAGCATTTTAAGTCCTCCTTTGGCTGCGGCATAGGCACTTACAGTCTCGCGACCCAGTTCGCTCATCATTGAGCAGATGTTTATGATTTTTCCACCCCCCTTTTTTATCATTGAAGGTATTACTGCCTTAGCCATAATAAATGGTGCATTAAGATCTATGTCTATAACCTGTCTGAACTCGGCGGCAGACATCTCATGCATTGGGATCCTCTTGATGATTCCTGCATTGTTTATGAGAATATCTATAACGCCAACTTCCTGCTCTATTAGTGCTATATGTCTGTTTACCAGATCTTCGTCGGTAACATCAAAAACATAACCCTTGGCATCTATCCCCTCTTTTTTATACTCCTCAATGGCAGCATCTACCTTTTCCTGTTTAAGGTCGTTGAATACAATCCTTGCTCCGGCCTTGCCTAAGGCTACAGCAAGTCCGAATCCTATTCCATATGAAGCTCCGGTAATGAGAGCTACTTTGCCCTCTAAAGAAAACAAATTTTCCATTTTTATCTTAATTCTGATGTTGGTGCTGGTTGCATGTCGGTGTAGTCTGAGTTCTCTCCACCCATGCCCCAGATAAATGTATAATTGCTTGTTGCACAAGCACTGTGAATGCTCCATACCGGAGAAATGACTGCTTGTTCGTTTGATAGCCAGATATGTCTGGTTTCATCTGGCTGACCCATGAAGTGACATACCGATTGTCCCTGAGGTACCTCGAAATAGAAGTAAACCTCCATTCTTCTTTCGTGTGTGTGTGCAGGCATTGTGTTCCATACACTGCCAGTGAGCAATTCTGTCATTCCAAGCTGGAGCTGACAAGTTTGAGCGGTTTCAGAAACAATAAGCTTGTTCAGGATCCTTCTATTGCACTCCTCCTGTTTGCCCAACTCAATAACAATTGCATCTTTTCTGGTAATCAGCTTGTCGGGATAACTCGTATGTGCAGGAACGGAGTTGAAATAGAATTTTGCCGGAGCAGAACTATCCTTACTTGCAAAGACAATCTTCTTCTCTCCTTTTCCAATATAGAGGGCCTCTTTAAAGCCCAGACTGTATTTTTTGTCATCTATTATTACTATCCCTTCTCCGCCAATATTGACTATCCCTACCTCTCTCCTTGATGTAAAAGTATCTGCCTTAAATAAAGCGGGAGCTGTCAACTCTATATCACCGGAAACCGGCATTGCTCCTCCGGCAACCATCCTGTCGACCATAGAATAGGTCATACAAATTTCATTTTCAATAAAAAGCTTTTCAATCAGAAAGTTTTCCCGTATTGCTTTTGTATCGTATTTTTTTGCATCATTTGGGTGTGATGCATATCTCACCTCACATATTGGTTTCATATTCTTATAAATTATTTATCAAATTTTTCGTCCAAACAGCCCCTGAATTGTCTTTTAAACTTTTCCATTTTTCCGACATATCTCCAATAACCGGTTTCTCGTTGGTCATAGGAGACAATTCCGCATTGAAGTTATTAAATCTTCCGCCGTATATAACATTGTTTCTGAACGTTATTTGCGGTTTTTCCGGATTATCCACCCATACTATCGAGTAATTCGAAGAGTTATCGTTGTATATTGTATTATTGATGATTTCAGTAGATATTACAGGAAGGGACTGATCGGGTGCATTTCCGTAACTGACAACTATTCCATTATAGCAGTTTTTGATTATGTTGCCCTCAATTTTAGAGTCAGTAACCTGAAAGTATCTGTTTAACGGTGAGTTCTTAACTCCTTGTATAAGACAAATAGCAGCCTGATAATTCTCACCGGTAATATTTTCAAAATAGTTGTTCCTAATAGTCTGATGGTCGCCAATGACTCTTATACCGGCGGTCCCTTCTCTGTTGTTTCCTATAAAGAAGTTCGCCTCTACAAGTGAGTTGTTGCCATGTCTTAATGTCAATGCCCCTTGTGTTTCAAGAAAAAGGTTGTTTATAAAGTAGTTATAGCACGATTTGTTGGATATCACCTCTATTTCTGCATCACACCTGTAGAATGTGTTGTTTGCAACCAGACAGCGAGCCTCCTGCATAGAATAATCGCTAGTACCTATCCTTACACACTCCTGTCCATTAGTCTTGCTGCCATCAGAGCCGCGTATTACAGTTGGACGTGAAAAATAGTTGTTCATAATCTTGTGACTAGGTATAATATCTTTTTCCAGCCAGACTACAAGCAGGCAACCAATGTTCCTTTTATCGTTGAAAGTGCACTTTTCTATGGTGTTCCTCTCTCCGTAAATGGATACCCATTTGTTGTCAGTAACAGGGTCTTCTTTGGTGTCAGCACCTGAGATAACGCAGTTTTCCAATTTTGAGTCTTTTGTCCGCATCTCAATAGGAGATTTTCCGGAAATGGGTGAAAGATTTTTAAAGTAGAGGTTTCTTACAATGATGTAGTTTCCGGTTAATTTCAATAAGGATTTGCCTGTAAAAATAACCGCACCCGGTTTCTCTCCTTCAAAAATTATTGGAGCTTCAGCTGTACCTTCTGCAGTGAATTGCATTGAACGGGAGTCATAAATTCCCGGAGCAAAAACTACTCTATCTCCCGGTTTGAGGGATTTCAGTGTCGAAAGTTCATCGGGGTTTGTTATCCTGTAGCTTTCGGCACTTATAGACTGGCAGGATACAAACAGTAAAACTATAGCAAGTCTGAATATGTTCATGCGTTCAAATTTTGTAGTTAAGGTCCTTTTTGGTTAAATTGGTCAACCAATTTGAGCGCAATATAAGAATTTTCTTAATAAAAAAAGAAATTTTTATTAAATGTTAAAAATTGTAAAAAATGAAAATTTTCTAGATTTTTTGCTGTTTTGCGAAGGTGTACAGCCTGTCCAGATGCAGTCGCATTGCAGAGACGGCCTTTGATGAGCTCCGCGCTTCAATAGCATCAATAATTATCTGGTGCTCATGCTTGTCTGTCGGAAGCGGGGTAGAACAGAAATCTTTGGTGACGTAATGGGAGAGTATGTCCGGGGTTATAATGAGGAGCATACTCTTGATAACATCATTTCTTGATGCTTGCGCTATGACCCTGTGAAAAATCATATCCTTTTCCACTCTTCTTGGAGAATGAAAATTGTCCAGATATTCTTTATGAGCAAGTTTAAGTGCCTCAATATCTTTTTCATCTGCCCTTTCGCAAGCAAGTCTCACGGCTTCCATCTCAAGGATAAGTCTGGTCTCAACCAATGAGAAAAAGTCATAATTCTCTATTGACATTATATCTGAAATCAGTCCCTGAAGAGCATTATGATGAATTGCAGCTATTACTGAACCGCTCTGTGGAAACGTTTTAACTATGCCATAGAACTCGAGTTCTGCAAAAGCATTTCTTACGTGCGTACGACCAACACAGAGTTCCTCTGCCAGCTTTCTCTCTGCGGGCAATTTGCTTCCGGGTTTAAGTTTGCCTTCATTTATAAGGTCATATAAATGCTTTAGTACCTTAACGGTTGCGTTTTCCTTATGGTTGAATTTGCTTAGCATTGGCATAAAATAATTAAAGATTGCGCAATATATGAAAAAAAATATTAGGTTTGTAAAAATATTATTGGTTGACCAATTAGAGGCATTAAAATTATGAAGAGAATAACTTTACTTCTGGCTTTTTCTTTTTTATATGTAATTTCCCTGTATGCTCAGGAGGAATATACGAACAAGTACGCAATGAAATTAAACAAGGAGCAAGATGGAAGTTTTACTCTTATCAACAAAGATAAATATTCTAAAATTATTGATCTGGACAAGGTTCTGGAGCTGCTTGTTCCGTATACTTACAGAGCAACACTGATCTCAAGTAAAGACTATGATGGTATAGTTACAAAAGAGTACGTTTATAAAACATATCCAACATATAGTCTAAAGCTTGCTGTTGATTTTGCAGAATCGCACAAGCCTTCGCCATTTATGGTATATATTCACGGAGGAGGTTGGGCCAGAGGCGATTTTGGTGCAAACAGGGATATTTCTCAGTATTGTGCAAAAAAGGCAGGAATAACAGGAGTGAGAATAAGCTATACTCTTGCCGACAAGCCCGGTGCGAATGTCTTGATTACTGTACAGGATGTAAAGGATGCGGTTAAATGGGTTCAGGATAATTCAAAAGAGCTGAATGTCAATCCTTATTTGTTTGGTTTTATGGGCGGCTCAGCCGGAGGGCATCTTTCTGCCGTTGCTGCTTTATCTATACCGGGAACAAAAGTTCTTGTTGGAGTTTCCGGGATATACAACCTTATGTCTGCAAAAATAAGCGCCGCTGCAACAGACAAACAAAGACTTGCATATTTCAACAATAAAGATATCAGAACACTGGAGCAGGTATCTCCCGTAAATCTAATAGACAAGAATAATCTTCCAGCTATTTACCTGATTCATGGAACAGGAGATATAACCGTTGAGTGGCAGCAAAGTCAGGAATTTGCAGATAAGCTGAAAGAAAATCGAATAAAAATACTTAAACTTGATTTATATCCCAACTACGATCACAATTTGTCATCGACAAAGTCGGATATGAAGGAGAAACTATTTTTGGAATCATTCAATTTCATTGTAAGCAACTTAAAGTAAAAAAACAATATTATAATAACTTAAACCGATGAAAGTAAAAGGACTTAGATGGGTGATACTGGGGATGATTATGTTGGTTTCAATAATCAACTACCTCGACCGTGGAACGCTGAGTTACATGTGGGTTGCAAATATTAAAGTAAATTATGCTTCAACCGACGTACTTAGAGATTCCTTGACAAAAACATTCATTATCACAGACAAGGATGGAGGTAAAATAACAGCCCCTTATGACAGAGTAAAGCTACTGGAAGACGGTAATTTCCAATATACAAAGGTAGGCGGATTAGCAGTTGAACTTGGTATAGTTGATTCAAATTTACCCGAAGCAGAATTCAAGGTAAAGACAAAGCAGATACTGGCTAACATTACTATATTCTTTATGATTGCTTATGGCCTGAGTCAGATGTTTTCCGGTAAGTTATATGATAAAATCGGTACGAGAAAGGGATTCGCACTCTCAGCAATAATATGGGGTGCAGCTGACGCCTTGACATTTTTTGCCTCAGGAATAAAATCTCTCACAGGGTTCCGCTTCATGCTGGGTCTTGGAGAGGCGGGACCATGGCCGGGAGTGACAAAATCCAATGCAGAGTGGTTCCCTACAAAGGAGAGAGCCTTCGGTCAGGGATTGTTTAACGCTTCAACTTCGGTAGGTGCCATACTGGCTCCTATCGTCATAGGGTTCCTGTTTTTGTCGTTCGGATGGAAACTTACTTTTGTAATCGTAGGATCTTTGGCTGTTATATGGGTTATTCCATGGCTCATTATCAACAAGAAAGGACCAAAGGACCATCCTTGGATAACTGAGAAGGAAAAAGAGTACATTCTCTCCGGTCAGCCTGAGGCTCAGACTACAGCACCTATTGTAGGAAAGTCATGGGGAGAGTTATTGAAAAAGAAAAAGAATTATGCTCTCATAGTCGGAAGGTTCTTTCTTGACCCTATCTGGTGGATGTTTGTCACATTCATACCAATTTATCTTATTGAACAATTCAATCTCGATATAAAACAGGTGGCTTTCAGTGCATGGGTTCCATACGTCGGGGCTGCAATAGGTGCATTTGCAGGCGGATGGTTCTCAGGATACTTACAAAAAAGAGGTAAGAGTCTTAATTTTTCAAGAAAAACTGCAATGGTGGTTGGGGCATGCTTAGCGATGCCTGGAATTATTGGTGCCACCATGTCTACAACAGCAACATCTGCTGTGTTGATGATGGCGATAATTTTATTTGGATATCAATTCTTCTGCGTTAATGTCCAGACACTTGCAGCAGATTTTCATTATGGAAAGACAGTGGGTTCATTAGCCGGATTAGGTGGTGCAGCGGCAGTTCTTGGAACAATTACAGCAATGTTTCTGGTCCCTTTTATTACTACAGTTTCATGGGTTCCGTTCTTTATTTTAGGAGGTATGCTGTTTCCACTATCTTTAATTTTTATCTTTGTATTCGGAGGCAAAATCCAGAATATTGATTTGCGTTCTAATTTTTCTTTTCGTCTAAATCAATA
>Ga0074195_1001951_pt1 | contig 25481 bp, 18 predicted proteins | sample EPASupsiteHSE623_FD_64525 | JGI IMG/M metagenome (GOLD analysis project Ga0074195, IMG submission 64525) | Bioremediated contaminated groundwater from EPA Superfund site, New Mexico - Sample HSE6-23 | ecosystem: Environmental > Aquatic > Deep subsurface > Groundwater > Contaminated ... | reverse complement strand
ATCTAAAAGAAAACTGTTCCTGGGGTTCATAAATATAAAATTGGTAAAATAAGGCTCCTAAAAGAGTTTATGCAAAAAAACAAAATAGCCTTTAGTCAAATTAATATTTAGAATAAATATAATATCTAAAAATATTTTGTTAAAATCCACAGTTTGTCTAAAGAATAACCTTATTTATCTTGTTTTTTCTTTGTTAGTGAAGATATTGCCAGTTGTACAAGGTACTTTTTTTGGAAAGCAAAATTTCAGAATATGCAGACAAGATATGCTTTGAAGGGAAATAATATTTAGAGATTTATTATAATAACGTATTTTAAGTACAGTAATTAAGCATTTTCTTTTATTATTTTGCCTTACCAGCTTTGTTACAAGTACTGTTTCATTATTCATACTTACTGCGAATAAATTTATTGATTAATAAGTATGTTTATAATAGCATTTACTAAAAAGAAGAAATGTAAGAGGTATAAAGATGTCAACACAAACATTAATAGAATTAAAAAATAGTTTAATCAATAAATTTGAATCTCGTCAGGCAACTATAGGTATTGTAGGCTTGGGTTATGTTGGTTTGCCTCTTGCTGTATGTAAAGCAAAAGTTGGTTTTAATATTATAGGTATTGATAGATCAGCAAAAAGGGTTGAACAGATAAATTCCGGGGTGAATTATATTGGTGATGTTGATGACAATGAGCTAAAAGAACTGGTTCTTGAAAAGAAAAAGATTTCTGCGACAACAGATTTTTCAGTAGTAAAAGATTTAGATGCTATTATAATATGTGTTCCAACACCTTTAACAGTAAATAGAGACCCCGATATTTCTTATATTAAGAATGTAACAGAACAAATAGCAAAATATTTAAGAAAAGGTCAATTTATTAGCCTGGAAAGTACAACTTATCCGGGTACAACAGAAGGAGTAATGTTGCCTATTCTAGAGCAAAGTGGGTTAAAAGTAGGAAAAGATTTCTTCCTTGCTTTTTCTCCTGAAAGGGTTGATCCCGGTAATGCCAGATATACAACACATAACACAAATAAAGTTTTAGGTGGTGTAACACCAGCTTGTATAGAAGTTGGTAAAGCTCTTTATAGTCAAAGTATTCAGAGTATTCTTACGGTTAGTTCTCCTGCTGCTGCTGAAATGGTTAAAGTTTTTGAAAATACTTTCAGGTCTGTAAATATAGCCCTGGTAAACGAATTAGCTTTACTCTGTGATAAAATGAAGTTGAATGTCTGGGAAGTGTTACATGCGGCCGGTACAAAACCATTTGGTATTATGAGTTTTTATCCAGGGCCTGGTGTTGGTGGTCATTGTATACCGATAGATCCATTTTATCTGACATGGAAGGCTAGAGAGTATGATTTTCATACTAGATTTATTGAGCTTGCCGGAGAAATTAATGCTTTTATGCCTATATTTGTTAAAGAAAAGGTTTATAGAGCTTTAAATATGTCGAAAAAATCTTTAAATGGATCAACTGTTTTAGTTATCGGCGTAGCCTATAAAAAAGATATAGATGACCCAAGAGAATCACCGGCAGACAAAATAATACAACTTTTGCTAAAAGATGGCGCAAACGTTATATTTAATGATCCCTTTATTCCTGAATACAAACTTGCTACCGGAGAAGTCTTAAAGTCAGTTGATCTAACTGAAGAAGTTTGGGATAAGACTGATTGTACATTAATTATTACAGATCATACCTGTTATGATTACGATAATATAGTTAAAAAGTCCAAAGTGCTTGTTGATACCAGAAATGCTACAGGTAAAGTAGTAGAAGGTAAAGATAAAATCGTTTTGTTGTAATTTGAAGGATAAAAAAAATGAATATTGGTGTTATTGGATGCGGTTATTGGGGTAAAAATATTGTAAAAAACTTCTTTGAACTCAATAGTTTGTATGCTGTTTGTGAATCTGACTTAAGTAAATCAGCGCAAATAAAGGAAATGTATCCTGATGTTATTCTATATACAGATGTTAACGATCTTTTGAATGATAAAAATGTTGAAGGAATAGCTGTTGCAACCCCAGCGCCTACTCATTTTAACCTGGTAAAAAAATCACTTGAAGCAGGTTTTCCTACGTTTGTTGAAAAGCCGCTAACTTTAAACCTTAAAGATGCTGAAGAACTGACCCAAATAGCTTCAAGTAAAAAGTTACCTTTAATGGTCGGTCATATAATGGTTTATAATCCAGCTATTTCAAAAATAAAAGAAGTAGTTGACAGTGGTAAATATGGAAAAATAAAACATATCAGATGTAGCCGAATTAACTTAGGTAAAATACGCTCTCATGAAAATATTTGGTGGAGTTTTGCACCCCATGATCTTTCGATAATATTTCTTTTATTAAATCAGGTTCCAGAAAAAGTTAATGCTGTATCATTTAAACCAATTCAACAAGGTATAGAAGATACTGTTTATGCTGATTTAATATTTAAAAATGGAGCAAGTGCTCATATACACGTAAGTTGGCTGGAACCAATAAAAGTACATCAGACTGTGGTTATTTGTGAAAAAGCTATGATTGTATTTAATGATACAGCAAAAGAAAATAAACTTGTTGTACATGAATATGCTTACAATGAAAAAGAACCGGAGTTAAAAAAATTATCAGAAACTCCATTGGAATACGATATGGGCCAACCGCTAAAGCTGGAATGTCAGCATTTTATGGATTGTATAAAAACAAAATCAACTCCAATAACTGATGGCAAGTCTGCTTGTACGGTAATTAATGTGCTAGAACAACTAGACAGTAGGTTAAAAGAACAGAATAAGGTGTTAATTTATGACTAAAACAGAAACAGAAAAAAAATATTTCGTTCATGAGTCATCTTACGTTGATGAACCTTGTGAAATAGGAGAGGGTACTAAAATATGGCACTTTAGCCATGTTATGAAAGATACCAAAATAGGTAAAAAATGTAATATAGGTCAAAATGTCGTTATTTCTCCTGGTGTGGAAATTGGTAACTTTGTTAAAATACAAAATAACGTATCAATTTACACCGGCGTGATTTTAGAAGATTATGCATTTTGCGGCCCGTCAATGGTTTTTACCAACGTGTTTAACCCCAGATGTGAATATCCACAAGATACTGCAGATGTTTATTTAAAAACCATAGTAAGAAAAGGTGCTTCAATTGGGGCTAATGCAACAATAGTATGTGGTACTGAAATAGGTCACCATGCTTTTATCGGGGCTGGCTCTGTTATAACAAAAGATGTTCCTCCTTATGCTTTAATGTACGGTAATCCGGCTAGACAGCATGGCTGGATGTCTGAAGGTGGAGTAAAATTAATATTTGATAAAAATAATAAAGCCGTATGTAGTAAAACTGGTCATGAATATATTTTAAAAGATAGTAATACAGTGGAAAGGATTAAATAATGATTCCTATTTTAGATTTAAAACCCCAATATTTAAGCTTAAAAAATGAAATGGATAAAGCAATCATAGACGTTATAGAATCTGGAAGTTATATTAATGGTCCAAATGTTAAAAAATTAGAAAAAGATATGGCTAGTTACTTGGGAAGTAAAAAATGTATCGGGTTAAATTCCGGTACAGATGCCTTACACTTAGCATTAAGAGCTCTTGATATTGGTCCTGGCGATGAAGTTATTACAGTTGCCTTTACATTTGTTGCCACAACAGAAGCAATAGGAATAGTTGGAGCGATACCTGTTTTTGCTGATATAGATCCAGAAACTTTTAACATTGATGTTAAAGATATTGAACGTAGAATAACCAGTAAAACGAAGGCAATTTTACCGGTTCATCTCTATGGTCAGCCTGCTGATATGGACGCAATAATGGCTATAGCCCAAAAACATAACTTATATGTTATAGAAGATTGTGCTCAAGCTATTGGAGCAGAATATAAAGGTAAAAAAGTAGGTACATTTGGTGATGCTGGTTGCTTTAGTTTCTTCCCATCTAAAAATCTTGGTTGCTACGGTGATGGCGGAATGTTATCAACAGATAATGAAGAGCTGGCTTCAAGAGTCATTGCTTTAAGAGGTCATGGCGGCAAAGTTAAGTATTATCATGATGAATTAGGTGTAAATAGCCGTTTAGATGAAATGCAAGCAGCTGTTTTAAATGTTAAATTACCTCATATTGATGAATGGAACTCTAAAAGAAGAGAAAAAGCTCATAAATACAATGAAATGTTTAAAGATTTTCAAGAAGTTCAAACACCAAAAGAATTAAATAATACTAAATGTGTTTATCATCAATACACAATAAAAGTACCTAACAGAAACCAGGTGCAAAAAGACCTACAAGAACAAGGAATCTGTTCAATGATATATTATCCTGTACCATTGAATAAGCAAAAAGTTCATAGTCATATAAAAGTTGATAAAAATGATCTGCAAGCAACTGAAAAATGTACTGAAGTTGTTCTTTCTTTACCGATATTCCCTGAATTAACAGAAGATCAACAAAAAACAGTTGTTAAAGCTGTAAAAGAAAGTGTTAGTAAATATTCATTAGTATAAATTCAATAGAATTTTGAAGGGTTTGTTTTTTTTAAAGCAAACCCTTTTGTTCTATATAGTTTTATCTAAATTAAAAACAATAATGAATATAGCAAGCAAAAAGGTTTCAAATAAAATAGGGTTTTATGAATAATCTGAATTAACTAAAATTAAGGAACATCTGAGAATGTGTGGAATAACCGGAATATACAATTATAAATCACATCAATCCCCTGAAAAACAAATTATTGAGGCAATGAATAAAACTCTAGAACACAGAGGGCCTGATGATGAAGGGGTCTTTTTTGATGATTCCATTGCGTTAGGTCATAAAAGACTTAGTATTATAGATTTGACTTCAGCCGGACATCAACCGATTGCAAATGAAGATGAAACTATCTGGTTGACATTTAATGGTGAAATTTATAACTATCTGGAATTGATCCCTGAACTTAAAGCACAAGGACATATCTTTAAAAGTAAATCAGATACAGAAGTCATTATTCATGCCTATGAGGAATATGGCATTAACTGTTTAGAAAAGTTTAATGGGATGTTTGCTTTTGCGATATGGGATAAAAATAAACAAAGATTGTTTATGGCAAGAGATAGGCTTGGTGTTAAGCCTTTATACTATTCTTTTAATGATGAAGGTATTGTCTTTGCATCAGAAATAAAGGCAATTTTACAACATCCAAAACATCAAAAGAACAATGTAGATATAAACTCATTATATAATTTTATGCTCGAAGGTTTTGTAGCAGGTAAAAAAACCTTATTTAAAGACATTAACAAACTGCTACAAGGGCATTTTTTAATTATTGAGAACGAAGAGGTTAAAATATCTCCTTACTGGAAGTTAAATGGAAATCAAAACAATGATTTGAAAGAAAATGAAATAATTGAAAAATTTAAAGAAACTTTTGAGGATGCTATAAAAATCAGGTTGAGAAGTGATGTACCATTAGGTTTTCACTTAAGTGGCGGACTAGATTCAAGTAGTATTGTTTGTTACATAAATAAAATTTCAGACATTACACCTATAACATTTTCTGGGAGATTTAAGGAAAATAATTTCTATGATGAAGGTCCATTTATTGAAAAAGTAGTAAAACATGTTAAAACTAACCATAATGAAATCTTTCCAACTATTGGTGATGATTTTAAAGATGAATTAGAAAAATCAGTCTGGTTTATGGATGAACCTACTGTTGGCTCTAGTGTATTAGCCCAATATAAAGTATCAAAACTTGTTAAAGAGCAGGGAATAACTGTTGTTTTGGGTGGACAAGGCGCCGATGAAATTCTTGGCGGTTATCGCAGATATTTATTACCATATTTAAAGGATATTAAGTTAGTACATTTACCTTGTTTTATAAATAAAGACTTTCTTATTAATTCTTATCATCATTTAATGTATTCACTTGATAACATTGGCAATACAGTAAAAAGAAACTTTAATTCAGTTAATAACAGAGAAACAAAAGATTTATTTTCTTTGGATGTTATTAATACTATTGATGAAGAAGAATCTAACTATGTAACCTATAAGAAAATATATGAAAATAATATAAATTCAAACTCTGTTTTGGCTAAAAAAATGCACTATGAAATTATTAATTACTTGCCCGGCCTTTTGCATGTTGAAGATAGAACCAGCATGTCAGTTTCTTTAGAAGCAAGGACACCATTTGTTGATTACAGATTAGTTGAATTATGTTCTGAGATACCAAGTTATTTAAGAATGAAAAATTTATCTTCCAAGTACATTCTCAGGCAATCTATGAAAAATATCCTTCCAGAAGCTATTAGAACCCGTCGGGATAAAAAAGGGTTTCCAACACCTATAGATGTTTGGTTTAGAACAAAACAAAAAGATTATTTGAGAGAGGTACTAATAAATGGTGAATTACAAAAAAATGGAATATTCAATAAAGCATCCCTTTTAAGTCTTTATGAGAACCATTTAAAAGGGTTTGATAACAGTACAAAACTTTGGTATGCGTTAAATGCTGAAATATGGTACAGGATATTTATTGAAAACTCAAATAAGTGGAGTAATATACAATGCAAAAGCATATCCTATATATAACTCAATACTATTTCACTGGTGAAGATATAGGTAGTCAACGTTCTCATCGTAATGTTGAGTATCTTGTTAATCAGGGGTATAAAGTATCGTTAGTTACAACTTATGTTAATATGCTTACAACACAGGTTCCTGAAAGATATAAAAAACACGACGGAAAACGCATTTCAATTGAAAAAGTATCGGATAATTTAACAATTTATTTTGTTGATAGTGCTAGAAATTTTAAAAAGAGTTTTTGGTCAAGAGCAAACAGTTTTTTAAGTTTTTCAATAAACGCATTAGTTGCAGCTTTAAAGGTTAAAGATATTAATTTAGTAGTAGGTTCTGGGCCTCCAATTTTTTCATGTGCTTTTGGTTACCTTGTAGCTAGACTAAGAAAGGCAAAATTTATATATGAAGTTAGAGATTTGTGGCCGGAAGCTTTATTAATCGGTAAAACGAATACAAATAAATTAATTCACTCTTTGATATGGAACATTGATTTGTATCTTTGTAAAAAAGCAGATAAAATCATTGTTTTAAACAGAGGTATTAAGGAAAGAGTTCTTTTAAGGGGTGTGGAAGATTCTAAAGTAATTCTTATTCCTAATGGTGCACATTTAGATTTGTTTGAAGCAGACAAATATACAGATATATATCCTGAAAGCATTGTAAGGGATAATAATAATCAATTTATAGTAACTTACGCAGGAAATCATTCTATTGTTTATGCTATCGAAGATATTATAAGAGCAGCAAAAAAACTACAAGAAGACTATCCTGAAATTAAATTTGTATTGGTAGGTGATGGTTATCATAAAAAGACCCTTCAAGAAATAGCTGAGAAAGAAAATATAACCAACCTTCAATTTTATCCCCCACAACCTAGAAACTCTATTCCTGAAATTTTATTTTCAAGTAATTTGTGCCTTCTGACATGCAAGGAAGAAGAATATATGAAATGGTCTTTTGGTAATAAAATACTTGATTATATGTCAAGTGGAAGGCCATTGGTATTATCTTTTTGTAAATCTGAAAGTACCGATGTAGTTGAAAATAATAATTGTGGTTTAGTCTCTGAACCGGGAAATATTGATAAGATTTGTGAGCACATTGTGTTTTTGTATAAAAATACAAACCTGGCTAAAGAAATGGGAAAGAATGGCAGAAAATTTGTAGAAACCTATTACGATAGTAAAAAACTGCTTGATGTTTATGGTAAACTTATTCAGGATGTACTTGAATAAAAACTTCTGTAGAAATCTATCTATCAAATTAGTACTTTAGGTCTAAATTTTTTTCTTAACCCCAATTTTAATAAGAATATGTGAGAAAGATTTTAAATTAATGGTTAAAAATGAGTAATAAAGATAATAAAAAAGTTTGTATAATTACGACAGTTCACACCCCGTTTGATATCAGGATTTTTCATAAAGAAGCAAAAACTCTATTGGCATCTGGTTATGAAATAACCCTTATTGCTACTTATCCAAATAATCAAGAAGAATTTGTAGACGGTATAAAAATATGTCCTCTGCCGAACCCAAAAAGCAGATTTGAAAGAATATTTATCAATACCTATAGAGCTTTAAAGCTTGCTATAAAGGAAAAAGCAGATATTTATCAATATCCTGATCCTGAATTACACTTTGTAGCCTTTTTGTTAAAGATATTAACAGGTAAAATTGTTATTCATGATATTCATGAGCATTATTCTAAAGATATTATAGCTAAACAATGGATACCTAAACACTATAGAAAGCTGTATTTATTTTTCTTTAATATATATGAAAGGCTTTTTGTGCCTTATTTAGATGCCTTAATTTATGTCGTTCCTTCTATTGCAGATAGATATAAATATTTTAAAAAAGAAAAGGTTGAAGTAAGAAACTATCCTGTAATAAAGATGTTTGAATCCTTATCTGATGAAGATATTGAACAAAATAGAGACTATCAAAGAATAATTTTTAATGGTCTCATGTCTCCTGAAAGAGGTATAAGAGAAATAATTGAAGCTATTTCAATAGTTGCTTCTAAATTTCCCAATGTTAATTTGGATCTTATAGATCATTTTTCAACAATAGGTTCTTCAAAAGAGGAAAGCTTTAAAGAAGAAATTGAAAAATTAATTAAAAAATATAATTTAGAAAAAAATATAACCATACATAAACTTTGTAAACAGCAAGAAATGCCGGTTTTGTTGTCTAAAGCTGCCACTGGTCTGGTTTTATATTTGCCGGTATCTGAAAATAATGTTATTGGGCTTCCTAATAAAATTTTTGAATATATGATTTGTAAAGTGGCTGTTTTATGTTCAAATTTCCCACTTTATGAAGAAGTTATTCAAGAATCACAATGTGGTTATTCTGTTGATCCGACATCGCCTGCTTTGATAGCTGATAAAATAATGCTCCTGCTTTCAGATAAAGATAAATTAAAAGAAATGGGGATGGCAGGTTATAGGAAAATTTATGAAAAATTTAACTGGGAAAATGAATCTACAAAATTTTTAAATTTATATGATAGTTTAAGCAAAGGAAAAGTTAAATAAAAAAGTTCCGATGCTTTTATTAGAAGGCTTTTGAAAATCGAAATATTTTTAAGTTATGCAAATATCTTAAATAAATTCTAGAAAATTAGCCGAGGTTGAATTTAATAAAAAGTATTTACTTGATAAAATAAAAACATTATTTGATAACTTAATAGATAACCAACAAAATTAATTTAAACAAACAATTATAATGAAATAATAAGGTTGATAACTAAATATGGTAGTAGAATTAAATTTTGAGTTGCCCGATAATATAACTTATCTAGGCCCTTTGCCTAAAAAGAAAGATAATTTTATAGATAATAACTATTTATTAATTAAACGATTAAATGATATTCTATTTTCAATCTTTTTTTTATCCTTAACATGGCCGTTAATGATCTTTTTAATTATACTTATAAAACTTGATTCAAAAGGACCCGCTATATATACACAGGAAAGAGCTACAATAAACGGTAAACCCTTTAAAATGTACAAACTTCGCACAATGGTAAAGGATGCAGATAAGCAAGGCCTGGTTACCAATCAGAATGACACTAGGATAACCAGGATTGGTAAGCTTATTAGAAAACTATCCCTTGATGAATTTCCTCAAATTATAAATATTTTAAAAGGCGATATGAGTTATATAGGCCCAAGAGCTCAGCCAATGAAATTTGCTGAACAGTGGAAAGAAGAGGGTATTCTTGAAGTAAGACCTGGTATATTGGGTTGGGCTATGCTACATGGAAGAGAAGAACTTCCGTATGAAGACAGGTTTAAATTAGAAAGAGAATATATAGAAAATTTATGCTGGGCTACAGATTATCATTTAGCCATGATTACTGTAGAAAGATTTTCTAAGATACTTTACTGGACATTGATACCTTTGTTTATTGCCATTATACTTATAATCTCAGCAGTTATTACCTTTAATTATATGTAGGTGAATTAAAATTATGGAATCAAAAAGATCAGAATTTCTTGCTTATGCCTTGCCGATGACTTCAGAAGAAGAATCCCGAGAGCTTATAGATACCCTAGAATCCTGTTGGATAACAACAGGGCCAAAAACAAAACTCTTTGAGGAAAACTTTAAAAAATATATCGGTGCAAAACATGCAATAGCGGTTAATTCCTGCACCGCCGGACTGCATCTTTCATTAAAGGCAAGCAATATATCAACTGGAGATGAGGTTATTACAACACCTTTAACTTTCTGCGCAACTGTTAATACTATAGAACACGTTGGAGCAACACCGGTTTTAGTTGATATCGATGAAACTACTTTTAATATTGACCCAGATAAAATAGAAGAGAAAATAACAGATAAAATAAAAGCCATTATTCCCGTTCACTATGCCGGTCAGGCTTGTGAAATGGATAAAATTAATAAAATAGCCGAAAAACACAATTTGCTGGTTATAGAAGACGCTGCTCACGCTATTGGTACAGAATACAAAGGCCAAAAGATAGGTAAAAATAGTTACGCTGCTTCATACAGTTTCTATGCAACAAAAAACCTAACAACTGCTGAAGGAGGCATGATTGTTACAAATAATGATAATCTTGCTGAAGAAATGAGAATTTTAAGCTTGCATGGTATAAGTAAAGATGCTTGGAAAAGATATACATCTGAAGGTTCATGGTACTATGAAGTTATACAGCCCGGATTTAAATATAATATGACAGATTTACAATCTTCTTTAGGGCTTCATCAGTTAGAAAAAATTGAACATTTTAATAAAATTAGAACTGAATATGCCGCTATATACAATGAATATTTTGCTAATAACCCAGATATAATAACTCCAAAGGCTGCTATGTATGGTAAAATGGTTTGGCATTTATATGTTATAAGGCTTACAAATGTTTCAAGAAACCTTTTTATAGAGAAAATGAAAGAATATAACATCGGAACAAGTGTTCATTTTATACCTATACACTATCATCCGTATTATAAAAATACTTACGGATATACTAAAGGTGCTTTTCCTATTACTGAAAAAATATTTGATCAAATTGTATCATTGCCTTTGTACCCTAAGATGACACTAGAAGATATAAAATATGTTGCTAAAAGTACGTTAGAGGTTATAGAATCTCTTAAAAAAGTTAATACGAGTGTATAAAAATGTATTTAAAATCTATTGATCCTTTTATAGATCAAAATGTTATTAATTCTCCTGATTTTCATTTATCTAGGATACTAGGGATTGATAACTACAAAGATTATTATATTTGTCAATTAAATCAATATATAGAAAAAACAAATGTTTTTACTATTAAAAACATTAACGGCCTTGCTACACTTGAATATCTTGACTGGGATACAAAGCTGCTAGGCTTTAAATCTGCAAGGATGGTTTATTTCCTTCCGAATTCCTCTGTTAACAATAGTCATCAAAATTTAGTGGAAGATATAATAAATCTGGCTAAAGAAAAAAATATTGAATATATAACAACAAGACTATCCACAAATGATTTGAAGAGTATTCAGACTTTAGAAACAAACGGATTTTTAACAACTGATAATATTATAACGTTCTCATTGAACCTTGATAATAGTCCTGAAATTCAATTAAATAAAGCTGATTACGAATGTATATTATATGATAGAATAGAGCCAATAATTAATGAAGCTATTCCAGAGATTGCTAAGGATGCATTTAAAAACGATAGGTTTCATAATGATCCTTTAATTCCTTTGAATAAAGCCGATAATATATATTTCGAGTGGATGAAAAACACTGTAAATAATATTAATGAATTATTATTTATTGCTATAGATTCAAATAAAGCACCTTTGGGTTTTATAAGTGTTAAAAACCTTGAAATAATGAACTTGGACGTTTCAACTATTGTATTAGTGGCGGTTGATGAAAAATTACAAGGGAAAAATATTGGTTTTAACCTTTTAAACAAGACAATAGAAGGTCTAAAAGAACAAAAAGTAAATATAGTTAACGTTGGAACTCAAATTTCAAATATACCGGCACAAAGATTATACTTAAAAGCAGGATTTAAACCGGTCTGTACTTCAACAACACTTAGAAAATACATTGTTGATTGCTGTTAAAACTTTGAGATTGATATAAGTTAAAGTCTTTGTATGACAGTATCGGACATTATAATCTTATAAGCATGAATGCGGTTAATGCAGCCTGTGAACCTAGTTGCATTACGTCTTTAAGTGTAGACCAAGCTTTTCCAGGTATTTTAATATTCTTAGGTACAATAATGGAATCACCAGCTTCAATGGTTATTTTTTCAGCTTTTTTAGGTGATTCTGTAAGACCACTTGACCTTATTATAAAAACTTCATTGCGTTTAGCTTCTTTTGTCAGCCCGCCAACACGATCAATATAATATTTTGCTCGTTGGTTTGGTATAAAAACAACTGCTGATTGGTTATAAACTTCTCCAAGAATAATAACATGATTGGGCTGATTTGGTATTATAATACAATCGTCATCCTGAAGTCTTATATTGTCTATCGCAGAAAGTTCTGCAAGATTATTTGAGGTTATGTTTAATACAATTCTACCATATTGCTGATCAGCTTTTTCTCTTAAAATTGTTAATAGTTGTTTTTGGGCCTGAATAAAATTGTTTACCTGATTTTGGTCTTCACCGTTTAAACCTGCGACCTGAGTTGATTTTATTGTTATATCTTCCTGAAGTTTTAAGATTGTTTTATTGAGGAGTTTTACTTCTTCTTTGCTAACACTTGATCTTAATAGTATTAAACCTTTTAAAGATCCATCTTCATTTATACCGCCAGATTGCTCTATTGCATCTGAAAGCTTTATGCCGGGTTTAAATTTTAAAACCCCGGGACGATAAACTTGTCCAAGGATTGTTATTTGTTTAACCAATTCTTTTTCGGTAATAGGTCTAAAAACAAGTTTATCTCCCGAGTTAAGATCAACATTAAGACCTTCATTATTTTTGATAAGTAAGTCATATAAATAGATTGTGTTTACATTAGTTTTATTATTATCGTTTGTAATTTCTACAACAATTTTTTCAGGTAATTGATTTAATTCAATAATGCCAAGAACATCTCTAAGTTTCATACCTGTTTTTATAGGAATCAAACCAGCTTTTTTGACTTCTCCGGCAACGTCTACAGTTAATGTTTGATTTGATGCAAATATTTTAATTATATCCTTTGCTTTTAATTCAGGATTAATGGTTCCATTAAAAAAATCATTTAAATTAATGGGTATACTTGTTATCGAATTTTCAAGGCCTTCTGTTCTATAGATAAAAGCTTGATAAGTGAACGTATTGGATAATAACTCATCACGAGAAGGAAGAATATTAGATAATTTCATTCCTTGTTTAAATTCAAATTTGCCAGGGTGTTTAATATTACCGCTAAGAGCTACAACATTTTCAGACTGATTGAACATAGGAGTAAATGTCAACATATCTCCATCTTTTGGTACAATACTTTTTAAGTTATTGTAAGTTAAATCTTTTATTACTTTTTGTTTTTTATTAATATCATAACCTTCTATCTGAATTTGATTGGGATCAATTGAAGGCAAAAGACCTCCTGCCATATCAACAATATTTTTTAAAGTTTCACCTGTTTTAAATTCAAATATAGCAGGGTTTTTTACACCATCAGCAATAGCAACAACTTTACCGATGGAGTTTACCATAACAACGTCACCTTCTTTAAAGTTTATTTTTTTATTATCCCCTTTTGTTATTAAATTATAAAGATCAATAGTGGTTTTTCTTTTGCTATGAGCGTTAATATAGACTATATTTCGCAAAGACCCCATGCTTTCTATTCCGCCTGCTGAAGTTAAAGCATCTATAATAGTAGATGTTGAATTAACAGGAACCAAACCAGGGTTTTTAACCCTTCCAACAACAAAGATATTATACATACTTGGATCTTCAACAGTTAACTTTACATTAAAATCAGGATAATTTGGTTTTAAAGTTGATCTTATCTTACTTTCTACATCATTTAAAGAAAGCCCTTCAGCAGGTATGACACCAGCACCAGGAACAAACAAGTTGCCTTCAGCATCAACACCCAGAGTTGAAACCGGCTGCAAAAGACTACTTCCAGATAAAGCCATTAAATCAACGGTTGTACCCCAGAAAAATGCTTTGATCTTATCACCTTTTTTGAGGATGTAACTACCTGTTACACTAGGTTTTGATGAACTGGTCTTGTTATTAAAAAGGTTATAACCAAACTGTTTTAAAGGTTTATTAAAAATGTTTCTCAATTCTAGGCTTACAAAATTTTTAAATATATCAATGTTTTCGTTGTTTTTAATATTATTATTATCTTTTGTATTATCTATTATATTTTCAGTAGTGTTATTGTTAGCATTTTCAGATTTTTTATTCTGAATTTCGTTATTCAATTTATTATTATTTAAATTTGAAGGTTGAGTTGTTGCAGACTGAGAAGAACTTTCAAGGATAACATTAGGCATAATCCTTAGTTGGCCAGTGCTAGAAGTAGTTGTTTCCTGCGCAAAAGCGCTTATAGAAATAAAATTAGTAAATAAAATCAGAAATAAAATTCTGAATAACTTTTTCATAAAACTTTCAACCTTTCCTTCTTGTCCTAGCATTTTTATTTTTAATAATTATGGGGTTTTTCTCAATATATTTGTTTAATTCTAATAAACTCAAATGAAAATAACAATTAAACGTAACACTAGATTTACTTTTCATTAACGTACAGTAAATGTTTTTTTTATAGTAAATTGTTGTAATAATTCAGATGGCTGGTTAAATCCAAATCAATTTGGAATTATTAATGAAAGTCAGTATACAGCATTTTTTAGGTTGCTAATCTCTGTTTATCTTTTAAGTACTGTATTATAAACGTCAATATACTCATCAACTTTTTTGGTCCAGGAATAATTTTCTAAAACAAGTTTTTGAGCCATTGAACCAACAACAACCCGTTTATTTTCATCTGATAACAGGTCTTTTAAAATTGTTGTTATTTCCGGACTATTTTTTTCTTTGACAAGGTAACCATTAACACCATGTGTTATTACGTCAGACATTCCTTGCCCTTCACAGGCAATAATTGGTATAGCATAGGCCATTGCTTCTATATAAGCTACACCAAAAGCTTCGTTATAACTTGGCAGTACAAATATTTTGGCTAATTGAAGATATTGCAGGGCTAAATTATTTTTCATTTGACCTAAAAATTGTACATAATTATCTAAATGTAATTCTTTTACAAGGTTTTTAAGGCTTTCAAGCATTTCTCCATTGCCTATAATAAGATACATTATATCATTATAGTCTTTAATGATCTCAGACAAGGCTTTTAAAACATATTCATGTCCCTTTATTTTTACAAGGTTAGCAATAGATATTATTATTTTTTTGTCTTTATACTTATCTATTAAAGTTTCTTCAACTTCTACTTTGAATTTATCTAAATTGATACCATTATGAATAACTTCCAATTTATTAATATCAATTTCAGGAATATTTTGTAATATTTTTTTAAGTTTTGAACTTACCAATATAGTTTTATCGCAATTATTTATTGTCTTAATTATAGTATCTCTACATTTTTTGTTTTTATTTATTGATTGTTGCAGGTCTGTACCGTGTATTGTAGAAATAACAGTCTTTTTAAGCTTTTTATTTAACAGTAAAGCACAAGCTGTATCTGGTAAAATAGTGTGTGAATGGATTAAATCAAAATTGTATTTAGCATTTAAGCTAAAAACAAGCTTTTTGATACCCAAATACATAAAAAAGCCACTTAAATGTAGTAATTTCCCTTTAGGGAGAAATAAATACCTTGGATAATAAACCTTTATACCTTCCAAAGTAGTTTCTAAGGGTAGATTATATTTTTTCCATTTACCAATGTTTGGAGCATATGGAACTGGTGCTATTACAGTTACCTCATGACCTTTATTAATTAATTCTTTAACTGGTTCTTTAACAAAAATACCTGTAATATGGTCTTTTTCGTTAGGAAACATATGTGAAATTACAAGGATTTTCATAAAAGTTTCTCAACAGTTTGTATTTCTGTATTAATACGTTCGTTCCAACCCCATAAATTTTTTGAAGCATATTCTTTTGAATTCTCGGATAGTCTATTTCTTAAAGCTTGATCCTGAATTAATTCTAAAATTTTACTAGGCAGCAAATTTATTTCAGATATTTCTAACAGAATACCATTATAATTATTAGTAATAATTCTACCCGTATCACCATTATTTAACGTTATAATTGGCTTACCGATATATAACGTCTCAAGTAAAGGATTTCCAACATTGGATAAATCATACATTGATACAAATAAATCAGATATTTTTACGATCTGCTGAACTTTTTCATGAGATAGAGCACCCGTAAAAGTAATATTGTTATCTAAAGAATTTTTCTGAGAGAGTTTTTTAAGGTTATCCAGTTCTGGGCCATCACCAATAACAATAAAATGAAAATTTTTATACTGTTCTTTTAGGTTTTTGAGGGCATTAATGGTTCTATCAAGTCTTTTCCAATTAGCCAGTCTGCTTACAGAAACAATTATAAACTTATCCGGATTTATATTGTATTCAGAAAGCATACTTTGCCGATCTATGTTGTTGTCAGGATAAATATCTACACCATTTTTCCAGAATTTTACCTTGTTCATGTCCTGATTTAAGTTTTTTAAAACTTTATCTCCTTGTGTTCCGTCGTCTGTCATAATAACAAGATCTGTTGGTAGTTTCATAGCAAAAGTATGCAGACGTGTTAAGGATAATAGCGGTAGTTTATGAATACTATCAGGTTTTATTATGGTTCCTTGAAATCTAGATATACTTAATGCTTTATGTTTTTTAGCCAAATAATAAGCAATAGGGGCTCCCATAATTTCATAACCATAAAAAACACTTATCTTATGGTTTTTAATAATTTTATTAGCTGTCATCATTGATTTTATTTGGAAAATTAACCAATAAATATAATTTACTATTGAACAAACAAACTTTATGCCTTGTAGCTTTTTAAGATATGGTATTTCAAACCTAATAATTTCAATATTTTCGTGTAAATCATAAATGGATTTTGAATTTTTATTACTAGTAATAAAAAAAACCTTATAATCATTGTTTGCATAACCTTCCAAAGTTTTCCATAGAGATTGTGCACCGGATTTTTGACCCATTGACCATATATCAAGAGCAGAAAATATAATTATATTTTTTTTATGTGTTTTTTTCATAAGCCATTTCTAACCAAAGTCCTAAAGTAATAATTTTCCAAATAGGAATAATCATTCTTCCTGATTTTAAATACTCATTAACAAACGCCTTTAAACTAACGGTATTAAAAATTTCAAGATCTTGTAAATGTTTGCTTTCAATAATTTCTAAAAACCTGTCTTTAAAATGAGTTTCCAACCAAACATTATCAGGCGTAACAAAGCCCATTTTATCTTTTCTATTAATAATTTTTTCCGGCATCATATCTTTTAAAGATTCCCGTAACAAATATTTAGAGACAGAATTTTTAATTTTCAAATTTGTTGGAACAGAAAAAAGGAATTCAACAAGTTCATAATCAAGAAACGGAACCCTGGATTCAATAGAACTAGTCATAGAATTTCTATCTTCATAATGTAACAAAGTGGGCATATTACTATACTTTAATAGGATATAAAACCAATTTTTAACGTTACTTTTGGTAAATTGGGTTGTAAATAATTGCAAACTCTTAGAAATAGGGGCATACTCATCACAAAATTCTTTTTTTAACCATTGCGGATAAACCCTTTTCTTATAATTTTGCGGCATTAAAGCTCTATAAAAAGCTTTGAATATATTTACATAAGAATAACCCAACTCTTTATGGCACAATTTAATTTCAGAAAATAATTTTAAAAACTTTAATTCTTTAAACAGATCAACATAATAATCCCAAAAGAACTTGTGATAACCGCCTAAAACTTCATCTCCTCCCTGCCCATCAAGCATTACCGTCATACCAGTTTCTTTTGCACAACGAAAAACTTCTCTTTGTGCAAACATGCTTATTGAATGAATAGGACCATCCTGATGCCAAATAAGGTTTTCTAAATTATCTAAAAGCTTTTCAACACAAGGAAAAATATGATTACCATCTACACCTGTATATTTCTCAACTTCAGTAATGTATTCTCTTTCATCAAAACGCTTATCTTCAAAACAGGAGCTAAAAGTTTTTTGAATAAAAGGCTGCCCAGATTCTTTAAGTTGTTTATTAACTATACAAACTATTGCAGAAGAATCTAAACCACCAGATAAACAACTACCTACTGGTACATCACTTCTTAATCTTAAAGTTATTGATTTATAAAACTTTTCATAAAATAATTTCTTGTATTCATCTTCTGTTAAGCCTTTTAGCTCCTTCTCTAGATCAATATCCCAATATTGGCTAATTATTGGTTGTGGACAATGCTTAGATAGGTCTAAGATTAAAGAATTGCTTCCGCTTATTTGCTTAATATCCGTATATAAGGTTTCATCACTATGATTCAATGGATTACATGTTAAGAAATCATAGATTGTTGACTTATTTGGAGAAAATTTATAATCAGGATGCAATAATATTTGTTTTATCTCAGAAGCAAAAACAAAAACGTTGTCATTTATAAAATAATAAAACGGTTTAATGCCAAATCTATCACGGGAACAGAATAATTTATTATTTTTTTTATCCCAGAGAGCAAAGGCCCACATGCCGTTAAAGTGTTTAACACAATCTTCTCCCCATTCTTCATAGGCTTTAATTATAACTTCTGTATCTGAAGTACTTTTAAAAGAATAACCTTTGGATTTTAATTCGTCTTTAATCTCAAGATAATTATAAACCTCACCATTATAGGTAATCCACAGTGTTTCTTCATCATTACTCATGGGCTGATGCCCCAGTGGAGATAAATCAATAATTGATAATCTTCTATGTCCAAAGCCTATGCCGTTATTATCATCATAATAAAAACCTTCATCATCAGGGCCACGATAATGAATAATGTCATTCATATCTTTTAAAAGAGCTTTATTAACAGGGGATTTATTAAAATTAATTATGCCGGTTATACCACACATGCCTAGACTCCTTTTATTAATAAGAAGGATTTTAATCTACCTACAAAAAACTGAGCAAAAAAGTTCTTTTCTTCTTTATTTAATACAATAAAATAATTAAGTACATAAAACACTATACAAGCAATAATTTTTATTGGATGCATGGACTCAGAAAAAGTAATCGTTATAAAATATAAAATTAAATAATTAATTATCATTATGACAATTCTTTTTATATCATATGGTATGAAATATTGTTTTTGAGAATATTTATACATGTATATACAAGTTATAAAGTATCCTATACAAATAGCTACAACTGCCCCCAATGTACCAAAATAAGGGATTAATGTAACTCCAAATAATATATTAATTACAGTTCCAAACAATAATGCCTTTGAAACTTTCCCCGTTTTCTTTGCCAACGTAGCACCAAGCGATAAAATATAATAACCACCAGAAAAAGTAAACCCTAAAAGCAACAAGCCGATAATAGTTAAAGCACCTATATATGTATTTGTAGTAAATATATTTATAATCTCTCTTGAAAACGTCATTATAAATGCCGATGTACTTATCATTATTAATAAAAAGAACTTGAAAACAGTTGCATAAATTTTCTGAGAGTTTTGATTATTAACAATGGAAAACGCAAACTGGGGCCAAGCCATTTGAAAAGCACTATTTATAATAAATATAATACTACAAATTCTATAGGCAACAGAATATATACCAACCGCAGAAAGTCCTACAAACACAAGTAACATATATCTATTGAGATAAATTAAACTCCACTGTGCCAAATTAGCTGGTAATAAATTTGATCCAAATGTAAATATTTCTTTTAAAAACTTTTTATCAAAGTAGAAACCCGCACTCAAAAATCTAAAGTTTAGAATTATATTTATTGAGATTTGGACTAAATTACCAATTAAAATGCCGATAATTGCACCTGGAATTCCCATTTTTATTACTAAAATTAAATAAATACTAGATGTATAAGTTATTATTAAACCAATTAATACACTAGCTGTATGCCAATATGGCATAAAACGTATTCTTAACAAAGATGTAGTAAATGTTGCAAGAATTGTTAAAGGTATTTGCAATAATGCTAAAAATACATAAAATTCATACTCACTAGACAAAAACAGTAAAGAAGAAAGAGGTTTTCTAAATGCCATAAGAACAAGACAAAATAAAATTGAGACTAATCCAACAATTATAATTATTGTTGAAGAAACTTTTCTTTTTTCTTCTTCCTTTTCAAAATCAAAAAAGTATCTAAATAAAGCACTATCCAAGCCACAAGTAACAATCACAACAGAAATATATACAAACAAGGACAACATATCCAACATGCCATAATCTTTGGGAGAAAAAACCCTTGTATAAAATGGTAACAGGAACATTCCTATAAATTTACTTATAACTCCAGTAAAGCCATAAACAAAAGAATTTGATAGTAAGTTAGTTAAATACTTACGCATTTTTATAGCTCCAATATGTTAATAAAATCTTTTACAGCAGTTTTTATAGCATGTTTTTTTAAGACATAATCTCTTGATTTTTGACCTATAGATATTCTTTCCGTTTTATTTTCTATAAGGAATTTTAATACATCATATATGTTATCTTTGTTTGCATTGACAAGAGGTATTTCAGGTGTTTTTTCAAGATAAATATCCTTTAAATAACAAACAGTTGGTTTTGCTAAAGACATTGCCTCTATAGATAAAACACCATGCCAACCTTGTAGAATTTGATCAATAACTATATCTGCTTGTTGTAAATTTATTTTTACTTCTTCGTTGGTAATGTTTTCTAAAAGCCTAAAATCAAGTTTAAACCCTTCTGCTTTAAGCTTTTCTACAGCTTCAACAATATATTTAGTACCTTTTAAAATGGGGTCACTTGGAATATGAACGATTACAGGGACATCGTTATTAATATTTTCAACTGGATACCAGAAATCAGTATCTATTGGTACATATACATAATAAAAATCTTTAGTTAAAATATGGGCATATTCTTGTTGTGCAAAAATAAAATCAACGTATTTTTCAATATATTCTACTTTATTTTTTTTAAAAACCTCATCACAATTATTGGTACACTCTTTACATAAAAGACAATTTTCATCTTCTAAAAGTTTGTGATATCTCGTTCTAATATCACATCCAAGAAATACCATAATTATCTGTTTATTCAGGGCTTTTAGAATGGGCAGGTCGTAATTTCTGGGTAACAAAGAAGCTCCGAATAAAAAAATAAAGCAGTCATATTTAAAAACAACCCGCAACGCATTAATTATAAGTTTTATCCAAATAGATATGGTGTTTAGTCTATGAAAATTAGGAAAAAGTCCTTTTATATCCATATATTTATCATAAGAATATTTGAATTTAGGTATGTGGTAAGTTACAAAATCAGCATTATAACCTAAGGCCCTTAATCCTTTTGTATAACCACTTGCTACTCCACATAATTCTTGTACTCCTATGAATATTTTTTTTTTCATTTCAAAAAATTACAACTAGCTCCAATTATTTAAATTTCACAATGAATTTAGGTTATCATAAAAATAAAAATTATAAACGGCCTAAATGCTTGGACTACATCCAATAAACTTTTCTTAAGAATCTTGAAGAAAAATCGCTAACAAAATAACTTTTTAATGCTGGCCTTTATAATAAGAGATAACATTGGTTATTTTTTTGCTTGCAGTACCATCACCATAGAAATTTTCATAAGGAAGATCATTATAGCTTTTAGCGGTTGCCTCAAGTATTTTATTACTGTCGGTATTTACAACGGTATTCCACCCAGATTCTACTGTCTCTACCCATTCTGTTTCTGTTCTAAGGGTAATACATGGTGTCTTCATGAAATATGCCTCTTTTTGAACACCGCCTGAATCTGTAAATATTTTATCCGCACTCATTTCCAAAATTAACATATCAAGATATCCAACCGGATCTATTACTTGAATATTTGAGTTCTCCAAACTATCAGACATATTGTATTCAATTAATTTATTTTTTGTCCTTGGATGTATAGCAAGAACAATTTTTTTATCCAACAACTTAAAAGCCTTAAAAATAGCGGCTAAATTATCTTTATTATCTGTATTTTCCGCTCTATGAATAGTTGAAAGATAAAAATCTTTCTCTTTTAAACCCAAGTCTTTTAAAATAGTTGATTTTTTTTGTGCTATTTCCATATTATATAAGGTTGCATCATACATTACATCACCGACATTATGAACATTATTTGTCAAACCTTCTGTTTTAAGGTGCTTAACAGCCACTTCTGTAGGAGGAAACAATAAAGTAGAAATATGATCCGCTAAAACCCGATTAATTTCTTCGGGCATTTTACGGTTAAAACTTCTTAAACCGGCTTCAATATGAATAACCGGTATATGTAATTTTGATGCAGCCAAAGCTCCTGCAAGCGTAGAATTTGTATCACCGTAGATTAAGAGCCAGTTTGGTTTTTCCTGTAAGAGAACTTCTTCTATTTTAAAGAGCATTTCACCTGTTTGTTTACCATGATACCCTGAACCAACCCCAAGATTGTAATCCGGTTCAGGTATATTTAGTTCCTTAAAGAAAATATCAGACATGTTATAATCATAATGCTGACCGGTATGTATTAAAACCTCGTTAAAATTTTTCCTTAACTCTCTACTCACGGGGGCAGCTTTTATAAATTGTGGCCTTGCGCCAACTATAGTAACTATTTTAAACATTACACTCCTCTTTTTTCTTTAAGTTATTTTGTCTCTCAATATTAATAACAGCCAAACTTATTCCAAGTAAAGCCCAATAAGGAATAAAAGCTAAAACTGAACTACAGGTTATAAATGTTACACAAAATGTTATTAAACTCATAAACAAGGCTTTAGAAAAAAATCTAATCATTTTATCATTCGTTTTAAAATATACTCTAAACAAATTTAACATTATATAAAAATAAAATATAATATTACCAACAAAAATAAATATACCACTACTTAAAAAAACTTCCAGGAGCCAGTTATGCAAAGACAAAAAGGGTAATCCATAAATATTAAAGTAGTATTCCGCACTACCGAAACCTGATCCCCAAATAAGGAATAACGGATTTTTTTTAATAATATAACTTGTATTATTAAGTATTGATAGTCGTACATTAAAAGAGGAATCTTCTTGATTTGTAAAAAAGGATTTTAAATATAACAATGTTTGGAGTTTGTGCAAAGCACGTTCTTTTACAAAAGTTTTAAATACAAGAAAATTAGCCATAATTAATACAAAAACAGTTATAAATATATTTGGTATTTTTTTTATAATATCTCTCTTTGTAAATAAGACTATGCTTTCTAAGATTAATATTATAACTAAGGCTACTATACAGCTTCTTGACGCAAGAAAAAAAATAAAAAGTACACCTATCAATAAAACATTAAATAAAAAATATTTTCCCCAAAACTTAAAATTGAACTCGGTAATTCCAGATAAAACTAAAGGTAATGAAAAAATAATATACACAGAAAAATTATTTTGATTGCCAAAAAATGCTGTTGCCCCCCACCCATAAAGAAGCATATAAGTCTCTTTACTAACAGTTTTTAATGCTTTACCAGTAGCAATTGCTTTGTCATAATTTAATGCTGAATTAGGTAGTCTATAACCTGCTAATTCAAGCCCTCCTACAATATAAGATAAAACTAAAATAGTAATATAAACATAGAAAAAAGTTTTTAACTTATCTGTTGAAGAAATTCCTATTGGCATAGTTATTGTTAAAATAATAGAACAGAAAAACAAAAATAATAGCCTAGTAGATTCTGAAAGATCAGGACTAAAAATTAATACAAATATTTGCAAGAAAAACCAAAAAATTAAAAAAAACAGATATTTTTTAACTTGTAAATTTTTTATTTTAAAAATTAACTCTTCTAATAATTTGGGATTGTAAAATATATAAAAGAAACTAACAAACAGAAATATAACCCATACTATTCTGTAAAGATAAAAACTGCCACCAAAATTAAAAAATATTTGTGGAGATATAACCGGACCTAAAAATGAAGAAGCAATAACGAAAAAGTATAAATTAGATATACAAGTCAAAGGTTTGATCTTAATAAATTTTTTGTAAATCAAAGGTACAACAAAAAAAGAACATATTCCCAAAATAAATATAATTGTAAGTATCCGTGACGTCGAAGTAACAAAGGCAGCAACAACACAAAAAAATATTACAAAAAAAAATAACGGGAATCTTGCTAATCTAACCATTTACATATACAATCTCATAAAAATATTTTTAATCAATTATACAAAATCCTTATTATCTACTAAAAGGTTATCTATAACTACTTTATTAGTTTGAATAGCAAACTTGTATAAGTAATTAAATTTTTTCTTATCTGTTTTTTGTCTATCTAATATGAATAAAACAGCATTAGCTTTTTTAATACTATCCAATTGTTCTTTAAAGGAACTATCTTGAAATATTACACTAACATCCGAAGAAACAAAGGCGTTATTTGTTCTTTCTATTAATTCAGTTTTATTAACTGGGTCAATCATACATACAATAAGCAATTTATCAATGTTATTTATTTCAACACTAATAAATTCAGCTAGCCAGTCAATATCTTGAATAGATTTTAAAATTTTAAGAGGTTTAAAAAAGAACTCAGAAAAAACAATGTTTGAATCATTAGATTCCAAAATGTTTACAACAGCACAAGCAACAAAAAATGATGTAATTATTGCTAATAAAAAATTTACTAATACATTAGGAGATGTAGGCTCATCTATTAAAGGTAAAGTAGGTTCAGTAAGCACAAGAATTTTTTTTGCATTTTGCGCCATTTTTTCTATCAATAAACTTTTCTCATACTTTTCTCTTAAATAATTTAATTTGGCAATAGATTGTTCTAATTCCAATAATTGTTTTTTTACATCAGAAAAATCAGCATATTTTGTTTTTAATTTATTTTTTAAGTTATTACTAGAATCTAAAACCAGCATTTGAAAAAGATTACCTGGAACTGCTTTATCCTCTTCAGTAGCAAGAACCTGTTTTTCTTTTAATACTTTTAATTTATTTGTATTTTCTTCTAAACTGGCTTTTGTTTGTTCATAAATTTTTTCTAAAAAAGCTGTATCCCTTTTTGCTTTTTCTAAGTTTATTCCTTCATAAACATTCGAGAAATTTTCTAAAATAGATTTAACAATTTTGTATGCTTTAATTGGAGATCTATCTTTGTATTCTATTTTTATAATATCAGTATCTTTAACATTAGTAA
>Ga0074195_1001950_pt1 | contig 25489 bp, 26 predicted proteins | sample EPASupsiteHSE623_FD_64525 | JGI IMG/M metagenome (GOLD analysis project Ga0074195, IMG submission 64525) | Bioremediated contaminated groundwater from EPA Superfund site, New Mexico - Sample HSE6-23 | ecosystem: Environmental > Aquatic > Deep subsurface > Groundwater > Contaminated ... | reverse complement strand
AGTCAGCATACGTCCGGTATGCCTCCCTCCTCCGCCTTGGTTTGCAGAAAACAGCCTCGCCATTATCCTACCGTTTTAGACCTGACAAGGTACTAGTAGCCTTTACACAGCAGTTCAACAGGGAGTTCCTTTGGCTAACGTTTTTCGGCATTTAAAGTAGGGAGGTTGCTGACAATGGCTAACTGCAACGAGCAAAATTGTACCTGTCCCAAGACCGCATGCCCTAGACACGGTAAGTGCTGTCAGTGTATTAACTTTCATCGTGAACAGGAAAAGATCGTATACTGTATGAGAGCAGCAAATACATCGAAATAGCTGACTGGAGCAGGCCAGAAGCCTGCTTCAGTTGCATGTTTGCCTATATCCTTTCCTATGTTTTTACATACGAGAGGGTTTTTATTTTGACCGAACAAGCATTTTTCGTAGGCTGCTGTTTGTTAATAAATCTTTCTGAGTTTCCGATGAATAAGTAAGGAGCATTTATCCAGTGTGTTCTCAAGTTCCTTGGCCACGTCATCAGTATCCATATTTGCCGCATCCAGACGATCAAAGGTCTCGCTCAACTGGCGAACCCTGGCGCATAAATGATCATATTCCTGTCGTTCTTCTTTTGATAATCTTCTCATTACACCATTCCCTAGAAAATGGATTTTTGATTAACTGCCAGGAGCAATATTAATCTACAAATTAATGTTAATTGATTACTTAACATTAAGCAATAGATATATGTTGATGATTTTCTGATATTGATATAGTACAACTGGGTGATATTGCATGCATATAGATTACAATGCCATTGGGCAAAGAATAAAGAAAGCCCGTAAACAAAAAGGCTTTACGCAAGAAAAACTTGGTGAGAGTTTAGATGTTTCTACCGTTTATATTAGTCAGATTGAAAATGGAAAAACAAGAATAAATTTGGAAATGTTGATTCGTATCGCATCCGTATTAAACATCAACCCCGGTTTTTTTATTACCGGAGTAGCCTATCAAACACAGGATTATATGAAATGTGAGCTGAGTAAACTGTTGCAGCTTTGTCCACCGGAGAGGCGGCAGCTTATTTTTGATGTTGCCAAAGTGATCGTAAACCATAAATAAAAAAGAGCCATACTTGCGTATTGCTCAGTAGAAGCGGTGATGTTAATTCCGGTAGCGTTTATCCTGCTGCCAGTCTTCAGCTTTATTGGCAAGGAACCATTTCTTCGTGGCTTCGAAATCTTTGGCAGCTATAAGCTTAGCATAAATATGATTTGCTTTTTTGCTCTCCGATGGTTTTTTGCCGATAAACTCGATTACGAATTTTTCCGCCTGCTCCATGCGGGTTACTTCTGCCTGCCCTTTCGCTTCGGTCTGTTTGCGCGTTAATCTCATTACAGCCGCCTCCTTTTGATTAGTATAGCTTTTTCAGCCGCTTCGTATTATTCATGATAGCCTTTCGGCGCGACAGATGCAAGCGGCATTTGCCGGGGACAAGCAGGTGCAATATTTCTTAAGAGTCCAAGGAATTTTGTCTGTTCAACAGAATATATAGTACAAGTTATAGCAGAGGAGAATCATTTAATGGCAGCAAAAAAATATTATGGTGTTAAAGCGGGCCGAGTTACAGGTGTATATACAACCTGGGCAGATTGCCAAAAGCAGGTCATTGGCTGCAAGGGCGCACTTTTTAAAAGCTTTCCTACGGAAGCGGAAGCCAGAGAATATGTAGCCGGTTCAGCTCCGGCAGCAGCCACCGGTGCCGGTGAACCGTTTGTTCATACCGCAATTACACCGGCAGGTAAGCATTATGATATTTATGTCGATGGCAGCTATGACAATGCGAACAAGCAGTACAGCTGGGGCTTCGCCGTTTACGAAGGACCCAATGTCATCCATACCGCCAGCGGAGTAGGCAAAGATGAAAGCGCCGTCGCCATCCGCAATGTAGCCGGTGAGCTGGAAGCTACGATTGAAGCTGTCCAATGGGCAGAGCAGCAGGACGTAGACGTGGTTACCATTCACCACGATTATATCGGCATTTCCGAATGGGCCACAGGCAAATGGAAAACAAATAATTCCATTACGCAAAGCTATGCCGCTTTTATTCGCAGCTACCTAGAGTGGGTACGATTTCATAAGGTTGCCGGTCATACTGGCGTAGAAGGCAATGAATTGGCCGATAAGCTCGCAGGGGAAGCGTTAAAGAAGCGGCCTTGATTTTTCAGACTTCTTGCGATATAATGAGAAGGCGTTAAATTTTAACGCCTTCATACAAGCGGGCGTAGCTCAGTGGTAGAGTACCGGCTTCCCAAGCCGTGGGTCGCGAGTTCGAATCTCGTTGCCCGCTCCAAGTATATCAAAGCTTCAGGCAATTTGCCTGAAGCTTTTCTGCGGTTTGTATGCTATTTGTATGTTATGGCACTCTCTACAGTGAGTAAAAAGACTGAAAAAGCATAGTTCTTTATTTGGAGTATCATTGATTTTTAGAAATCCAATAAAGAATTGATGAAGATTTTAATATATAAGAAGTATTTCTTATAACTGTCTTATTATAACCTGGTAGGCAGGTGGCTGTGGGAATGCATTAGAAGGGTTGTTCATTCTTGCTTATTATTGATTAAGTTTTTATACTAATATAATTATAATATATGAAGGATATGTGATTATTTAATAGAAAATAAATAGTTTACATGATGAATATAAAGCCCTCTGCGCAATCCGTAAGAACTACAATGAAATATCCGTACTGTGCAAACGCTCTCAGGAGAGCCTGTTTATTTAACTAAGAATGGCGAGGGTGATCTCGTAGTTGTGGATTTAGAAGCTTTTGCAAGAAGAAAAAACATGTTGCGGCTGAGAGAAATTTGCAGTAGCTCATTCACTAATTTTTATCCCTTATTATGTGACCGGTACAAAGCCTACATATCGGCTTATCACATTTATGGAAGGCACGAAGGATATTTTCAATGCCAAGGGTGAAGTCATTAAAGGTACAATAACCAACACTAGTTGATAGTAGTAATACATAGTTACGCAAAACTTTTAGCTGTTCACGTTTAGTTGAACAGCTTTTTTATTTAGCTACCGCTGCCAACAGGGGGGAAGACCCGCCTTTAGTACTTCGTCACAGGAGATAATCGCAAGTACGTAGTATTACAAGGTCCAGGAGGAAATACGGTTAGAAAGTGCTTGATTAAGGATTCTATGCTCACTGGAGGATGATGATGAACTTAGAAAGTAGAAGTGTAAGCTTTTTGCAGCTGCTGGAGACATCAGTAGATGCGACAATATTAGTAGATCTAACATATTTGGTTACGGCCGCCAACCGTGCTTTTGAGGAGTTATTCGGGTTTAAAAAATACACAATAATCGGAAAAAATCTGCAAAAATATTTGGTTCCGTCTGAGGCTGAAATGGAAATAGCCTATATCTGTGAAACTGCAGCAGCAGGGGAAATCGCCCGTCTGGAAACCAGCCGCAGGCACGCGGACGGCCATATTATACCGGTTTGCCTGACCGCTTATCCGATTATTGACGGAGATAAGACGATAGGCATCTGGCTGGTGTATCTTGATCAGTCGGAAAGGATTCAAAATGAAGAGCGGCTGCGGGAGAGTGAAAACCGCCTGCGGGATTTTGCCCATGCTGTCCCTGATATGAGTCTTGTTGTCGATGAGGATGGCCAATATGTAGAGGTATTTGGTAATGTCGAGAAAATGCTGGATAGGCGCAAAGAAGATTTTCTGGGACGCAGCATGCAGGATATGTTTCCCCCCATGATTAGCAGTCTTTTTCTGCAGACTGCCCGCGAGGCAATCCAGTCAGGCCGGCAAAAGTACGCAATCCGGGAAATGAAAGTAAGGAACCGTACCATTATCGCCGAGGAGCGCGTAGTACCGCTGCGCTATACAGTTAACGGGAAAAAGACTGTAGGCGTTGTAATTACGGATATTACTGACAGGCAGAGAATGGAGCGGATGCTGTATGATGCTTATCAACTGCAGCGCAGGAGTGATTTCATCAATCGCATTCTGTTTGAATCGGACAGGCTCGATGCGGCGTCGCTGGCTTTTGCCAATAAAATTGGCATTGATTTTTCCCTGCCGATGTTTTGTTGTCTTTTACGCAGCGAAGTTTATGCCGTCACCGGAATTGATGACCCTGAGTATGATCAACGCCGTAAGCTGAAAGGTTCCTTAATTGATCTGCTGGAACATGATTCAACCTATATTGTGTGGGATTGTCAGTCTGACATCGGTGTATTATGCAGAATGGATGCAGTGGCGAATCCGGAGCAAACGGTACGGGAGGTGGTTGACCGACTGGAGGCAATCATTAGTGACTTTGCTCCCGATCTGGAGGTCATCGTCGGTGTGGGCAGCTTTCTGGCAGGACCGGGCGGACTCAAGAAGAGCTACCGCCATGCCTGGAATGCCGCTGCAGCGGCTGACTGCGAAAGGCAGTCGAAGGAAAAAATACGGGTTTGCTATTATAAGAGGCTGGGACTATTAAAATTTCCGCTCCATTTGATCGAAGAATCCTATTTGGAGGATTTTATCGAGGATACCATCGGCAAAGTAGTGGAGTACGATCACAGGCGCAGAACGGATTTATTACCTACTCTGGATGCTATTGTTCATACCTTTTCAGTACAGGCTGCAGCGGAAAAGGTATTTCTTCATCCTAAGACCATCTATTATCGCAAACATCGTATTGAAAAAATATTAGGCTACTCAATCGACAACATGGATACATGAAGTGCGATTGTATTAGCAATCTATTTATATAAAATGAGACAAAATCCTACAAATTTTGCTAATTAATGATAATGAACGGGTGTTTTAGCTACATTCTTTATCCATTGTAGATAAAAAATGTATTTATATACAAAAAAAATTTTCCTTTTCCTCGAATAGTAAAGAGGAGCCTCTATTTGCTATAGTTGAGTACAATAGTAAATAGATTGCGGCGCTTCACAGTCTGGCGGCTTTGATTGCAAAAGGAGAATTCCGATGGATTACGGCAAAGAGAAAAGTGGCAATATTCTTGGGTATGTAACCCATGATATTGTCGATAAATTTGGGAGGTTGCTGCTCGCCGAAGGCTCCCCCCTGACACAGAAAATTGCGCAAAAGCTGGAGAAAAGGCAAGTGCCTTTCCGGGTATCGAAAGAACCGCCTGGCTGCAATACAGGAAAGCCTGCCGGTGAGAGTTTTCGCTATACAACTGCTTTAAAGGTGCCCAGCAAGCTGGATGAAAAGTTTAATAAGCTGGACGGAGCAGCAATTGCCCGGGCGGCCAGTTATATGAATCTCATTTTGCGTCAGGTCCAAAAAGATTTTTTCCTGAATAATACGATAAAAGTACTGGCCCAGAACCATAAAGCAACCTATTCACACTCGATAAACGTATCATTAATTGCCGTGGCGATAGCCCAGAAGCTGAAATACAGCAGGCGGGCCTTACGGGAAATCGCACTGGGGGCTTTGTATCACGATATAGGCAAAATACTGCTGCCGAAAACCGTACTGGACGATCTTACCGGTGTACAGGAAGGACAAGCGATGTTTTATCAGCAGCATACCATTCTGGGAAGCGATATGCTTGCTGCGGACAAGCTGCCGCAAGCGGTCTGCCAGGTAGCTCGCCAGCATCATGAAAAATATAACGGGAGCGGTTATCCGCTGGAGATCGGAGGCGGTGATATTGCACTGAATGCGGCGATTGTAACAGTTGCCGATGTATTTGACCGGACTACTTCCGCTATTTTTACCCGCAATCTTCTTTTGCCTGAAGAGGCCTTACAGCAAATCCTGGCAGCCAAAGGAACTGACTATCATCCGGAGGTTGTCGACCGGTTTCTGGAGCTGTTCTGCAAGGACAGTAAAATTGAGGACTATTTATCGATCATACAGGAAGAATAGCAGAGGCGCATACCATGGGGAGATACACGTGGAGGGCGGCTATGTAGGCTTTATGCACTCTGATAAAATTGCCTATCTTGCGGTAGGCGATTTTTTATCACTAAATAAAGGACAGATGCTCTTAGACCGGGATGGTAGCGTGAACTAAGCCGAAGAATTAAGAGAGATTATTGAAAAAAATTGCGCTGGCGGCTGCATAAAACTTCCCGCGGGAAATGCTTTTGCGGTCCCGAGATTGTCAAGGTAAGCCAGGAACTAAATGAAGTGCTTAACGAGTATGATAATTTGATTAGGCAAAAATGCAAATGAGTCGTTAGCGGGGACTCATTTTTTTGTAACGTTTTTCTCGTAAGCTCATATAATGGCATAAGGGTTTATAAGGACGAATAATTGATAAATACAGGAGGGAGAGTATCAATGAGTATATTGACTACTTGTTCTTTGCTGCCGATAACATCGACGGAATGCAAACAATACAGCAGTATTGCCTTTGATGGGTGTTTTTTCTACTTAACCTCGTCGCAAGGCTGCTTTATTCATAAGTTTGATTGCTGCTTTGAGAAGGTAGAAAGCATAGAAACCTGCCGCAGCTATGATTGTATTTGTTATGATCAGCGCGAGCAGTGTTTCTGGGCATCCCTTGTTGAAGACACTACTAAAATCGTTAAGCTGGATTGCTGCTTTTGCGAAATCGGCTGCATTTGCTTAAGTGGTTTTCCTGACTATTGTACCAGAATTATGAGCATTTCCTATGACTGCAAGCGGGATACGTTATTCCTGGCCTTCCCCAGAAATCTCGTGGAAATTACCAAAGAGGGCTGTTGTATCCGCCTGATTGAAACACCACATCGTACTTATACCAGAAGCGTACTGGTTGTTCCCCCTTATTTTGTAGCGGCTTACCGGGAAAGGCATCATCAGTATATCGGTATTTATGACTGGGACGGACAGGAAATAGGACGCTGCCGATTCCCAAGCAAATACGTAATTAAAGGGCTTGCATTTACTGCCTGCTGGGAAGACGGAAGGCGGCAGCTGTATCTCTATGTGCTGACGGCAAAGCATTACCGCTATCCATACATTGTAAAGCTCCTGCTTGATCCCTGTTATGAGGAAATAGAATGCTGCGAAGGCGGCAGTCCATTACCTGACCGGGAAATAGGGGCAGAGTTTTTACCCAGAGAAACGGAATGAAAGAAATAATACAAAATTAGCCCTCCGAAAATGGCGGAGGGCCTTTTTGCTTTGGAAGGCAGGTTATTCTGTGGTAATATTAAATGAATAGTTTTTTAAAGGGGAATAATCGGTAAAGATGAGCAGCATAAGCGATGAAATTTTTAAAAGTATCGAGTTGAAAATCATCAATGGTGAACTAAAGGCGGGCGATAAGCTGCCTTCAGAAAATGAGCTTTGCAAAATTTGGAATACCAGCAGAGTTTCGGTAAGACCTGCCCTCGAACGAATGAAGGCTTTGGGTATTTTGAAGAAGGTTCGCGGCGGCGGAACTTATGTCAGTACATCAGATTCTTCCTTCTCGCTGAGTCCCTTGCTTGCCTTTGCTATATTCCGTGATGAAAGTATCCGGGATATTTTACTGTTTCGTCAGGTAATTGATGTGGGAATCGTCAAAATATGTGCCGCGAACAGGGACGAGGAAAACCTAAAGCAATTGAAAGGTTGGCTGGAGGAAATGGAGCACAGTCTGGTTACGGAAGACCGGGTGAAGTTTAATGAGGCCGATCTGGAGTTTCATATGGAAATAGCCAAAGGCAGCAAGAATCCCCTTAATGTGAAGGTTTACGAAATGCTGCGTCATATTATCAGAAAGAATCAAATTAACATTAATGTAATGCTGGGTGTATCGAGCAGCATCAAAGAACACCGCAATATTTATACGGCAATAGAAGAATACAATCCGGAGCTTGCTGCTCATTTTATGGAAAGACATATTCAGCGAACTATTGATGAAATGGAAACAGTAACGTCAGAACAATAATAGGCGATTCAAATAGTAGTCCTTACCTTCGCAGGGGGCTGCTATTTTTATTTTTGAATAAAATGTGTATTACAACTATGGTTTGTGAAACAATGCAACAATACTGCGAATTGTTAAAAAAATCACAATACTTCTGTATTGACTGATGGAAATATTTAAAATATAATAAACGCAGATATGATAGTTGTATTACAAGTTTGGATTCTGGAAGGAGATCGTAGCTAATGAAAGTGGTAAATTTGAATGAGCCGAATTCCATTCATGTGCAAGAGATACCTGCAGTCACGAGAAAAAATGCCGGTGAAATCCTGATTAAAGTAAAAGCATTGGGAATTTGCGGCTCTGATATTGGTGCGTTCAAAGGAACAAATCCGCTGGTATCCTATCCACGGGTTATTGGACATGAAATCGGTGGAGAAGTTATGGAAGTTACCGAAAATGACCGGGATATTAAAGTAGGTGACAAAGTCGTTATTGAGCCCTATATTCCCTGCAATACCTGTTATCCATGCAGTTTGGGACGAACCAATTGCTGTGTAGATTTAAAAGTACTCGGTGTCCATGTTGATGGCGGAATGACGGAATATTTCACACACCCGCTCGAACTGGTAAGTAAGGTGCCTGCCGATATGGAATGGAAGCATGCAGCGATGATTGAACCCTTAACAATTGCATTGCATTCCATCCATAGACCTAAAGTTAAAGCCGGTGAGCATGTTTTAATTATCGGCGCAGGGCCGATCGGCTTACTGGCAGCGCAGGTAGCGAATGTTTATGGCGCTGTTCCGATTGTGATGGATCTGGTGGAGGAAAGACTGGAACTGGCCCAAATATTAGGAGTAAACCATACCATTAATATCAGCAAAGAAGATGCTGTACAAAAAATAAGCGCAATTACGAATAGCCGTATGGCTGAGGTTGTAATCGAAGCATCCGGTGCGAAGGCGGCAATCCAAGGAGCGATCAATTATGTGTCATTTGCCGGCAGGATTGCTTTGGTAGGCTGGCCGAATACGGAAATTCCGCTGCCTACGGCGATGATAACGAAGAAAGAACTGGATATAGTTGGTTCCCGTACAAGCGCAGGAGAATTTGCGGAAGCGACGGAACTTATTTATAATAAAAAAATTAATGTCGATGCATTGATCAGCCAGGTTGTCACTCTGGAAGAGGTCCCGTCGGCAGTACAGCAGATTGCCAAACATCCGGATCGGTTTATGAAAGTCGTAGCAGTGTTGTAAGAGCGTTTCCAATTGTATCATATATGAATAAGGAGGAAAAAATGAAAAAGCAGATTAAGGTGGCCCTCACATGTTTACTTGCATCTTCTATCCTGATGGCAGGCTGTGGAAGCGGCAAGTCTGGTACCAGCAGCACGGCTCCAACAGCAGCGAAAACGTATACGATTAAGGTAGCGAATTACTATGCGGCAGAGCATCCGCAGAATGTCGCGTTACGGGAAAAGTTCAAGCCGCTTGTAGAACAAAAGTCCAATGGAACCTTAAAAGTAGAGATCTTTGAGAACAACAAGCTGGGCGGTGAGCAGCAATTTTACACCGGCGTCCGGAACGGTACTATTGAAATGGGTATTCCCGGAATGATTATGCAGGCCGACGTGCCTAAGATGGGTGTTCCCGAATGGCCGTTTCTGTTAAAGGATTTTAAACATGCTAAGGCTGTACTGAATGGTCCGATCGGCAAAGAGCTGGGCGAAGAACTGGAAAAAGTTCATGGCGTGAAAGTATTAGCCTGGTCGGTAAATGGCTTTAGAATGTTTTCTACCAGCCGTCCTGTTGCCAGCATGGAAGACTTTAAGGGATTGCGGCTGAGAATGCCAAATACGCCGGTATTCGTTAAACTTGGACAATCCTTGGGAGCTACCGTTTCCCCGATGCCGTTGTCGGAAGTATTCACGGCGCTGGAGCAAAAGGTAGTTGATGGTCAGGATAATCCGATTGGTGTTGTAAGATCCTCCGGTTTCTATGAAGTACAGACGAATATTTTAGAATCCCGTCATGGATTTACCCCGAATGTGTTAATCGTCAGCACCAAGTTCTGGGAAAAATTAACGGCTGATCAGAAGAAAGCAGTTGAAGAAGCGGCCAAGGCTTATGCCGACTATCAATGGGAACTGTCTGAGAAGAGCTATGAAGAGGATAAGAAATTCCTTACCGATAAGGGTATGAAATTTATTACTCCGAATGAGCAGTTCAAACAGCAGATGGAAGCTGCCGTACAGCCCATCTATGAAGATTATTATGGCAAATATCCCTGGGCCAAAGATATGGTAGAAAAAATTAAAAACCAGGCGAAATAAGTAATAATAATGTAGTGGGGTTCCTCTGAACTCCACTACATTTTCTGAAAGGAGCAGTATTGTGGGCAAGTTTGCGGAAATGGTGACAAAGCTGATTAATTATCTCATAGCTGTTGCTTTGTCTTTAATGGCAATCTTTGTGTTCGGCAATGTAATATTGCGCTATTTTTTCAACTCCGGACTTACCTGGGCAGAAGAAGTTTCGCGGTTCCTGTTTATTTGGCTGATATTTTTAGGAGCGATTCTTGCTCTGCGGGATAATGAGCATTTGGGTGTTGATACTTTAGTTAGAAGGTTGTCGCTGAAAGGAAAGAAGCTTCTCTTTGTTATCAATAACGCTATCATTCTAATTACCCTGTTCCTCGTACTGGATGGCAGCTGGAAGCTGACCATGCTCAATGTTGATCAGTCATCTCCGGCTATTGGCCTGCCTTATGCATACGTTTATGTATCGGGAGTGGTTATGAGCATAGGCATGATTACCATTGTTATCGGCAAATTATATCGTGTGCTTACCAATAAATTGAACGAAAATGATTTGGTTATGACAACTGACTCAGAAGAAAAAGCGGATTTCCAGCAAAGCGGAAATCCGGTTACGGGAGGTGATAAATAATGGAAGTTACCGTTGTTTTTATTGCATCCCTGCTGATTGTTATGGCTATGGGAATTCCGATTGCGCTGGCGCTGTTAATGAGCGGGATTGCGCTAATGCTTCAATTGGATATGTTTGACACCCAGATATTAGCTTCTAATCTTCTTGATGGTGCCGACAACTTCCCGCTCATGGCAATTCCCTTTTTCATTCTTGCCGGTGAGCTGATGAATGCCGGGGGAATATCCAAGCGGATTATTGCCTTTGCCATGGCGCTGGTCGGTCATATTCGCGGCGGCTTCGGCTATGTTGCGATTATTGCCAGTGTCATTTTTGCCGGGCTATCCGGTTCAGCGGTGGCCGATACGGCTGCTCTGGGTGCTATCTTAATTCCCATGATGGCTGAAGCAGGTTATGACCGTGCCAAATCAGGCGCGCTGATTGCTTCTGCGGGGATTATTGCCCCTATTATGCCGCTGAGTATCCCTATGATTGTGTTTGGGGTTACGGCTAACGTATCGATTCCCAAGTTATTTATGTCCGGTGTTGTACCTGGCCTGCTGCTGGCGATCTTTTTGGCGGCTGCCTGGACCTGGATGGTGCGCAAAGAACAATTTGTTGTCCAGCCCCGCAAGCCTATTAGTGAATTATGGCAGGCTACCAAGGCGGCTGCCTGGGCATTCGTGCTTCCGGCAATCATTATTTTCGGACTCAGGGGCGGTGTTTTCACCCCGACTGAAGCAGCGGCAATTGCTGCATGGTATGCATTGTTCGTCGGTGTGTTCATTTATAAAGAACTCAAAATCAGCGAGCTTCACAAAGTGCTGACAACCGCGGCGAAGACAACCAGTATCATTATGCTGCTGGCTGCTGCCGCGATGGTATCGTCATGGCTGATTACAGTAGCCAATATTCCGGGCATGATAACAGTCATGCTGGCTGATTTTATGGAAAATAAAATCGTGCTCATGTTCCTGATTAATATTATTGTTCTGATTGTCGGTACGGCAATGGACGTTATGCCGACTATTTTAATACTGACCCCTGTACTGATGCCGATTGTGCAGCAGGCTGGCATTGATCCGGTTTATTTCGGCTTCATGTTTGTCTTTAACAACTGTATCGGCCTCTTGACTCCACCGGTGGGAACTGTGCTTAATGTGGCGGCTGGTGTCGGCAAAATCTCAATGGATGACATTATAAGACGAGTTATGCCCTTTATGTGGGTAGAAATCATACTTCTGCTTCTGTTAACTTTATTCCCTGATTTGGTATTAGTGCCTTTAAAATGGCTGACTGCGAAATAAGGAATTAAAATAAAAATAGGAGTGATTTGCCTGTGAAAATGATCTTTAGATGGTACGGAGTCGAAGACAAAATACCCTTGGAGTACATACGGCAAATTCCCGGAATGACGGGGGTGGTATCAGCAATTTATGATGTGCCTGTCGGTGAGGTTTGGCCGATGGACAAAATTATGTCCCTTAAGGCAAAAGTAGAAAGCCGGGGACTCAAACTCGAAGTTATTGAAAGCGTGCCTGTCCATGAAGATATTAAGCTGGGGCTGCCGGTACGCGATACCTATATTGCAAACTATTGCCAGACGCTGCGCAATTTGGCCGAGGCAGGCATAAAGGTCGTCTGCTATAATTTTATGCCTGTTTTTGATTGGACCCGCTCCCAGTTGGATTATGAATTGCCTGATCAATCCACTGCGCTTATCTATGATGCAGAAGTTGTGGCACAAATGAATCCTGCTGCCGGTGATTTAAAGCTTCCCGGCTGGGATGCCAGCTATACACAGCAGGATATGAAGGATTTACTGGATGCCTATAAAACAGTGACCGAAGAAAAGCTATGGAATAACCTGCGGTATTTTTTGACAAGTGTCATTCAAACAGCCGAGGAGGTAGGCATCAAGATGGCAATTCATCCTGATGATCCGCCATGGTCTATCTTTGGTCTGCCGCGCATCATTACGCACAAGGAGAACCTGGAGAGACTGATTAACCTTGTGGACAGTCCAGCTAACGGACTGACTCTGTGCTCCGGTTCGCTTGGTGTTTCCCCTGATAATAATATTCCTGAGATCGTCCGCCATTTTGGCAGCAAGGGAAAAATTCACTTCGCCCATGTGCGCAATGTGAAGATTACCGGCAAGAAATGCTTCGAAGAGTCGGCCCATCTCAGTTCGGCGGGCTCGCTGAATATGTACGAAATCATGAAAGCCTACCATGACATCGGCTATACGGGCTACATGCGCCCTGATCATGGCAGAATGATTTGGGGGGAAACCGGCCGGCCCGGCTATGGTCTTTATGACCGGGCTTTGGGAGTGGAATATTTGCTGGGATTGTGGGAAGCGCTGGAAAAAGGCAGTAAATAAACAGCTCTTTGATCAATTCCAATCCGCATAGCCATAACGAATTACACGTATGGATAGCTATTATTGCTTCTACAGGCAATTCTGAATGTTGCCCTTGTAAGAGCAGCAGGACAATTATATTGACTTAACCGGTTTGTTCGTCTATAATATAAGTAATTTCATACTTCCTAAGGGGGAGTAGCTCAGAGAATAGAGTCAACATACTGATAGAAGTTCTATCTGGCTCTGTTATTGGTGATGCCAATTAGCGAGACCTTTAGTATGGCTTTTTATAAGGCCATACTAAAGGTCTCGTTTTTTATATATATAAACAAAGCAGGAGGGAAAATTATGACAGCTTTTCTAACTTCGCTGGCGTTTGTCATTCTAGCGGAAATGGGGGACAAGACACAACTGCTGGCAATGGCGTTTGCAACGCGCTACCGCTGGCAAACGGTCATGTGGGGCGTTTTTGCCGCGACCGTTTTGAATCATTTATTTGCCGTACTAGTCGGGAATTACCTGACGCAGATTGTACCGATGGAGTACATTCAGATTGCAGCTTCAGCATCCTTTATTGTATTTGGCCTTTGGACAATTTACGGTGATAAGCTTGACGGAGAAGACAAGGCAACAAAATACAGTCCTTTCTGGACGGTGGCTATTGCGTTTTTTATTGCCGAAATGGGCGACAAAACACAATTGGCAACTGTGGCTCTGGCTGCGCAATTTAATGCTGTGCTGCCGGTTTGGCTGGGAACTACGGCAGGGATGATGGTTGCCGACGGAATCGGCATTATTATTGGTATTGTACTGGGCAAGAAAATACCCGAACGGGTGGTCAAATGGAGTGCTGCGATTATTTTCATTCTGTTTGGTCTCTTCGGCTTGTATGAAGCCTTGCCCGAGTCAATCCTGACGATGCCGGTGATCGTGATTAGTCTGGTAGTAGTAGCTGCGCTCATTTACGTAGTCAACTGTATGAGCCGCAAGGCAGATTCCGGGCCGTCGCCGGAGAGACAAAGCTAGCAATGCTGGGAAGGTGAGTGTGGGAGTGAAAAAATGGGCAGTAGCCACAGAAATTCAAGAAGCCCCGGAATAACCGCAAGCGTCGCAAGCCTAAACGGTAATCCGGAGCCGGGCAGCTGAGGGAGAGGAGGGAAGCCTCCCCCTCAACTATCACAAATATAGCATATCGCATTTCTGCAATCAACAAGGTATATTTTTGTAGCCCGGCAAATGCCGGGCTGTTTTTTTCGCCTCTTGTCCGCGCTTGCAGACAGTGGTATTTTTAATAGTAGCGACAGGCAATATAATAGCAGCAGATAAGAGAAGCGGAGCAACTAAACTATGAAGAAGTATAAAAAAATATATGTTGAGATAACCAACGTTTGTAATCTGCAATGCAGCTTCTGCCCCCAAACCAAACGGCAGGCTGAGTTTATGTCAGTGGCGGCATTTCGGCAGATTGCGGAACGAATTAAGCCGTTTACCGATTATATTTACCTCCATGTGAAAGGAGAGCCCTTATTGCATCCCCAGTTGGGCGATATATTGGATATAAGCTGCCACCATGGATTCAAGGTCAATATTACGACTAACGGCACTTTAATTGACCGGGCAGCGAATGTGCTGCTTGCCAAACCTGCTGTACGGCAGATCAACTTTTCTTTGCACAGTTTTGACGGCAATGAGGGTGAGCTTTTAAAAGATACCTATATTGACCGGATTCTTCATTTTGTCGGCAGAGCAGTCGCTCTGTCGGATATCATTATTTCTTTACGGCTGTGGAATTTGGATGAGTCTTTACTAACAGCAGACCAACGCAAGCGAAATGCCGCTATTCTTCATAAAATCGAAGAGAATTTTAACCTGCCCTTTCAGATACGGGGGAATTTATTACAGGATAAATCCTTAAAAATAGGTGATCGGGTTTATTTGAATCAGGATTATGAGTTTAAATGGCCGGATTTGCAGGAGCCGGAAGATACTGCTCTTGGTACCTGTTATGGGCTGAGGCACCAAATTGCCGTTTTAGCCGATGGAACGGTAATTCCCTGCTGTCTCGATGGTGAAGGCGTTATAAAGCTCGGCAATATCCATCAGGAAAGCTTTGCTGCAATTATTCAGGGAACAAGAGCGGAGAACATGCGGCAGGGATTTTGTCATCAGCAGGTTGTCGAGGAGCTTTGCCGCAAGTGCGGCTTTCGCAAACGGTTTACTAAATAGGACGCTAAGGGTGGCAGGAGCGGGGAGAAGCTACGATTTACATAGCCATGCTGCAGCCGCCAGCGGCTGCAGTCATAATAATTTTATAAAACAGGCTTCAAGAGTATCCGCTCTGGAAGCCTGTTGGTGTATTAATCAATTTCTAAAAAGGCGAGTGGCTGTATTAGTTGCAGCAATGTGGCCGGACAGATCTTTAAAGTACGATTTGGTTGCCCTGATCCTCCATATATGACAGGATATTGGAGCAGCCTTTTATCGAATATGGAAGGAAGATTAAGGCCCACCAAGGGAGTGTCACCAGGAGAAAATCCGGTTATTTCGCGGACTTTATTCTTATTTGCCAGTTTAACCTGAGAAGTACCCAGGATAACTGCAAGACGTTCCAGGTCAATGCTTTTGCGGCTGCCGGAGAATGTAAGGGCGTAATAACTGCTCTCAGTTTTAATTATTAATGTAGGCGCTGTCTGTCCGGCTTCAATGCCGAAGTAGTCAGCGCCTTCAGCCGCAGAATATAGCTGTTTTTCATGAAAGAGGAATTCATATTTGTGATTGGATTTTTCCAATATGGTAGTAACGATGTCCATACAATGCCCATGCTCCTTTTTTATCCATTATACTAAAGTATATGGGGATAGAAAAGTATACTGGCACATTAATAAAAAAACATTGACATTTCCTGCCAACAGGTGTATATTTTAATTAGTAAATAACAGTGAATATTAAGCAGTATAAATGTAGTTTTAGGGGATATGTGTTATGAACAGAGTCGCTAACCAATAATATTGCATAGCGAAGGGGGTGGGTCCAATGTACAAAGAAGATAAAGAACGTGAAGTCGAACAGGTTCTGGTATGTGAGTCACGTTGTGACAGTGAAGACACTAGCTGCCCGGAACACTGCGATTTGGTTGAGAAAACTGCTCCTTGACAATAAAATGGTATTAAAAAGCTGCCTTTGCAATAAAGGCAGCTTTTTGTATTATTGAATTCGCAGCCGTTCTAAAAGGAAGACAAAATAAGCAAAACAGCGGGAATGGAAATAGTAATACCAAGAGAACGGCTAACCCAATAATCAGTAGTATCTTCATAAGTGACAGCTACCGGTACGTTTGCCAGTTTAAAAAATTCTTCCCAGTGTGCCATTGCATTCGTAATCAGCCTGGTTTGTTTTAGTATATACGTAAACTCATCATTAATTTGAATCTTCCAGCCGTTGAGGGTTTCGGCAAAAGTAATTTTGCTAATCTCACTAATCGGAACTTCCTGTACAGAAAGAACGGTTTGATCCTGATCATCAGGAGTAATGATAGTTATTTTTTTTGCCTCCTGGAAAAAAGCGAAAGCAACATAATCTCCCGAGTAACGGATCTCCTGATAGGGAAGGTTAGTTTTGTTAAGCTCTTTTACCACTAATTCCTGAAAGGGTAAATTTTCTTCAGGCTCTATAAATGTCAACAATATGGGCAGCACAGCAAAGATAAGTCCCACCCATGCATAAGAGGTGCCGCTATAAGTAATCTGCCTGTAATAGCAAAATAAAGCAAGCCCGATTTCTCCAGACACAAGGCAAAGAAAAAGCAATCTCATATTAATCCTCCGCTACTTTATTCCATACTCCTAATAATATAGTTATGGTTAAGGAAGGAATTATATGTGTCTTCAAGATCGTGTAGAGCACTTCCGGATGTTGAATGACTGCTTTGAATCAGTCTATTTGAAATAAGCTGCTATTGAAACAAAGAGCATTTTTTTGTTTTGGCGGGAAATAATAGTTAATTCCAAATAAATCGATTGTTTTTGTTTCGTGTTACTGTTATACTTAATTTATATGGTATATGGTATACCATATACCATATACTGAATGCCAAAAACCGCATTTGCCTAAGGAGGGATGAAATGATCAAAAGAGTTAGTTTAATTCAAATGGATGTTACATTTGGGAACCCTGAAGAAAATTTCAAACGGATTGTAGAATTAATGGCAAAAGCTATGGCAGAGAAACCGGACATTTTAGTCTTGCCTGAAACACTTAACGTGGGCTTTTTCCCTAAGGAAGGTCTAAGTGAATTAGCTGATGTTGATGGTAAGAAAACCAAGAAAGTATTTGAAGCATTCGCAAGAGATAACAATGTCAATATTGTGGCAGGTTCTGTAGCTAATAAAAAAGGAGACGATATTTACAATACGTTATATGTGTTTAACCGGGAGGGGAATATTGTCTGTGAATATGATAAGGTGCATGGTTTCACACCTGCAGAGGAACACAATTATTTTAAGGGCGGAAACAAAGTTATAAATTTTGAATTAGATGGAATTAAGTGTTCGGGAGTCATATGTTATGATGTTAGATTCCCAGAGTTAATCCGTACGGCAGCTTTGAGAGGCGTGGATTTGCTGTTTATTCCTGCACAATGGCCGCTGGTCAGAAAACTGCATTGGGTAACGTTAGTTACTGCCAGAGCGATTGAAAATCAAATGTTTGTTTGTGCGGTAAATGCATGTGGCTATGCAGGAGCAACTAAGTACGGCGGCAATTCTCTTTTGGTAAATCCGTGGGGTGAAGAAATTTGCCATTTAGGTACAGAAGAAGAAATTCAAACAGGTGAAATTGACATGGATATTATTCAAGGCATTCGTGAATTTATCAATATTTTCCGAGATAGAAAACCGGAATATTATAAATTATAAAAGGGATGAAGGGGGAGGAAACTACGATGAAATTTAATTTAATAACTAAGCAAGGGACGATAGAACAAGAAGTTAACTTGGAAAACCTGATTGTTGTCGGCTTCGCAGGTAAAGATAGTAAGAAAACAATGGAACATATTCAGGAATTAGAAGCTGAAGGTATCAAATGTCCGAAATCCGTGCCTGTAGTTTATCAATGCTCAAAGGCAATTTTAACAACAGCTGATACTATTGACGTCATTGCCGATAAAACAAGCGGTGAAGTTGAATACTTAGTTCTTGTACAAGATGGGAAATTTTATATTGGCATTGGCAGTGACCACACAGACCGAAGTTTAGAAGCTGTCAGTATTCATAAATCAAAACAAGTTTGCCTAAAACCATATGCTAAAGATTTTTGGGCTTATGATGAAATTAAAGACCATTTCGATGAAATCAAGTTAGTATCTTTTCAAGTCGTTGATGGAAAAGAAATAGAATACCAGTCGGGCGTTACCAGTGATTTGTTACCGTTAAAACGAATAATTGCTGAGATCGAAAAAGAAATTAGCACTGTGAATAGTCTTATTTATACGGGAACGGTGCCGCTGAAAGACGGATTTAAATATGGCAGTAAATTCTCTTGCAAATTAATAGACGAAAAGCTAAATAGAGAATTGGCACTGACTTATCATATTACAGTCATCCAAGAACATTAGCGTATTATACAAAATATCAATGAGAAGGTGACGTATGATTATAGCGCAGATTATTATGGTACTAACCTTGCTTGTTATGATTTTTGGTATTGCCCCGTTATACTTGGCCGCAGTCGTTGGGACAACGCTGGCCGCACTGGCTGCCGGATTCCCGCTAATTGGCTCAAGCCCTGATTCTATTTCTAAATTACTTGTTGGTGCGATGAATCCGGTAATAGTAGACATGCTGGGCGTGTTATTGTTTGTCGGTATTATGAAAAAGTCAGGCTATATGGATGTAATTATCTGGAAGATAATGGAGATCGGCCGAAAAAAAGGCGGCGCTCCGGGCATTGCGACTGCTGCCGGCTTAGCGGCAGCCTTGTTGGGAGCATTGACGGCATTTACGCAACCGGTTATTATGGCTACGATTGCCGGGCCAGCGGCGACACGTCTGGGTTTATCACCAAATAAAACTTCTGCGATTATTTCGATGGCTAACACAGTTGCGAATAATGCCGGTTTTACTCATCCAACTATGTTAGCGATACTTGGCTTGACAGGAGTAAAATTTGGTCTGATTAATTTTTGGGGATTTGCTGGCAGTATTGGAATTTATATTTTCGCGTATTATCGAGCAAAAAGAGAAATGCTGCAGGAAGGCATTGAGATTCGCAAAGATTTGGACGAAGATAGTTCGATTACACTTCCCGGGAACGCCCCGCCTTTTATCAAAGCGTTTTTCCCATTCCTGATCCTGTGTATCACTTTTTTCATGGGCGTACCGGTATTTCTGGTAGGCGTTGGCTGTAGTATATTGGTTATTATTATGGCGGGAATGAATTTGCAGGAAGGCGAAAAATCCATGGTTAGCGGGGTAGCTCAAATCGCCATCCCAATTGTAGCAATTATCAGCTTGATGTTTATGTCCAATGTTATTGGCAAGATAGGGTTGGTCAAGCTGGTTGCTGAATATGTTAAACCGTATATTGTGATTGCACCAATCCAGATATTACTGATTATTTCTGCTCTGGCTGGTATTATTACACAGTCTAATGCTGCTTCAGCGCCGATAGTTCTGCCCTTTGTACAAATTGTTCTAGGGTTAGGCGCTGATCCGCTTGCAGTCAGTTTTGCTGCTATCACAGGTTGTGCTATCATGCAGCTTTTTCTGAGTGGTGGTGCGTTAACAGCTTTACCGGTTGTAGCTGGCGTAATTCCCGGAACCAATCAGAAAATAGCTAATAAGTGGCAGAGGCCTTGCATGCTTGTTGGTTTAGGTGTCAGCTTTTTACTCACTTTCATTGTCTAAATCGTAGCAGCAGCTTTATTGTATATAACAGAAATGGATGTTAAACTTATATACATAGGCATGTTAGTATATAGGTGGAGAATTCTTTTCTGAGGTGCAATAAATGAGAACGATACAGAAATCCGAATCTTTAAAGCAACAAATATACGATCTTTTAAAAGAAGAGATTCTTAGCCAACGATACAATGATGAAGAAATTCTGAATGAGCGGAGAATTTCAGAAGAATTGAAAGTGAGCCGTACTCCTGTTAGAGAGGCATTAAAAGCTTTAGAAGCAGAAAGCTGGGTGGAGTATGTTCCTTATAAGGGGATTATCGTTAAGAAAATGGGGGAAAAGGATTTAAAAAATATTTTTCAGATACGTACTGCACTGGAATTATTGACAGTGGAACTCGCTATGGGAAATATGAATAAGGAATTAGTTGGGCGCCTTGAAGAATGTCACCAAAAGCAGCAAAATATTTTGACTGAGAATAGTAGTCCAATAAAGGAAGTCTTTATAGATTTGGATGTAGAATTTCATGGTATCTTGCTGGAAATGGCGGGCAATGAGTTATTGACTGTAATGATTGGTGAGATTCGTGATAAAATTCGGCGTTTCGGCATGAATGCGATTTTTAGTGGTGATTACCGCTATACCGAGACCCTGAAGGAGCATTTAGGGATACTGCTTGCTATACAAGCAGGTGATGTCGAACAGGCAAAAGAAAAAATGAAGTATCATATGCAAAAAACCTATGAAAGTGCATATGTTTATGTGACTTCATTTCGTAAATAGCCAAAGAGTGGCAGTGAAGTTTAACCTAGACAAAAATTTGATATATATAAAAAAACCATATTTTCCTTGAGAAGGAAAATATGGTTTTTTTATCATAGCAGCTATATGTGCCGGGGGAGGCCTCACGTCATTTATACAATCAGCGGGAACTTTGCAGTGATCTAGGTTACATAAATTTTAAAATCAACTGGTAGTTGGACTTTTCTCGGATACTGCAACTATGCATTGCTAGACTTTGAATATTGGCTAACTTACAATAAGAGTGTCAGTACTGAACATCTAAAAGAGGAAGAGAACATGTGTAACAATTATAACGAAATTGGGCGGCGAATTGCTTTGCTGCGGAAAGAGAAAGGCTATACGCAAGAAAAAATTAGTGTCATGCTGAATGTCACTCCCCAAGCTATTTCCAAATGGGAACAGGGGAATGCTCTGCCGGATACCCTACTGTTGCCACTTTTGGCGAAGCTGCTTACAGTGTCTATTGATTACTTACTGACAGGTGAAAGCTCTGCAGCCAAGGTGGGCCCCTATGATGGTGAATACCAGAAAGATGAGTATTATTGGGGAATGCAGCCGTCAGAACTTGCAAAACAAATCGTAGAATTTCTGCAAGATGATGCAAATAATAAGCGTTTATTAGACATTGGCAGCGGCGAGGGACGGGATGCAATTTATTTTGCAAGAGCTGGTTTTCAAGTGGATGCGCTGGAGGTCTCAACTCCGGGCATAGAGAAAATCAAGCAGTATAGTCAGTTAGCGGGTTATCCGGTTAATATTCTTCATACCAATATGATTGGCTATGAGCTGCCTGACTCTTATGATGTTATTTACTCTCACGGGTCGCTCCAATTTCTACCGCTGGAACAACGACAAAAACATTTTGAAAAATACAAGCAGCAAACAAAGGTCGGCGGGTTGAATGGCCATCTCATTTTTGTTGAAAAACCATTTATTAAGACTGCACCTGATTGGGAAAAGAATGAATTTTTCTACCAGTCAGGTGATTTGACCAGATATTATTATGATTGGGAAATTTTGCGATGTGAGGAAATGATCATTGAATGCAATTCGGCGGGGATACCACATCGTCATGCGGTTAATCGCATAATTGCCAGGAAAATAGGAGTTTAGATAACGCGGTTAAAAATGTACCTTTTAATGCCAAATATATATAGTACGTCCTAAGTTGGTACTTTTAAAAGATTTTTTTGGAGATAATACTTGGACCACAAAGGAAGACGGTAATGCTGATTATATGGATACTAAATATTTTTTAATGAGGAAAATGATTTAGGATTGATATAATGTTAAAGTTTTTGAACAGATAGAATCCCCTTTTTGTTGGCTAGTGCTGCTTTTTTGGTGGTTATCGTGTTTTTTTACTAGGGCTTGCAGGAATACCCATGCCATCCCTCATTTTTTGCTGTTTCCTCAAACGATGCTTATGACCGGCTTTCCGAATATGACGAGAGCAAGAGGAAAATTGTTTGTTTTCTAAAGACCATTGAGAGGAAGCAGGCTAAGTTAATTGTTTCCCCGGTAAAATTGATCTAGTGGCGCTGTGTCTGGCGCACGAGCTGTTTCATCATCTGGAAGTGGTTAAAATCGGTAAAATAAGCAAAGCCATATCACTTCCCTGTACCCTGTTTGGCATACGCTATTCCCGGGATATTGAGGCTACAAGGGAAATAGCGGCTCATACCTTTGTACAATGCTTGTTTACGCTTCCCTGTTCGCCTGCCGAACTTGGTATCTCCTAAAAGACCCTCTGCACTTCAATTATAAGTGAGAGGGTTTTGTTCTGTCTTTCCTATACTTAATAAACACCACATAGTAGGCCATTGTACAAGAGAGGATGCTTGTTATCAAGGCAGCCTGCCGGGCAGCAGCTTAATAGCGGCACGGTACCGAGGACAAGGATGTAATAGATAAACTCATATAAGGTTAAATGGAACATAGATGGAATCCTCCTTAGCAACCTTCTCATTAGTTACCAGGCAAGGATAACTTCGCTCAGGTTTATGTATTAAAAATAATAAACAAATGTCCTCGCGGTGAGTTGCTTAATTTACTATTATATAGAAATTGAACTGCTTGGATTTAATTGCTGTGCAGGAATTAACATAGTAATATGTCGAAAAGATGATTTTAGTAAACTATTGCGTAATTATTTACTAAAAGGCGGGAATATTGAGCATTGTATTCATTGTGGACGCTGTACTAAGGTTTGTCCGCACAACGTTGACCCGGGAAACATGATCAGCAGGCTGCAGACACACCGTTAGACTAAATCGTAGAATAAGCAGGAGAAAAGATATGACCGTCTTAGAACAAATGCTTTCGAAAAACAAAAATTTTGTTACTGGTGTTTCATTAATTGATGAGCAGAGCGGCAGCAATGTCGGCAAACTGCCAAAACGGAATTTGGCCGTATTTACCTGTATGGATACGCGACTGGTAGACTTTCTTGAACCGGCCCTCGGTCTTAGGCGTGAAGATGCTGTGGTCATAAAAAATGCCGGAAATTCGGTAACCGGCCCCTTTGAAGCAACTATTCGCAGCCTGGTTATTGCGATCTATGAGCTGGGTGTACAGGAAATTATTGTGATTGGCCATGAGGATTGCGGTGTGGCTCACTCCAGTGCTGAGTCGGTAATTGATAAAATGCTGGCAAGAGGAATATCTCCCGATGCAATCAAAATGATCAAAGATGAGCTGGCAGTTTGGCTGGATACGTTTCATCATCCCCATGAAAATGTATGCCGGGTTGTTGCCAAAATAAGAAATAATCCGCTTATTCCCAAGGATGTGCCAATTCACGGATTAATATTTGAGCCCCACACCGGAGAAGTGTCGGTACTTGTTAACGGATATGACTGTTAGGCTGTGCAGCTGAAAAAAGGCAGCAGATTATTGTTTAGCAATAACCCGCTGCCTTTTTTCGTTTATTTCGCGCTATTCTTCTTTACCAGAAAAAACAATGGTTTTAAACACATTCTGATAATTTTGAGAAAACTAAGCGCTGCCCCAAGAAGAGCAAATAGCAGATAATAGCCGCTGATACTCATGTCATATTTGAACCACTCTTTCAAGCCGTCAATGATGATGTGATCTAAATTTAAAAGAGTAAACAGGAAGGCGACGATAAGTCCGGAAATAAAACCGCCAATCATGATCCGCGAGATACCGCCGATGATACCGAACAGGAAATAGTACCCGCTTTGGCCAATATCCATTTTGATCAAGTCTCTCACTCCGGCGATTATGGTTTGGTCGAGTTGAAAAAAGGTAAGAAGGTAGGCAATTGTTACCCCAAACACAAATCCTAGAATCATTATTGCATCATTCCTTTCATTACAGAGAGAATAGTATTCAGTATTAGTTAAAGTGTATACCTAAAAGCAAAGATACGGCAAGATATTCCTCAAGCAAATTTGGTTACTCTGTTCACCATAAAGAAAGGAGCGTTTTTATGATAGAGGTAACTGCAGCATTAATTCGTAGCGGAAATAGGATACTAATTGCCCGGCGCCCCAGCCAGGATGAGCTTGCCGGGCTGTGGGAATTTCCCGGAGGCAAATTAGAAGACGGTGAAAGCCCGGAGGTATGTCTGGCGAGGGAAATACGGGAAGAACTAGCGATTACGATAACCGTAGGTCGATTTTTTGCCGATACTATTTATGAATACCCCGGCAAGGTAGTTCATTTAATAGCTTATTGGGCTGAGTGGACTGATGGAGAAATACAGTTTTACGTTCATGATGGCATAGCTTGGCCTTTGGTTACAGAGTTAAGTGAGTATTCTTTTGCCCCAGCGGATCGGCCCATTGTTGAAAAATTAGTCCGAAATGCAGAAGGTGAGACTACTTCCCCTTTTTTTTGCGTGCCCGTGGGTCTGGAGGAAATATGTAAAAAAAATTATAAAAATTAATTTACTATTGAAGGAATTGCAATTATTGCGTTGAATTAAATTATTTAAAATAAACTGAACAGTGTGCGATTATATCGTATCAAAAGAGCGTAAATCGTATTGGACAATAGGAAGTAAGAGGAGCAGTAAGAAGTAATGACGATTGCATATCTGGATTGTTTTTCCGGTATTAGTGGCAATATGATGGTCGGCGCTTTGCTGGATGGCGGGCTGCCGGTGGATTATCTTGAAGCTGAGCTTAAGAAGTTACCTGTTTCATCGTATAAACTAATCAATAAAGAAGTAACAAAAAAGGGAATCAGGGCCAGGTATTTTAATGTTGATGTTAGTACTTGGTTCCAAACTTCCCGGAATTTTCATCATATCCGTTCAATAATTGAAAAAAGTATCTTGTCTGATCAGGTGAAAAGTCAATCTCTGGCTATATTCGCACGGTTGGCTGCTGCCGAAGCCAAAGTACATGGCGTTCCGGTAGAAAAGATTCATTTTCACGAGGTTGGTGCTGTTGATTCCATCATTGATATTGTTGGGACGGCCATTGGTGTGGAGTATCTGGGAATTCAGGAAATCTATGCTTCCGCTCTTCACGTTGGAGCAGGCACTGTGAAATGCAGTCATGGGCTAATGCCCGTGCCGGCACCGGCGACGGCAGAGCTGTTAACGGGAATTCCCTTTTATGCCGGGAATATTAAG
>Ga0074195_1001948_pt1 | contig 25497 bp, 17 predicted proteins | sample EPASupsiteHSE623_FD_64525 | JGI IMG/M metagenome (GOLD analysis project Ga0074195, IMG submission 64525) | Bioremediated contaminated groundwater from EPA Superfund site, New Mexico - Sample HSE6-23 | ecosystem: Environmental > Aquatic > Deep subsurface > Groundwater > Contaminated ... | reverse complement strand
TCTCAATCACTTGCCTTGCAAAGAATTTCAAAGAGGTAATGGCATTGACTGAGGAGATGGTACTTCAGCCAAGGTTCGACGAGGCTGCCCTTGCCAGAATTAAAAATGAGATAAAATCTTATATCCGCCAGGCATCGGTAGATCCTGAGGAGATAGCCACTTCTGTTACAAACAAACTTCTATTTGGTGCCGATTCCAGACTTGCTCAGATTCCTTACGGAAACATTGAGAGTATAGATTCAATAACCATAGAAGATGTCAAATCGTTCTATAATTCATTCCTAAGCCCTACTATTGCTAACTTTAACATAGCGGGTGCCATTGACCAGGCAACTTGTGAAAAAGCAATCGCTTCGCTGGTTGAGAAATGGGCTGCAAAAGATGTAACAGTACCACAACCTGCTGCAGGAGTTCCGGCAAAGAGGGCACAAATCTATTTTGTTGACTATCCAAATGCTCCACAATCCATGATTATGATAGGCAAAGTGGGTGTTCCATACAGCAGCCCTGATTTTTATCCATGTGTAATTGCAAACTACAAATTGGGCTCCGGTTCGCAGGGAATGCTGTTTGATGTACTCCGTCTACAAAAAGGTTTTACTTATGGCGCATACTCTAGTTTCAGTGGTCAGGAATATTTGAATACTTTCATAGCTTCGTCAAGTGTTCAGGGCAGTACTACAAAAGAGGCAGTGGAGACATTCAAAAGTCTAATAAGCAACTACGGGACAGAATATAACGAAGATCTTCTTAGTACTACCAAGAACTCTATGCTAAGGGCAAAGGCATCATCTTTTGAAACATTAGGCGCTTTGGTCGGAATGTTGAGCAACATCTCCTCTTATAACCTTCCGTTCGACTATGTGAAACAGCAGGAAGAGACAATCAACAGCATGACCGTTGAACAGGCAAAAGCAGTCATAGCCAAGAACATAGACACTAACGAAATGGTCTACGTTGTTGTAGGTGACGCCAAAACCCAGCTGAAACCACTGAACAGCTTAGGTCTTGGCAATGTGATCCTGATAGACAAGGAAGCAAAATCTGTGCAGACCAACTAGGGAAATTATTGATTAACTTTAAATTGAATCAACCGGCGAGGCAGCCTCAGGTTTTAGAATAAAACTGGAAAGCTGCTGAGAGGATGATGTCCGATTTTCATATTGCCCAATAAAAATATTTACATATCTTTGCAGCCCAAGTTTACCATTTTGTTTGCCCGGATGGCGGAATCGGTAGACGCGCTGGTCTCAAACACCAGTGGCCGCAAGGCTGTGCCGGTTCGATCCCGGCTCCGGGTACTGGAAGAGGATGACTAAAAAATAATTGGTCTTCCTCTTTTTGCTTTCATAGCTGTTAACTTTGTCCGCACGGAAAATCCTAGATCAAATTGAAAAGTAGGTGGAGCTATAAATTTTACGCGTAACCACAATACTAACACGAAAAACGCCCTTGAAGTTTCCCACATATGAAGCATAGATACTTTGCTACCGTGGCATAGCTCGATGCTTTGCAGTAGATTTTAGCATGTAACTACCTGACAGAGACTTACTCAAACAACATTTTGCGAAAAGTCTCTATCTACATGCTTCCTCGCCATTATCAACATTGGCATTTCTGTTAGCATCGTAGTTTGTAAACTAAAAATATTGGAAAATTCCTTTTTATATGCTGACAATGTTGCACTTAACCATGTAAAAAACTTTCAAAACTTCCTTGAAGTTTTTCATAAGTTGGTTATCATCTGTTGTATATAAAATATTTTCAATCGACATTAAATGAAAATAATTTTATATCTGGTAGACAATGAGCCACATGCAAAAAACTTCAAGGGAGTTCTTTAGTAGCAGTTTGAGCCCCTTTAGTTACTCCACCTCCTAGGGATCAAATGTAAATGTCTATAAATCATGCGCACGCTTACATGTTTGGTCGCCAGCCAGAGTTCTCCCTTAATCGCATGAAAAAATCGCCTTCTTCACTGTCACTTTTTCGAGAGTTTTTTCATTCACTTCAACTCCAATTCCGGGGCCTTTAGGAACATCCATTGTACCATCGCGATTCACCACAAATGCCGGGTCAACAATGTCTTCCTTATAATATTTCTTGCTGGCCGATATATCACCAGGCAGTGTAAAATTAGGCAGCGAAGCCAGGGCGACATTGCCGGCTCTTCCGATGCCGGATTCAAGCATCCCGCCGTGCCATACAGGAATATTCATGCTTTGGCAATAGTCATGAATCAGTTTGGATTCTGTGAAACCACCTACTCTTCCCGGTTTGATGTTAATTATTTTGCAACTGTTAAGTTCGATCGCAGCACGGGTGTCGTCCAGCGAATGAATACTTTCGTCCAGACATATTGAAGATTTAAGTTCGCGCTGCAGTTTTGAGTGGTCGTAAATATCCTCATAGCCTAGTGGCTGCTCAATAAGCGATAAATTATATTCGTCCATTTTTTTAAAGAGGTCAATGTCGCCAAGTGTATAGGCCGAATTGGCATCTACCTGAAACATTATATCCGGAAACTCTCTGCGAACAGCTTTCACCAACTGCAAATCCTTTCCCGGAGCGATTTTAATTTTTATGCGCATATATCCTTCGGCAAGATAGCCTTCTATCTTTTTGAGTAGTTCACTTTCCGAAGATTGTATCCCAATGCTCACTCCAACATTAATCTTGTCTCTCGTGCCCCCAAGCAGTTTCGAAAGAGAAACACCTTTACTCTTGGCAAAAGCATCCCACAACGCCGATTCGATCCCCGCCTTGGCCATCATGTGCCCGCGTACCTTTTCGTACAGGGCAATTGCTTCTCCAACATCTTTAAGGTCTTTCCCCAAAATTTCAGGTATCAGGAAATCCTTCATAATATGCCATGCTGTGGTAACGGTTTCGTAGGAATAAAAAGGTGTCCCTTCGGCCACACTTTCGCCCCAACCGGTCACTCCTTCGGCATCTATTCTTACCATTATGTGTTCTTCGTCGTACTCAGTACCCATGGAAGTAGTAAACGGACTAACCAGATCCATTTTGGTATGCCGGATTTCAACTCTGTCTATTCTCATTGTATAAATTATTTAATTGTTAATGTTTTACTTTCCGCTTTCCTTACTCTTATCACAGGGTATACCGTTTGTGCCTTCATTAAATATCCAAACTGTTTATAGGTAGCCAGCCCAAGTTCGGATTGAGGTTCAATGGCGATAACCAGTAAATTACCCTTTAACTGTGCCGTAGGAATAAAAACATAATTTTCCAGAGAAATATTATCGCTTATTATGGTTGTTGTAACCTGCGGACATGGAATAATATCTCCCTCAAAATCTATTGAGTCAACGGCAGTAATAGCCAATTTTTCAAAAACAAACTTTTCCGGATTCATTAAAGGAATAGTTTCAAAACCCTGACGGCGTGCCCAGTTAACCAGCTCCGTATTAGATGCCGGAAAAAGATATCCAAAAGGTTTTTTAATTGACAGAGTCGACTTTACCACCGGTCGGAAGTTTTTAAATTCTATTATCGAGTCTGATTTGGAGAAATATGAATAAACCGGCAGCCTTAGAATACTTCCATCTGCAACATGTTCCATCTGAAGAGCAACATCTTCGTTTGCCGGTGGCGATATTAGTTTTTTGCGCTCTTCACGGACAATTTTCTTCATCTCTTTGCCGTTTCTATATACAAACTCAAGCAGGGCAAGCATTCCACGTGATTGAGAATATGCCCTGTGAGAGAGATTCTGGACGAAACTATCATCTCCATTCAGGCCCTCCTGAATAAATGAGAAGGTATTTTGAATACCGTAACTCTGACGCCCATCGTTGATATCAAAAGTGCTGTAGCGAATATAGGTATCTTCCGTAGGCCCGCCGGGGCTATAGGTTCCGTTTGAAATGCCTCGTGTTTTGAGATATTCTGTCCAAAACGGCATATATTCTCTCTTTTGAAAATCACGGATTGTTGCGGGAATCTGCGGATTTGTATTCAACCCAATGAGAACATCGGAATTTTTCAGGTAACCCTGCTTAATCCACTCCTCGCTATAGGGATAGTATTCATGCACATCCATAGTTACTTCAAAAAAATATTTGTCAAATAACCGATGCAGAGCCATCACTTCCGGCTCAGTCATAATCACATGGTTGCGATTAAGATCCGCTCCATTTGAATTCCTTCTTACATTTTTCTCCGAACCGTCCGGATTAACCTGAGGAACGAGCATCAAATCAATTCTGTCAAAAAGGTAAGAATACTCCGGTTTTACGAGCTCATTTGCCAGCAGCAATGCCCCTTCTTTTCCGGATTGCTCGTTACCGTGTTGCTGAGCCTGAATGAGAACCTTTATTTTAGGCTGATTGGAGCGATTCCCGGGTTTAGAATATTTAAGAGCAAAAAGATTACGCCCGGAAACCGATTTTCCAATCGATTCTATAGCAACTAAATCTGAGTATTGGTCGAGTTGATTCAAATATTTAACGGTCTCTTCATAAGAAGAGGGTTGAGTGAAATTCTTTATTTCGGCAGGAGTCCTAAGCGGCTGCGCCGCTGCCACAAATTGAGACAGAATAAAAGTAAGAAGCAGAAGTTTTCGCATCTTTTTTAAATTTTTAAAGACAAGTATATCAATATCAGAATCCGTTCAACTGCATATACACTGTTGGCATCAGTAAAACCAGGCCAATGAGCATAAACACAACCAAAACCTTCCAAAACCATTTTATCCAAACCTCATACGGAATTCTCGCAATACCCAGTGCACCAATAAGTACGGCAGAAGTAGGAGTAATCATATTGGTAAAACCGTCGCCAAACTGGAACGCCATTACAGTCGCCTGCCTGGACAGTCCTATCACATCCGAGAAAGGAGCCATTATTGGCATAGTGAGCGCAGCCTTTGCGGAGCCAGAAGGAATGAAAATATTAATGCAAGTCTGGATAAAGTACATAATCGAAACGGTAGCACCTTTGCCTGTCCCCTCCATTGTAGCTGAGAGAGAATACAGAATGGTGTCCATAATTTTACCCTCTGTGAGAACCTGAATAATACCACCTGCCAGACCAACAATAAGTGCAGCAGTTAAGATATCCTTTGCTCCAACAATAAACTCCTTCGCAATAGCATTTGCACCTGCTCCCATAGCAAACCCGGAGATTACCCCCATAGCCAGGAAAAGTGCCGATATTTCTGTGAGATACCATCCGTATCCCAACACTCCTATCACCAGAAACACAATTGTAAAGGCGAGGATATTGAGAATAAAGAAGAGGTATGACTTGCGAAGCGAATAGAAGCTTATCGCAGCAAAAAGTACTGTAAGCACGGGAAGACAAACGAAAGTAATATTGGCACCACCAAGGCTTATAGAAGTGGTTGGATGAATAACAGAAAAAATAACAAGGGCAATTGTAACTAACGCAAACACCACCCATGCCGATGCAGGAGTCCTGGTTGCAAAATCAACCTTCACCGCCTCAGATTCCCTTTTTCTCCAATACTCGTCCAGCTCGTACATAGGGGAGAACTTAGGATTCTTCTTAACCTTAGACGCGTATATTAATGTGAATGTGATTATGAGAGTTGTAAGAATGGCCCATACAACGAGCCTGTATTCAAACCCGGAAAACAGTTGAAGACCCGATAATCCCTGAGCTATCCCTATTGTAAAAGGATTTATTATTGCTCCGGAGAAACCCATGTGTGCCGCTACATATACCATGAGCATCCCGGTTATAGAGTCATAGCCCATAGATATTGCCAGCGGAACAAATATTATAACAAACGCCAGCGTCTCTTCGCTCATACCGAAAATTGCACCAAAAAGACTGAAGATTACCATTGAGAATATAATCACCAGATTGTTCACCCCAATCTTTCTGAAGAGCTTTCGTTTTTCAAGGCTTCCCGACTTTTCGAGAAAGGACAAAATTCCAAAGTCTATTGCCCGGCTGCTGTTCATTATCTGAAAAGCCCCGCCAATAATAAGAACAAATGCAATTATGCCCGCCTGTTTCTTAAAACCTTCGAGCATCGACCCAAAGATTTGCCATGTTTGAGGCGAGGATTCAACCACATGATATGAGTCATTTACAATTACATCCCTTGATACGCCGTTAATCTCTTTCTTTTCATATTCATACTCGCCTGCCGGAACAAACCAGGATAGAATTCCGCAAAACAGAATTAAGGAAGAGATTATTACGAATGTATGTGGAATCTTATTTAAGCGCGCCATTTCGTGTAGTTATTAGAATTTGTAGGTGTCGCCCGGAACGAGAACTGTAAGCTTAAAACTGTTCACCCTGTTGCTTTTTTCGTCTGCAGGCCTGTATGGCTCAAACAGCATTGCATGGTTGTCGCCTATTACTTCTATTGAATTGTCGGGTTTTACAACAATTGCTGTCTCCTCGTCGATGCCTATCCCTCTTAGTCCCGGATTGTCCATAAGGACAGAAATGAGCCTGATTTGCCTTTTCCTTTTAAGAAAGTGCTGATCAATTACAATGTTGTTAAGAAAGCCTAAACCTTTTACTGTTTCAACATCGTTCTTTATTATAGAATTGAATTCCGGAGATTCGGTTGTATCACTTTTTTGTACCCCTGTAAGCATAACTCTGCTCATAATGGCAGCACCCGCACTTGTCCCGCTTACCACTCCTCCGTTTTTATAAATCTCTCTTATCTTTTCAAGGAACCTGGTTCCTTCCAGATATGCACTAAGAATCACCTGATCTCCTCCCGAGAAAAATATAGCCGTAACACCATCCAGTTTTGCAAGATTTTTAGGTGAATCGATACTGTCTTTTTCGCAGAAAATATAGTCGGCAGCTTTGCATCCCAAAACTCTAAACTCTTCACTCTGTTTGATTCCTGTCTCTTCTGCCGCTCCGCTTGCAAATGGCACTACCAGCACTTTTGAATTTTCACCTCCACCATATTTGATTATAGTTTGGAGTATTACGGCAATGCGATCTCCGCCCCCTTCGATTACAAGAGTACCTTTTGAATCAATTTTTTCAGGTTCATATTGCAATTCGGATTGAACGGACTGGCGACAAGAAGTGAGCTGCAATAATGAGATTATTGCAAAAAATAGATATGTTTTTTTCATTTGTTAGTTGATTTCTGTAGTTAAAAGTTGGTAGGCAATATCAGATGCTGCCTGAAGATCTTCGTAGAGAATAAACTCATCGTTGCCATGAGGGTTTTGCGCCCCCACACCTATGTTGATGGTTTTTATTCCTTTTGCGTTTAATGAATTGGCATCACTTCCGCCCATTGATTTCTTTGGAGCGGGAGTCAATCCCAGGTTTTTGGCAGCCTTTGCAAAATGTATGGATGGGAGGTCGCTATCTTTAATGTTGTATGGCAAAAAATCCCAAAAATATTTCGAATCCATTCTGGCACCATATTTAGCGCATACTTCATTAAAGTCCGATATTATTCCGGACATCAGTTGCTCTCCGTGAGAAGGAATGTCGGTCCTGAGTTCACCTGTCAAATTAACCTCGTCACAAACTACATTTGTTCCTGTGCCACCTTTCATTATCCCGATATTGGCTGTTGTAACCTCGTCAATCCTGCCAAAAGGAAATTTGGTCATGGCCTCAGCAGCAACCTTTATTGCGTTGATTCCTTTTTCGGGTGATATACCTGCATGTGCCGAAACACCCCTGATTATAAATTCAAAATTTATTGCGCCGCATGTTTCTGACACAAAATTCCCCGGACTCATATAGGAATCGAAGATAAACCCGTATTTTATATGTGGATTGGGTTTGTAATACATCGATCCCGCAAGGGTTGTCTCTTCGCAAACAGTAAACAGAAGAGTGCAGGGTTTTAAAGTTCCTGCTTTTACTGCTTTTTCTAGAGCAAAAAGTATAGACGAAAGACCTCCTCTGTCATCTACCCCAAGCGGGGTTGTTCCGTCAGAAGTGATTCTGTCCGGAAGAAACTGATGTTTAAGGTTCGCAGTAGATCTTGGAGTATCCATGTGAGAAGCGAGCAAATACTCTCCCCCGTCAAGGATCTCGGCAATTACGTTGCCTGTATTTCCATTCGATAACTCATTTGCACCATCAGTGAAAACCTTCAAACCTAACTTATGAATAAATTTTTTGATGTATGCAGCAACTGGAGCCTCATTACCGGAGACGGCATCAATTGATGTTAAATCGATAAAAATTTGCTTAAGCCTTTCGTCTAATACCTTATTGTTCATTCCTGATAAATTTTATTTTCCGTAAACGTTAACATTAGACAAGCGGATATAGTAACAGTCAGTACAATTACCATGTGCAAAAGCGATATATACACTCTTTCCTTTGTATGATGTAATATCAATAGTCTCAGTCTTGTCTGATGCGTAAGTAGCGTCAAGTTCAGTCCAGTCTCTCAGGATTGTTGCCTGGCGGCAGTTTGCAAGAGTGATTGGCGATTCAGAGATAACCACTCTGTAGTTTTCTTCCGGATAGTCCGAATCGCCGGCAGAAATATCAAACGTAAGTAATACCTGATCTGCAGTATTACCGATATTGATGAGAGGAGAAACCAGATAGTTTTCCGGGGTAAGAGCTCCTACTCCGCCGCCCTTGTAAGAGTCAGACGTTGCGTGGCTCTTATAGTACTCCCAGCCATAACCATCTCCGTCTTTGTCAAGAATGGTCCACGTGTCCGGTATTTCTGTCTGGAACTTTTCCGTGAAATAGTAAACCTTGTCCGGGGCAATTTTGTAGTTAAGAATTGAAGTTGGCTTATTGGCTTTGGTATCCGGAGAATCTTTAAGTACGACATAAAAGTTCTTCCCGGTTTTCTTCAACATATTCACCTGAATATATCCAAAATATTTCCCCTGGGGAATCGTGAGCGAGCCCTTCATTGTAGAAGCAGTAAAAGCGGAATTTGTTCCTGTGACAATCTGATAATCTGTTCCAAGCAGAGCTGTCGAAAGAACTGTGTCCACCACAGCTACATCTGTTCCGGCAGGAACCGCCTCTACAAATTTGTCTTTATCCGACAAGTAGTAGAGTTTCTGAACTATTTCATAATTAACCGTAACGTTTCCTGTAGAAGTACTAATAAGCTGTATGCAAATAGAGTCAAGACCAACTTTATTATTTTCTTTCTGCAGGATGTTGCTTATGGTTCCCTGTTTATTTTCAAAAGCACTAAATTCATAATATTGCGGACCCTGGTATGTCCTGTCCTCTTTTTGACATCCGTTCAGCAGGGCAGACAAGAGGATAACAAAACTGATGTATATTAAATTTTTCATAATGTTAGTATCCCGGGTTATTAACTAATTTCTTGTTTACGTCCATCTCTGTTGTACCTATTGGAGCAACAACACGATAATCGGCATAAGGAACTTCTGCAAGTCCGTTAGGTCTTGAAATTGGCATTCCAAGTCTCTTCATATCAAAGAATCTGTGACCTTCGAAAGCAAGTTCAATTCTTCTTTGCAACAGAATTTCGTTTAACAATTCTGAGTTTACTGCATCAGTCTCTCCGATACCTCTGGTGTTTCTGAGCAAATTGATGTCGGCACGGGCAAGAGTGAAATTTGGCTGATGTGCATAAGCTTCTGCTCTGTTCAGATAAACCTCGGATATCCTGATAATTGGGACATCATCCAGCCCGAATACTCCTCCCCAGCTGTTGAATTTGGTTGTCCACCAAAGGTCCTGGCCATAATAGTGTACCTTTCTTATTGCCTTAAACCTTTTATCGTTATCCTTATCAATCAGGCCCATAAAATCATCTGAAATTGACAACTGAGCATCTCCCGGGCCTGTACCATCTCCAAAACCTTCTGCATCTCTTGCTCCATTGTCATAAGTTCCGTAGGTTGAGTGAAGAGAAGTTGATTTAAGATTTTCTGTTACTGTAAAGTGCAGTTGCCATATTGACTCTGTTCCTTGGGCGAAAATATTTGTATAATCGCCATCGTATAACTCTACAGAAGCTTTTGTAATAGCATCAGTTGCTGCTGTAACCGCATTTGCCCAGTCGCCTTTGTACAAATATACTCTTGACTGGAAGGCCTTTACTGCAACGGATGAGATTCTGTATGGGGAATTGCTCCCATCATTATTCTCAAGTAAAGTATAAGAATCTATGAGGTCCTTAACTATTTGTGCCCATACAACATCAACAGTTGACCTTGGCACAGATGCCTGCACGGTAATACTTCCTCCTTCATTAAAGAAAGGCTCGGTGAGAAGCGGAACACACAAGTTGAAATTATCTACCAAATGTCCCGGAACACGGCTGTAAACAATACTCAGGTTAAAATAGTTATAAGCTCTAAGGAACAATGCTTCCCCGGTGAGCGACTTTACTTTTTTTGTCTGCTCCATTGCGGACAGATAAAATATCGCTTCATTGAGTGCACCTATCTGTTTGTATGCCGATTCCCATATATCAATATTGTAATATGGCTGAAAGTTATACTGACCCGCATAGCTTGTTGCACTTGGAGAAAGCTGGCTGTTGTCACCCAAGACATCGGGAATACAAATCAGGTTTCTTCCGGCATAGTAGGAGTCCTGTAGTTGATCATATACTCCAATAATTAAGCTTTCGCAACCGGCTACCGTTTTAATCTTATCTTGCGGCAATGCATGCTTAGTGCTCACATCAAGCAACGAGTCGCAGGAAGTAACGGCAAAAAGCAACGTAATTGATACAAATATTAGTTTTATGTTTTTCATCTCCGGATTATTTAAAAGTTGATCTTAATACCTATACTGTAACTTTTCGATTGAGGATAAAGACCTCTGTCAATTCCAACCGATTCTGGATCATATCCCTGATAAGGAGTTGTTGTCCACACATTATATGCATTGGCATAAATTTGTGCATCAGTTATTTTCAGCTTTTTAACTAATTTTTGAGGAATATTGTAGCTGAGGTTGATGTTCTTTAGTTTGATGAAATCTGTAGACTCATAAATGAGGCTCATTGTTGTTTCTCCATTGTTATCGTACTTCATAGGATTGCCGGGATATGAACCGTCAATCACCGGTTTGGGGACCCATGTTACATCTCCCGGTGTTCTCCAATAACCGTAGTACATATCTGACAACAGGTTGTTGTCTGCCGCCTGGCCAATCAACACCGCCTTGTCGTTCCAGTATTTAACTGCACCGCTTTGAAACTGGAAGAAGAACGATAAGGAGAAATTTTTCCAGGTTACAGTATTTTCCATACCCCCGAAAAATTTAGGATCCTCACCTTTGGTCCACACTCGGTCCTGCAATGTTGGGTTGTAGGTTATGTACCCATCTTTATCGTAGTACATAGGACGGCCGTCTGAGCTGTTTACCCCTGCCCATTTGTAAACATAGTTTGCTGTAATTGGCATACCTACCTTATATTGTCCTAGTTCCTGCAGCTCGTCCTGAAGCTCAGTTATGTAGTTGTCGGAATACGAGAGGTTAATTGAAGTTTCCCATTTAAAGTTTTCAATGTCTATATTGACTGTGTTCAACTGAAAATCCACACCCTGATTTCTTACGCCACCCATATTTGATGGTATTTGACTGAATCCTGTTGTTTGCGGAATAATTCTGTAATACAGCAAATCCTTTGTGTCATCCATGTAGAAGTCGATATTGGTGCTAATTCTGCTGTTAAAGAAACCTGCAGTTACACCTACGTTCTTTGAGTGCTTCTTCTCCCATGTAAGTTTCTGGTTTCCTATCGAAGAAGGGATAATTCCGGAAGAACCGCTATAGGCCGAATTGGCAGCATAAAGTCTTTGAGAAACATAGTCCCCGATACTTGCGTTGCCGGTAATACCATAACTGGCCCGCAATTTTAAGTCGTTGAGCCATTTAACATCTTTCAGAAACTTTTCTTCTTTCATTCTCCATGCAAAAGACAAAGAAGGGAATGTTCCCCATTTGTTATCTGTACCAAACCTTGAAGATCCGTCATATCTTATTGTTCCTGTGAGAATATACTTGTCATTGAAAGTATAACTTGCACGGCCAAAGAAACCTGCCATTTTCCATTCCGAATAGAGTTCTGTTGTAGAAATTGGTGTAGCAGCACTGCTAAGCAATCTAAGATCGGGACTAGAAACTCCGTTTGCTTCGGCACCAATCATGTGATATTTATAGCTGCTGTATGAGAAACCTCCAACAACACTTAAGCGGTGTTTTTCCTTGAAAGTAGTATTGTACGAAAGAACCTGCTCCGATTGGAATTTATTTATATCTGTAGCATTTGCCAGAATTGCGCCATTTACCCTGGAACCAAGCCTGGTTCTGGGATCGCTAAACTGGTGCTCGTTGAGCCATGTCAAATCCAGATTATAACTGCTCTTGAATTCCAATCCTTTCATAATTTTGAATGTAAGGTCGTTGGCAGAAAGCAGATTATTGGTTTTGCCGGTATATTCATTAAGCTCCAGCATCTGTGGAATATTGTACAGGAAGTAGCCATATTTTAAATCCGAATAATAGTTCCCGTCTGCATCTCTTGGCGACACACCCGGAAGAAGGAACATTGCTGTTCTTGATGGGTTAGCGGCTCCAACGGTAGACGATTGATTATGAATTGTACCACTGAAAGTGTTATTACTGTTAAAAGTAATCCACGGGGTAATTGTATGGCTCAAGTTAAGCCTGCCCGAAGTTCTGTTGAATCCGGTATGTTTTATAATTCCATCGGTTTTATTGTATCCTCCTGAAACATAAAACTTTGTCTTTTCGGTCCCGCCTGAGAGGCTCACCTGATAGTTCTGAACTACGGCTTTTCTAAAAATCTCATCGTACCAGTTTGTTGTAGGTGCGCTTGAATATCCGTCGTCGCCCCATCCGAAGCTCTTAAAAAGATCCAGTTGCTCCTGATACATATTGGTTCCGTTGTATTCATCGTAGTTCTTATACTCCAGCAATGCAAATTCGGCCCACTGCTTACCGTTGAGCAAAGGAACCTTGCGTACAATTTCCTGAATACCGATAGTTGCATTTACAGAAACCTTTGTTTTGCCGGAAGCACCCTTCTTTGTTGTTATAATGACAACACCATTGGCGGCCTGTGCTCCGTAAATAGATGCCGAAGCTCCGTCCTTAAGAACACTTATTGATTCAATATCCTCCGGGTTAAGTCCGGCAAGTACGTCTGCATTGGTTAAAATATTGGTAGTCTGTGCGCCATTTGTAACCTGTACCCCGTCAATTATATACAGAGGCTCGGTATCGGCATTTATTGACCCTCTTCCCCTGATGTTTATTGAAAATGAAGAGCCGGGAATACCGGACGAAGATGTGATTTGCACACCCGACATTTTCCCCTGAAGCGCTTTCTGGAAATTTGAGCTGTTTGTTTTTGCAAGCGAGGCTGCACTTATGTTTTCAATTGATCCTGCAATGTCTTTTTTCCTTGCTACACCATATCCTACAACAACAATTTGCTCCAGTTCATTTTCGCCCTCTCTTAGTGCAACATTTATTACTTTGCGGCCGTCAATCCCAACCTCCTGAGGTTGCATTCCTAAAAAATTGATAACCAACACATTTTGTTTTGCAAAATCATTGATTTTTAATTTATAGTTGCCATCAAAATCTGTAATAACGCCCTTGTTCTTTTCCCCTTTTACCTCAACAGATGCTCCTGGCAGGGGATCATTATTTGAATCCGTAATCTTTCCATAGACAAAAAGAGAATCGGCCACCTGATCCGGTTTTATTGCGCCAACGGACAAAACGGATTTTACCCCGCTCTTTTTTATGTAAATCACCTTTTTATCAATCGAGAATGAAAGGCCGGTGCCCTTTACGCAATCTTCCATTATTTGGCTGATTGTACTCGATTTAAACTCTTTGTTGATTTTGGGGATGTTTGCTATATCCGCATCTTCGTACACAAAGAAGTAACCACTTTGCGATGTTATTTTTACCATCGCCTCTTTGAATGTAACATTGTTCAATTTTACATTGTAAACATCCTTCTGAGTCTGAGCATTTGTTGTGCCCGAAAAGAGCAGCAATGCATACAATAAAAAGAAAACAAACGAAGTTTTATAACCTTTGTTTTTTTTCATAATTAGTTTAGTTAGTAAATAATAGAGTTAGTATATCGTTACGGTTTTTCCTTCTATTTTTATGTGCCCCGGCATCATTTTAGCGAATGTGTTGAGCAGTTCCTCCGGAGTTTCTTCCCTGTTAAGCTTTCCGGACATAACTTTGTTTTTGGCATTGTTATCCTTAAATATTACTTCAAGGCCATACCATCTGCCAAGGTCTTTCATAATATCTTCCAGTCTTTGCTTGTCAAAGAAATAGATTCCCTCTTTCCATGAAGTATAAATAGAGGTATTAACCTCCTTTACATCAATGTTCCCGTTCTCTTTGTCCAGAACAGACTGCTCTCCCTGTTTGAGTTTGTATTCCTGCTCCCCGCCGGTTTTATTTTTGTAACCTATTCTTATTTTGCCCTCAACAAGAGTTGCAGAAACATTCGCATCCTCTTTGTATGCTTTAACATTAAACTGAGTCCCGGTAACATTTATGCTCATCCCGTTTACGTTAACCCTAAATGGCCTTGATTTATCTTTTGTAATGTCGAAATAGCCCTCTCCGTCCAGAGAGACGGTTCTTGAATCGGCTCTAAAACTGGTTGGATAACTAAGAGTGCTTTTTGAATTTAGCCACACCACAGACCCGTCCGGTAGAATCACCTTAAATAGCTTTACCTCCGGGATGCTTATCTCGTGAATGGAAAAACTCTCTTTGCCTTGCCTATAATACATCAGAGTTTTTTTGTCAATCTTGGTACAAAGATTTTCAATATCCGTATTAACAGCCATCGTATTCAGGTCTATTGTTTTTGTCCCATCTATCCTGAGAGTAACTGCCATTAACTTATCCGGTTTATTAAGGGATTGTTTTTCCCTGATTTCCGTTACAATCTCATAAACGGACAATATTGTAACCAACCCTATAATAATAATTGCAGCAACCTTTCTTAATACCGGATTGCGGTAAATTGACCAGATAAACTTTCCGGTATTGGAAGATTTGCTGTGAAGCTTAACTTCCTTAAAATCATTATATCTTTTATTAATGTACTCCTTACTGGCAAGTCTGTTGTACAGCTCTTCGTTCTTTACCGATGATTCTCTCCAATTATTTAATTCATAGGCCTCTTGTTCATTTAGTTGCGACAAAAGGTGCTTAGTTAAAAGAGACTTAATTCTGTCAAATTGTTCTTCGTTCATAATGTTACTATTTGGCTATTACAAAAAAATAAGTGCCCTGTATAATTAGGACAACTGAAAATATGAAAAGGGTGGAATCGAAAAATTAATTGTAGTTTTTCAAAAGATAAAGCGCCAATATAAAAAGATCTTTAAGAGACTCTCTTAGTAATTGCTTCGCTCTGCTTTTCTGGCTTTTGACTGTATTGACCGATATTCCTAATTTTTCCGCAATCTCTTGATTGCTTAGGTTCTCAATATAACTTAACTTGAATATTTTATTGCACTCCTTAGGAAGTTCATCAATTTTTGAAAAAACCTCAAAAAGGATTTCAACCTCTATCCTGTCCAGAAGGTAGTTTGAGTCGTCTGAATCTGACTCGTGAGAAATGGTATAATCGGAATATTTTTTTTTAATACCGTCTCTTTTGATATGATTGAGAGACGCATTGCGAACTGCAGAAAAAAGATACGACTTAAGAGCCTGGTCGTTTTCCAGAATGACGCTCTTCTCTAATAGTTTTTCAAAAACAGAATGAACAACATCTTCGGCTTCACCATATGATTTAGTGTATTTATATGCAAAAAAACATAGAACAGAGTGATATTTTTCATAAACATCATTTAAAGCCCCTATTTTTAATGCTGAGATATTATTCATCCTAAGACCCAAGAAATTTTTCAAAGATATAAAAAATCACCTGCATAACTTTCATGCAAGTGTAATATTTAAGTGCTGTGCCACCCGTGATTACTTACCGGAGATTAGTAATAATCTTATTACATATTTCAGAAAAGGTTCGTAAAATGTTCCGATGGAATTGATAATTATTACTGGAGTCCTGAACAGGGTATAGCAGAAGAAAATCTGAAAGCAAAATCGCTTAAGAGTTTTCGAGATAAATTCAACCCTGATCTTTCAATAAGGACATCCATGTCTGACTTTCGTAAGGATGAAAATATGACTCAAACGGATCATATCCTTGTTGTCCCATTACTGCAAAAAAAACTTAATCTAATTCTTTCAATTCCCGTTTCAATTCGTTGACTAGTTGTTTTTCAGATGGAAGATAAAGTTGATATTTGCTTGCCATAATTGTGCTGTTGTTCTCCGGCAAAGTGTATTTTACCAACGTATTGTTTTTATCGGCACAGAGCAGGATTCCGATGGTGGGATTCTCTTCGGGGCTCTTTTCTTTACGGTCGTAATAGTTAACATACATCTGCAATTGCCCTATGTCTTCGTGTGTGATTTTGTGAATTTTCAATTCGATAACTACGAAACAGCGCAATAGCCTGTTGTAGAAGACCAAGTCTGCGAAAAATTCGTCATCTTCCAACAGTATTCTTTTCTGCCTTGCAACAAACGAAAAACCGTTTCCAAGTTCCAATAAGAATGTCTGTAAATTAGTGATTAATGCACTCTCCAAATCTTTTTCGTAGTAGGTTGCATCGCGCTTCAACCCAAGAAACTCCAATATCATAGGATCTTTGATGATCTCTGTTGGTGATTCGGGAATACGTTCTTTACGAGCAACTTCCAGTACTGATTTTTTATCATTACTCAGTAGTAAGCGTTCATAAAGACCTGAATTTATCTGTCTCTCTAACTCCCGACCAGTCCAGTTGTTATTAAGCGTTTCGTGTTCGTAGTACTCTCGTTTATCAGGATTATCAATTTGAAATAGAAGTCGGTATTGATACCAGTTGAATTGCGAACGCAGTGCGTTCGCAATTGGAAATATCCTATAAAATTGCCGGCACTGCTCCAATGTTCGCACTGAAAATCCACTACCAAATTCAGATTCAACCTCTATTGCAAGATTTTGAAGCAGATATGCTCCATATTCTGCACGTTCTTTACCATCTTGTTCTTCTGTAAAAATTCGTTCGCCGATTTTCCAATACATTCGTACACGCTCAAAATCCACGTATCGTATAGCGGTATTGCGAGACGAGATAATTATATTTCTTATGTCTGAAATAAATCTATCGTTTAAATCTATCTTTCTTATATTCATAATCACCTTCTGTTAAATTACGAACGAAATGCATTCATAATTGTAAATAACTAATTGACTTTATGATAGCAAATTTACTATTTCTTTTTCATATCCTCATCTATCTCTCGGTAGTGCACAAACGTTTTACTACCCTCCTTGTGTCAGCTAAGAGAGTCGACAAGATTGGGGTCTTCGACATGCTTACAGAGATTGCCAACTAAAGTTCTACGAGCCAAATGCGAAGAGGCAATTTCATATAATACTCGTTTCACCTCCTCTCTGGTAGTCAGATTTATTACTGTTACCATACGTTTTAGCCCTGCTGCTTTGAAAATCTTCCTTATTGCCAATTAATTTTCCGCAAACTTTTTCTTAAACCACAATTTCATAAATGAGGTCGGCAGAATAAGTTAATTTGTAATAACATTATTAGTAATGATATTATTACATATATCTCAAAAATAGCCGGAGTTCTTTTATTTGTCTCTTATCCAGCAAAATATAACTCTTTGGTTAAAATTTAAATTGAGCCCTTAGGTTTTTTATTCTAATTTTGTATTATCCGATGAATCAGATATTAATCAACAATTCCCTGATACCTATTTATATTATGAAAAAACTCTTTATTATCTTAATTATTACTGGATTGACACTTCCTGTGACAGCCCAGATTCTACCATTCCTTGAAAAAGGGAAAAGTGGTGCTTCAATCAACATTGGTTCTGAAATGGGCTATGGGTTCAACGGTTTTATTGCAGGAGCCGGTGTGTCAATCAACAGCGTAATAGATGTGGAAGCCTCATACTTTCGGACCAATTTTGACAAACAGAAACTTGGCCTTACCGGGACAAGCCCTAGTTCTGATTATATTGAGGCTCATTTCACTTTGTGGCTCCTAAAATCCAGACTTGCACCTTATCTAGACCTTTATGTAGGAGCAAATCCGGTTGTTTTCAATAGCAACTATCATGGATATGAATATCCGGACGGGACAAATACAGCTACATTCATTGGAAACACAGGAGGAGCGCTTGGTCTGGTTTCCAACCTGGTGTTCAGGACCAATAACAATTGGCTATTCATGCCATTTTACAGGGTACATTACATGTTTAGTAAAGACCGGATTGAGAAAAACCTTGTTGAAACATCGGAGACATCAAATTCTTGTGGAGTTTCTTATGGGATTTCATTGGGTAAAATGTTGGGCAAAATGGGAACAGTTTACCTTTCGTTGAAAGCATACGACAACACAAATAATTCCAGAGCATTTCACGACATAACCCTCGGATATGTGGTTCCCTTCTGATATGAGCAGCAAAACAGTCAATCCCGGGATTCTTGATGGTTTTCTCGCTGCCTCTCAATATTATAAAATTGTGTGAGAAAGGTTCGAAGACAGAAAATCTCTTATATAAATATGTTCTACACCCTCGTAACTGTTCTCAAAGGAGCATTCACCAACACGTCTCTATGTTTGACAGCTTTTTGTAATTCTCATGTTATAATTATTATAGTTACGATTATAATTCTATGCATAAATAACCTTTATTGTAATCGTAGTTATATTAATTTAAGGTATGGTGAGGCGATTTATGATAACTATGACTATATAAATCTACGCCTGCTTTCGAATAAAAAAGCGCATAATTATCTGGCTTGAAATTTGATATGTCTTCTAAAAATAACAAAATAACTACTTAAGCATGAAAAAAGTTAGATTCTTATTACTAACATTAATGTTCAGCGTTGTTGTTAGTGGTTTCGCAAATTGCCAGACAAAAGATCAGATCGGGAATCTTAAAACATTCTCCAGAGCCTACGGATATGTAAAATATTTTCATCCCAGCGATGAAGCAGATAAAATTGACTGGGATAAATTTGCCATTTACGGTTCTCAAAAGATTATTACATGCAAAAACAAGAAAGAGCTTATCAAAACATTAAACGAACTTTTCCTGCCTATTGCACCAACAATTAAATTTTATGACAGTTCCCGAAATGAACGATTTGACATAAAATCAATTACTCCATTAAAAATGGATGGATACAAACCCATATACTGGCAGCACCTGGGTGTAGATAAGGGGATGGATGTTCAGAATGTTGTATATAAAAGCATAAGAGTGAACAGAGATAAAATTGTCAAAATAAAACCTGATCCAAATGGGGGATTTGGTGCTTTATCCACTTATATAAATGCAAAGCAATATTTTGGGAAAAAAATCAAGTTTTCCGGAAGTGTAAAGCTTAAAGATGGAACTACCGGAACAGGTCATCTTTGGTTGAGGGTAGACATTCCAAATTCAAAATCAGGATTTTTTAATAACATGGACAATAGTCCTGTGACAAAAAAAGTATGGGATACGTACCAAATAGTAGGCAATGTCGATAGTTTATCCACCGGAATAGCATTCGGTTGTTTTCTTAAAGGAGATGGTGAGATGTTGGTTGACGACTTTCATTTTTACTACCATGACAATGACAAATGGGTTGAAGTTCCTGTTAAAAACAGTGATTTTGAGGTAAGTAGTTATGATGATATGATAAAAGACAAATTATGGTATGGTGGAGGGAAAGGGTATATGTTTTCAATAAACGACCAGGAAAGTTTTCTTGGAACAAAATGCATCTCTGTAAAAAAGAATCCATCTATAGAAGTTATTCCCGGCAACAAGATATTTGACAACGAGCCAAATATTGGAGAGGTTATCCGAGAGAACATAGGAAGCGGGGTCTCTTGCATTTTACCATTAGTACTATACTGTAACAATGATTGCACCTATCCTGTTTCTGACAAAACTACTCTTGAGAAAGAGTTGAGTGGTATAAACAAAAACGAGAATAACCTTTCTTTGAGATTAGGAGACATCATAATAACCTGGAATTTGTTTCAGCACTTCTTCCCATATTTCGATGCTGTAGGAGTTAATTGGGAAAAGGAGCTTGAAAAGGCATTGATAAAATCTTTCGGAGATAAAAACGGAAAGGATTTTTTATTTACACTCCAGGAACTTACTGCTGCTTTGAAAGATGGTCACATTGGTGTCTATTTTCAATCTTTCCCAAATTATTATTTACCTGCAATTTCATGGGAATTCATTGAAAACAGGCTTGTTATTACTAAAGTATATGACAATAATTTAAAATTAAACATAGGGGATATTGTTGATAAGGTAGATGGCATAGACCCCTTAGAATATTTCAAAACTGTCGAAAGCAGAATTTCTGCAGCTACTAATGGGTGGATGGCCTATAGGGCACAAAGAGAATCTCTTATGGGAGAGAAAGATTCCAAACTGACAATTGTTGTGGATAATAAACCCCTGGATCTGATCAGGAATCAAACTCATAATTCACAAATGTTGCTCGATCAAAACTCCGGACTGACAAGAAAATTTAAAATAATAGCTGATGATATTGTGTATCTAAATATAGGGCAGGTGGAAATGAATGTTATTGATAGTCTGATCCCTCAACTGTCTAAAGCTAAATCGGTAATTTGCGATCTTAGAGGTTATCCGAAAAATACAACAAAATTTATATCCTATTTACTTAGCAAAAACGATAACTCCAAATGGATGTTCATACCTCAGATTATTTATCCTGATCAAAAAAACATAGCCGGATATGCAGAATATGGATGGAATCTCAAACCTGCCGAACCTCACATTAATGCTAACATAATATTCATAATAGATGGAAGGGCAATTAGTTACGCAGAAAGTTATATGGGCTTCATAGAAGGATATAAATTGGCTACAATAATCGGTCAACCGACTGCTGGCACAAATGGCAATACTAATCCATTTACATTACCAGGAAATTATAGTTTATCCTGGACCGGGATGAAGGTAACTAAACACGACGGAAGCCAACATCATGGAGTAGGTATAATACCAAATGTTTATGTTACCAAAACAATCAAAGGGGTTAAAGAAGGCCGAGATGAGTTTCTTGAGAAAGCAATTGAGATAGCTAAAAGTTCCAAATAATTTACAGTCAAAACATATTCCGTATTTTGGCACATTTCTATTCCGGACTTTGGCACATTAATCAGACTCTACAGCAGTATTTATTTTAATGATGAAAATATTTCCATTTAATATAACTATAATTAAATAAATCTGCATTTTACAGAATGTCGTCTACAACAAATCATCTAAATCAGTCATTGCATACACCAATTTTCATTTATATAAATGTAGGATTACTCATATTTTCGTTTGTTTTTATGTAATGTATTACGTATTTTCGTTGCGTAATTTGCATCTACGTTTTAAAACATCAGCGAAATGAAAAGAATTGCATACTCTGGTTTACTAGAGTGGAAGAACAAGAAGACACGTAAGCCCCTCTTGATTAAGGGCGCAAGACAAGTTGGAAAAACCTGGTTGATGAAGGAACTTGGAAAAAACGAATATGAATCTGTAGCATATATCAATTTTGAGAAAATTACTCAACTAGCAAACTTATTTGAACAGGACTTTGATATACCTCGTATCTTAAGATCAATCCAACTTGTAACTGGCATAATCCCCAAACCGGGAGAGACCCTTATCATATTTGATGAGATACAATCGGTTAAGAGAGGATTGTTGTCGTTGAAATATTTTTTTGAAGATGCTCCCGAATATCATGTTATTGCTGCTGGCTCACTACTTGGGCTATCTATCCACAAAGACGATTCATTCCCTGTTGGAAAGGTGGATTTTCTGGAATTATATCCTCTTTCATACGAAGAGTATGTTTTAGCCATGGGCAAAGAAAATCTGCTTGATGCTTTGCACCGACAGGAATGGGAGTTGATAAAAGCCTTCAGAAGCAATTATATAGAACTTTTAAAGCAATATTACTTTATTGGAGGAATGCCTGAAGTCGTCAAGTCATTTATTCAAAACAATGATTACAATGAAGTCAGGGAAATACAAAACTCAATACTTGAATCATACGACAATGATTTTTCAAAACATCCGCCATTGGATGTTGTACCTCGTATCAAAATGGTTTGGAATGCCATTCCGTCTCAACTTGCAAAAGAGAATCGCAAGTTTGTCTATGGAGCAGTAAAAAATGGCGGAAGAGCCAAGGAATTTGAACTGGCTATAATGTGGCTCGAGGATGCCGGGTTGATTCACAAAATCAACAGAGTTTCCAATGCATCTCTGCCTCTTGGGGGATTTGTAGATATCGGTGCTTTCAAGCTATTTATTGTAGATATTGGTTTGCTCGGTGCAAAATCGGGACTTGATGCAAAGACATTGATCGAGGGAAATCATATTTTTGGCCAGTATAAAGGTGCCCTTACTGAACAATATGTTCTTCAACAACTAATATGTTCAGGTGGAATTGAAACTTACTACTGGAGTTCAGAGCAGGGAATAGCAGAAATTGACTTTCTAATTCAGACAAAAGGAAGAGTTATACCGGTAGAGGTAAAGGCAGAAGAAAACCTAAAGGCAAAATCGCTTAAGAGTTTTAGAGATAAATTCCACCCTGATCTTTCAATAAGGACATCCATGTCTGACTTTCGTAAGGAGGAGACTATGACGAACTTGCCTCTTTATGGGATCTCTGTAATCAATAATTTAATCACTTAATGTATTGACCCTCTTTAGCATAGTGTCTCACTAAATTCGAAATTACGTATAATGGATTTACTTCAATATCCTAGCATTGATTATAGTATATTGCATCCATCTCTATTACAGTATATTTAAATTTATTCAATGCTAATATAACAGATATTTAATAATAATTGAATGCATAAAAGCTAAACCCCAAAAGCTTTATGGCTGACTTCTGGGGTTCACTTCATTCGGGTCTATATATTTCCCCTGGCTTTTCTGTGTAAATACTTTATCCGCCAATGTAGTATTTGTTCCGTTTCTTCGCTAGTTCCTTATTACCACTATCGAATGTTTTAATCATTGTAATAGTGGTTATGTAGGTCCTGGCATCAATATAGAAATCGAATACAGTCTCTGTTATCGTTTTATCTGCTTCGGTTTTGGTGAAAACACAACGCTCGGGTACCATTACACCATTTACTCTTTTGTCTACCACAGAGAAAGCACTTGTTTTATCATTTTCATATGCTTTTCTCATTAAATCAATAAGTTGAGGTTTGTCTTTCAAGGTAATTTTAATAATATAGCTATCCGGTTTTCTTGTGTCTGGGAATTTATTGTCTATTACAGTCATATCCACTAATTTGTCTTTTTCACACTCCTTAATCCAGTTTTGCAGACTCTCCTGAGCAGACATCTGTCCGTAAATGAACAATAAACCAAATAATAGAAGGGATTTTAAAATATCTTTCTTTTTCATTGCTTTTTTAATTAAATGTTTACTTTATTTTTTTACCATCATGATGTCTTTTATTTCTTTTGTTTTCTGTACTGATTGTTCGTAGATCTGGCTATACTCTTTATCTCTTGCAGAAGCCATCCTCATTATCTCAATCTCTTGCTGACGGATAAGCTCAGAATTGTAAAACCTTTCACCGTCTTTAACCATATAACTACCTTCATATGAATCAAATCTGTTGACAATAGGTATTATGATAAGAATTAGCAAAACGGCGGCAACTGATGCTAAAGCAATGATTCCTGTTTTAATTCTTATCCTTTTTCTCCCAGAAATTACATGGGGTGATTGCCCTTCCTCTTTAAGTTCTTCTATTAGCTCCCCTCCATAATAGCAGAATATATCTTTATATTCGTTCAATTCACAGGGGATATCTTCATCTGAAAAAAATTGTAGCAGCTCCTCTTCCTCCTTGTTGGTGGTTTTGCCTTCAAAGAATTTATGTACTAAACTTTCAATATATATTTCTCTCTCTTTCATATTCCCTCTCTTTTAAAGAATAACTCTTTTACCCTTTTCCGTGCCCTCGACAGATTCATCCAAACAGCTTCGCGAGTGCATCCCAGGAGTTGTGCAATCTCTTCCACTTCCAACCCATCAATATGTTTCATTCTTAAAACCCTTTGTTGCAAATCCGGTAATTTATCAACAATTCGGAACAGATGTCTTACCTCGTCCTTTTTTTCAACAATGTCTTCATTTGTCTTGTTATCTGCCTCATAGGCAATTTGTCCGAATATAGAGCGTTTCCTGTTCTTTTGCTTTATTTTGTTGAAACATATGTTTTTTGTTATTCGGACTGATAGTGCTGTAAGGTTTTCATATTTATGCAAATCATACCTTATTATCCACAGTCTGGCAAAAACTTCCTGCATTACATCCTGTGCATCCTCCTCATCATCTGAATATTTACGGGCGAAAAAATATATTTTTTCTCGCAAGGGGATCACAGTTGATATAAACCTCTCTTTATCCATTCTGCAATAATGACAATTAATTCAAGAAAACTTAACATGGTTATGGAAATATATTTTATCATCAATATAGTATTAAGGCCTCTTAATAATTTAGTTAAGAGACCTTAATAATCAGATCAATACCCCACTTAACTGGCTCGTGTTATCTTACAAAGAATCTTAATGGCAGAGCAAATTCAACACATTTGTCTTTCCATTCAGGTATCTGAAGACCAGCAAGTTTATTCACTACACGAAGAATCTCATTTTTTAAAGCTGTATGTTCACTATCTACCTTTATTTCAGGCACATCATTAACACCGGATTTGTATGCGTAAAGTAGCAACTCGCTCAGGAAAGGAACCTTGACTCCCTCTTTTGTTGTATGAAACTTACATTCTATTAACCTTCCATTGTCAATTTTTACTATTACGTAAAAATTCACGGAGTCTACAGATTTTTTTTCTTCAGGAGGGTATATCATATTATTAAATACAAATTTGAGAATTGCCGATTCCGAAGATTTAGAGATTAAATCAGTTTTTGATGATTGCTTAGTAGCATAATTAATCTTTGTGATTTTTTCTTCTTTTAAAATTGCTTTTAATTTTTCTGTTGCCTCTTTGGGAGTTTTACTAGAAATTTGAACTGTTACAGTAATTTTTGTCTCCTTGGATAACGATATTAATTTTTCAATTTGACTTTTTATTACGGATTCCAGTTTGTTAGTATCCTTTACAATCTCATTATTGACCAGAAAAACTCCTTTATCATTTATTTTAATTGACAAAACATTTTTCTGATATTTTTTCGAATCATTTTGCGGGAGTCGTTGCACAGAGATGTTCTTTATCCCATTATTCTTCAATACATCCTCAAGCGGTGGGAGTTTTTCAAACCTTTCTAATAAAGATACCTGGTTCTCAAACTTGATTGAAACAATAATAGAATCTTTTGGATATTTCA
>Ga0074195_1001947_pt1 | contig 25523 bp, 27 predicted proteins | sample EPASupsiteHSE623_FD_64525 | JGI IMG/M metagenome (GOLD analysis project Ga0074195, IMG submission 64525) | Bioremediated contaminated groundwater from EPA Superfund site, New Mexico - Sample HSE6-23 | ecosystem: Environmental > Aquatic > Deep subsurface > Groundwater > Contaminated ... | reverse complement strand
TATTCTGCTTCATCAACAGGCATATTCACATGCGGATATCAGGGAATAAATGCCGCATACAATCTTTCGGAAAATGATTCCGTTTTCGGAATGAAAGTAAAATCAAACATGGTTAAAAACCAAAGGGCGTTTGTCAATGTGAATGTTCCCAAACAGTCAATGATGAAACTTTATGTTTTAGACACAAAAGGGTCTGTCGTAAAGGTTCTGTTTGATTCAATGATTGGAAGAGGCGGCTTTTTGTTTGACTGGAATCTCTCTGACAAAGCCGGAAACATTGTGCCTTCCGGATTGTATTTTCTGATAGGGGAATATGACAAGGAGTGCAGAAAAATCAAGATAAATGTATTGAAATGAAAGGAGACTGATGCTGAAAAAAATACTTGAAAAAAAAGAACTTCTTGCTCCGGTTCTTATAGTTTTTGTTGCATTTGTGTGGGGGGTGCTATTCTTTGACATTCTTCCCAATCAGGGGGGAGACAATGCGCGCTACATAATGCTCGGCAGGTCAATAATGGAGGGCAAGTTCATGCGAGAAGTCAACACCTACAAAGAAAATCTCCACACTCAGTATCCTCCGCTCTTTCCTTTGACTCTTTCAATAATAATGACTCTCTTCGGCAGAGAAAACATATTCATGATGAAGCTCTTTTCTCTTTTGTATTATCTGCTTTCAGTTTTCTTCTTTTACAAAACCCTGAAATTGTATCTCAAGAACAATGTTCTGATTTTTTCTTTTACGGCGCTCTTTATTTTCTGCAAGAATATAGCCGAATGGTCATCCCTGATACTCACAGAATCATTGTTTATTTTGGTGATTATACTTATTCTTTACTCTTTTAAGAAGTATGACCTTACAAAAGAAAAGAAATATTTTTACTTGCTTCTGATATTTTCAACAGCTTCGGTTTTTATACGCGGAAACGGCTCCCTAGTCTTTATTCCTCTGACTCTCTATTTTATTGTCAGAAAAGAATGGAGGAATCTGCTTGTAATGTGCGGATTTGCACTTCTTTCACAAATATGGGGATTCTACATATACCTTTCAACAGGAGAGGGGTCTTTATATTTCAGACAGGTTCTTTATAAAAACTGGTATCTGCCTCATCTCGGTATGATTGACAGGGCTACTTTTGTCGGAAGACTGGCTATAAATTCAATGAATTATTTCACAACAATAATTCCGACTACGTTTACTGTGACAATAGCTCCGAAAATTCAATATATGCTTGTTCTTGTAATATATATAGTTTCCGCTGTCTGGGGAATGGTTATGCTTATAAAGAAGCGCATGTTCTTTGAACCGCTTTGGTTTTTTGTCAATATGTGCATGCTGCTCTTCTGGCCTGAGAATTTCACTACAGACAGGTTCTTTGCTCCATTCATCTCTCTTCTTTTTTTGTTCATGGCAATCGCGTTTGCATCATACAAGAGAGTGGATATCGTCTTCTATCTTTCTGCAGGATTCGTGATAGTATCCGTCTTTTTGAATATCTATTCAGTGTCAAAAGACATTCCGAGAAGAATCTTCATGCTAACAGAGACTGATTTCAATTTCAGAAATGACATCAGAATGAGGCCTGAAGTGGGAATAAGGACATTCTTTGAAATTGCCAACTGGGCTAAGGATTCAATTCCCGAAGATGCTGTGATAATGACTGCAAAGCCGGAGTTTTTCTATTTATTCTCAAACAGAAAAACAGAGATATTCCCGTATACTGATGTAGATTCACTGATAATTAATTATATGAAAGAAAGACACATTAATTATGTTATTTATGAAAACTCCCAGAATCAGAACCGTCTCGCAAATATTACCATAAACAAATTCCTTTTAAGCCATGAGGACTGGTTTGAATATGTCTATACAAACAGAGAGAGGCCGAATTACGTTCTTCTCAAAGTAGTTCGCGATATGGGGAGCGAATAACAGACTAATTAAGAATCTGCAGAATCTTATTTGGAGTTTCATTGTCTTTTTGTCAACTTATGTCGCACCTGACTCTTTGTTAACAATCACGTAATTGTTCCATAAGTATCCATATAAATTAAAGTTACAAATATTTCAACTGATTGGCACGCCATGTGCTTATATGTTTGGTAAATTTAAAACGGAGGTTTTTATGAAAGAAAAAGTCAAAGTCTTCACGCAGGGTCTCTTCCTTGCAACTCTTATTCTTACTGTTCTTGTAGTGGAAGTGAGTTTTGTAAGCTCAACAGCAAAAGTATTGAGAGCTGAAAAGAATTTCAAAACCATTCAGTCAATATAGGAGGAAAAAATGAAACAGGTTATAAGAAAAATCGAAATCACTCTTGCGATCTTTGCGCTTCTTGTATCTCTCAGCATTGTTGAAATGACTCTTCTAAACGGCAAAACAAAATCAGAGTCGGCAATGTTCAGTCTCGACAAGTATAACACAATTTTTCAGAATGAATAATCATGACTTCAAGAAAAGTAATCCTCATTGACGGCAGCCAGCCGTACATGGTCTCTCTCAAGTTCATCCTTGAGAAAAACCATTACTCTGTTGCCGTCAAATCTCTTTCTGACCTGAAAGAGGAGTCAAAAGAAGAGAGGATTATTATAATAGATGCGCAGGCGACAAACCTTGACTTGCTGAGGAATGCAAAAGAAAATACCAAGATAATAAAGGAGACTGACAAGATACTTTTGCTTACAGAATATGATTGCGAGGATTTTTCGGAAATTTTCAGGAATGCGGAAATATTTATTGTCTTAAAAAAACCCTTTGCAGAGAAAGATTTCATAAAGATGCTCACGAGAATGGATATTATAAATATAATTTTAGAGAAAAAGATGAAAAAGCTTGAGGAGTCAATAAATAAATTTGAAGAAAAGATGAATAAACTCGATGATTACATGAATGAGCTCAGCGAAGAGAGAGTTTCAAACATTGAAAATAAAATAAAAAAAAGAATAAAATTGGTTATGGAAAGACTTGATATTGATGATGAAGATAAAAGTAAAAAAATATAAAGGAGGAAAGATGCTGTTGATTGTGTGTTTTCTTTTTGCGATTTCTGCATTCGGGCAGCAGGTTGATATGCCCATGACAGAGAGACCGCCGGTTATTGACGGAGTGATTTCGGAAAACGAATGGGACGGAGCTTACAAAATTGAATCAAACTTCATGCAGATAAGGCCTGATTTCGGATCTCCCATGCAGGACAAGACAATTGTTTATTCTTTTTATGATGCAGAAAATTACTATGTTCTTTTTGAAGTAAAGCAGGACACTCTGACTTTCACGGAGGTGAAGGGTACGAGGGATAATGCTTATGCACAGGATGCAGTGGGGTTTGTGGTTGACCCGCTTGGAAACAAAAAAGAGCTTTACATGATAATTGTGGGTTTGTCCGGAAACATAGGAGATTTCAGAAAGCTCAGATCAAATCTCGACGGAAGTGAAGATATAACATGGGACGGAAATATAGATGCGTCTGTCATGAAGACATCCGACGGATACAATGTTGAAATGAAAATACCTTTCTGCACATTCAGAATGGGCAATTCTGAAGACCTTGTGTGGAACATTAACTTTTACAGAAGGATTCATTCGAAAGGCATTCAGGCGACATACGTTGGAATAGAGGAATTGTCCAATGATGCTGAATTTGAAGCGATGTTCCCTGTTGTAATGAAAGGCATTAAGACAAAAGGAAAAATAGAGATAACTCCATACGGAATATTCGGAGCAACTGTGGATTCAACTGTTGAAACTTCCGGAGACGCAGGATTTGACTTGAAGGCGCCTGTGAACTCGAGCGGAGTATTCAATTTTGCCTTCAATCCTGACTACAGCCAGATAGAGGGTGATCCGATAACATTCGATAACAACATACAGTATGCATTGTATTACTCAGAATACAGACCGTTCTTTGTAGAGGAGAAGAATGTCTTTGCCACAGAGCATGAGATTTACTATTCAAGAGCCATACAGAATCCTTTCATTGCGGGAAGATACACGCACAAAGACAATTCATTTCAATCAGGAATAATTGTCGCCTATGACAGAGAGGATACTCTTATCGGAAATACGGATGCGATAGCATCTGTTGCAAGGGCTTCAAAACAGATTTCAAAAATAGACATAGGATTTATGGCTCTTGACAGATATGATTTGACACAGGATTATAATGACCTTGTTCTGATGCAGGATTTCAATTTCAATATTTCCGAGGGTCAGTCATTCAGCAATCTATTTGCATTGCACAACACATCAAACGGTTCTATGAACCTCGACTTTGAAAATCTGAAGAATAATTTCATGTACAAAACACAATATTTTCTGTTCAAAGACAACTGGGCGTATGTAGTTATGCTTGAAGGAATAGGAGATTCGTTTAAAAACGACCTTGGATATGTAACGTGGAAGGGACTGCATTCCTCTGTCGGTTACATACACCGAGAATTCAGGTTTTCACAGAGCAGACTGAACGGTTTGACTCTCTCTCTGCAGGCAGTTCTTGGAAGCGACTATGACAGAGTAAAGGAGTATTTCACTTCATCGCCGGAATCTCTTGAATATACAATTGACGCAAAAGTTGAAGCGCATTATTTGAATAACGGGTATGCGCAGATAAACCTTAGAGCGGCAAAGGCATACTGGGCAGATACATACTTTACTGCAGAAAAGCTTATCACTTACATGAGCATGAATATTACAAACAAAATCGCGTATGACCTGTCCGTGAATGCAGGCACAAGAGTTGACTACAATTATCTGAGGGTGGGGTACTACTCGAATGGAGCATCCAATATCTACTATACTCCTTTCCCGTTCATAAAACTGAACACCGGAGTATCATACGACTTGTTCAATGCAGACACTTCAAAATATGCCTTGTCAACAAAGGATGTGGGAGAAGCTGTTTATCAGTGGAAAGTTGTAGCTGCTGACGGAGGAATATCATTCAATCCTTCTAATGAGCTTTCCTTGAAATTGATAGTGCAGAAGCAGATTGCCCGTTTCGCCCCGAATTACTATACTGCAGGCGAGTATATGGAAAAGGATGAAAAACTGTTTCTTGTATGTGAATACAAACCTTCAGTGGGAAACGTCATTTATGTGGGAGGAAGGTATCCTGAAAATCTGCTCTTCTTTAAATTCACTCACAGATTCATGCTGTAATCGCAGAAATTATCTGTCAGGGGAGTTCAAAACTCTCCTGACATCTTCAATATTATTTTTAACATTCTCGGACTTTTTTTCTTCAGCCCATTTTTCGGCTTTCTTCAGAAGTTCATGACCGTTGCCGCCTCCGGTCAAAATCATTGATCCTGCATAATAAGGCAGGGTTTCATAATAAATCTCTGTCTCGGATCTCTTTTCCGCTTCATCAAGAACCTTTTTGGAAACAGCCAGACACTTGATATAATCTTTCTGAAGAAAGGCGCAATTTGCCGCTATCTGTTCAATGTCAATCCACCTTTCGCTTATCTTTGAGTTTTTCAGCTCCTCTCTCGCCATATCAAGATAATGGTCTATATTTTCAATCTGCTTCGATTCAACACCGAGAAGAGCCAGATTGAGAATCCACAAAAATCTTGTATCAGAATGCTTTACTTTGAGAGAGATTTCAAGTGCTTTTTCATACAATTCGTAGGCCTTCTTGTAGTCTTTTGTCACATGCATGCATACGCCCATGTTGCCGTATATTGATTCAAGCAAAAGAAGAGAGTTGTTTCTTGAAGCTATTGACTCGGCTTTTATGAAGAGTTCCATTGCCTTGTCAATGTTTCCTCTGTTGAATTCCATTCTTCCAAGCTGTGATAAAAGGACAATTTCGGAAGTGGCATTTTTCAGTCTCCTTGCAAGGTCTATTCCTCTAAGCCCGGCATCCATTGCCTTGTCATATTCGCCTCTGTCGCGGAGGCGTATGGTTAAAGACTTCAATGCTTTCAACTGCTCCTGCTTCTTGTCATTCTCCTTTAGGAGATTGAGGAGTTTTTCATTCACTTCAAGAGTGTATTCAATTGAAAACTTTCCCGGAGGCATCATTGAAATCATGTCTGACAAGGCGGAATAAGCTTCTATGTGGTCATTCTCTTGAAGCGCTTTTTCGTACTTGAGCCTGTAAAGTTTTTCAACGTATTCATATTTTCCAAGCTCCCTGAATGTTCCTCCGAGCTTCATTCTCCTTACATCTATATCTTTGTTTTCTTCTATTATTTTCAATGCCATTCCGGCGTATTTCTCCGCCTCTTTATTCCCGGATACAGCCATTGCAAATGCGATTTCATCAAGCAAATTGAATATTGTGCTTTCAGTTTTTACGTTTTCAAGATTGGTGTTTATGAAATCAATGAGTTTTTCTCTCTCTCCCTTGAACACAATGAGCCTCGCTGACAAGAGAATTCTGTTGTCCTCGTCAAGAATAGCAGAATCTCTGTTGAATATATTCTCTGCCTCCTGATACCGCCCCTCTTTAAGCAGAAGATTTATTATGTCTGCAAGAACCGAAGAAGATTTGTCTATTTCATACAGAAGAAGCGCATAATACAGTGAAAGGCCTGTTTTATTCTCCTGCATGAGCTTTGTATAGTTCTTTAAGAGATTTTCCGCTTTGTCGGTTTCCCCTCCAAGGTAATAGTGTCTTCCCGCTTCAAGAAGGTTTTTCTCTGAAGCAAGAACTTTAGCGGCCATTCTGTGAAGAGATGTTCTCTCCTTTAAAAGGATTGACTTGTATATATGCTCCCGCACAACATCATTGACAAAAGAAATTTTTCTCTCTCTCTTGAACAAGAGATTTTTTTGTATAAGCTCAAGTATTGTCTTTGATGCTATTTCGAACTCGCTCCCGCGGACTATTTTAAGAAGCACATCCTCGGAGCATCCAAAATCAAAGACCGAGCAAACTTTAAGAATGTTTCTTTCTATGACTGTCAGAGATGAGAATATCACCTGCACTGACGAGGAGATGTCAGTCGATGCAACTTTCTTGTCTTCATTCAAATCCCATTCTCCGAGATAATTCATCTCTATTGAATCCTCCGAGACAAGTGATTTGAAGAAGGCGAGAATGAAATACGGGTTGCCGTTTGTCTTCTTGAATAATGTTTCGGAGAGAAACATTGAAGGAGCTATTCCCGTTCTTGTCTCGATGATTCCCATGATTCCCTTTGCATCAAACGGTTTCAGGTGTATGTCCCCGGAAATTTTTGAAGAAATGAGAATGATTTTTGAAGATGAAGATTCTAAAAGGAATCTCTCCAAAAGTTTTGCCGAATTCGAATCAAGTTTGTCTGAATTATCTATAATCAAAATCTCGCTTTTATCTGCATTGAGCATGAAATCAAGGAATTTCCCGTAATATGACTCAGTTGACTCATCCTCACGGTCAGTTTCAATGTTGAGCATTTCAAGAATGCTGTAGTCTGCGAGAGTGTCAGTATCGGATACATTCAAATAGAGCGCGTCTATATTGTTTTCGTAAACATAGGATGAAACAAGGTGGGTTTTGCCTGAACCGGATTCTCCGGAGATTTTAACAACCGATTTTTTTTCAAGAAGGTCTTTTATCGCCTCTATCTCTTCTTCTCTTCCAAATATCGGCAGATAGAGCGGTACGGAGTGTTTTCTGTACTCCTTCATCCTGTACATATTGACAATGCCGATGCCTTTCAGGTTTTCGCTCCTTATGAATTCTCCGGAGGCGGAGGATGATTCTTCAAGTATCTCCTTGTCGAAAAGAATCTCTCCCAATTTGGCTTTTGACGCCATTCTCGCCGCTCTGTTTATTGATTTGCCTATGAGATTGTACTCGCATCTTTCATCGCTTCCCGTGAATCCGTTGAAAATGTATCCTGAAGTGAATCCACCCGAGATTCTTTCTGCAGTCTTCGACTCTGACAGGTCATGCACAAACTCAAGCATTGATTCAACGGGATTCTGCTTTGAATTGAGCACTCCCGAGAGAAAAAAGATTCTCACTCCCTCAGGATATTTCTCTATTTTATTTACATAGATTCGATTTTCGGCAGACCTGAGAATAAAAGGAACATCCTCCTCTCTGACAAATAAAAAGAGCACTGAAGCAAAAGCGAATGATCCGTATTCAAGGTCGCAGGTCTCAAACATTTCAAGTATTAGACTGTCAACCGGAATCGGGTAAATGGTTCTCTCCGGTATGGGATTCAGTTTTTTTCTCTCGCTTGTGTTTGAGACAAATCCCATAATATCTGACTGCAATTCAGCTTCCATCGCTTTTTCAACAGCCTCTCCGGAGGAGAGCAGAAGATATCCCTTATTGAAACTGTATGTTTTTAAATTCACTTTTCCGAATGAAATGCCGCCTCTTATGGAAAGGACTCCGCTCTTTCTTGTGAATTCTATAATCGATGACATTGATTCTTCGGCTTTTTCATAGGAAGAGAAGATTGCCAGGATTGCATCTCCGCTATATTGAAGGATGTCTCCGCCCTTTGAATAAATTGTCTTGGAAAAAAAATCAAAATGCAAATTGAGAATATCCCGAATCTTTTCCGCCCCTTCAAAACCTTTGCTCATAAGCGATTCGGAGATCTGCGTGAAACCCGAAATATCCGCGAAGAGAGCATAGTAAAATGAATCGAATGAATTCTGTTTTGATTCAAGGAGAAAACCTAATATCTTAGGATAAAATACCGGATTTGACTTTCCCATTTATTAAATATACTCTAATTAAAAAAAAAGTAAAGTGGGATAATAAAAAATGTATCCGTCATTAATATCTGTGGCCAATTACAAAATTCAAGAATTAAAAAAAGCGTTTTTTATGTAAAATTTATTTTTATCATATATATTGACTTTATAATAAATATTTTATATTATAATAAAAAAGGAGACTATATGATAATAGAAAAAACGGAGTATAGGGGAAAGCCGGTTTTAATTCTCAAGAGAAATGAGAATGACAGGTATCCTTTCTCTTTCGGTTACTCAAAAGCGAAATTGATTCTTGATTCACTTGATGACATCAAGAAGTTCGTTGATGAGTGCGAAAAAGCCGAAGAAAAAAAGTAATCAGACAAATCGGTTCGCGAATTCGGAATACATTTCGCCAAGCGCTTTAAAGCGCGGTTTTATTCTTTTTCACAGATAATCATTTGTTTTGTTTATGATAAATATTTCAACATCCTCTTTTATCTCATTGATTTTAGTTTTGTATTATGATAATATTTTTTAATGAGAAAAATATTATTACCCATTGCGATTTTAATTTTGGTTTTTTCGGGATGCGTCTCTCCTTCAAAGGGAAGAGTTGCCACTGTCAGGAAATCAATAGTCAATGACGCAAAGAAATACATCGGAACTCCGTACAAATACGGAGGCACGACAGCAAGCGGCTTCGACTGCTCCGGCTTCACCCAGTTCATATACAAAAGAAACGGGTATGAGATTCCGCGCACAGTGAGCGATATGCAGGCAACATTCAAAAAGATTAAAAATCCCGGAATCGGAGACATTGTCACATTCAATGATCCGAAGCATGTGGGTATATTGATAGGCGGGAACAAATTCATACATGCATCGACATCAAGGGGGGTTGTGATAGACAAACTCAGCGATTCATGGTATAAAAAACGGCTGACAGGATACTACACGATTTTTTATTGAAACCTTTTTGAAATTTATGCATCTAATAGATAAAGAGCTTATTGAAAAGTTTAAAAAAAAGGACAAAGAGGCGTTCTCTGAAATAGTTGAAGAATACTCTGACAGACTCTATAACCTGATTTATAAAATGGTTCTTAACAGAGACGACTCAATGGATATTCTGCAGAACACATTTTTAAAGACTTATAAGTCGGCAGACAAATTCAAGGGAGAATCGTCGATTTACACATACCTTGCTGCTATAGCACTCAATGAAGCGAGAGAGAGGTTCAGAAAAGAAAAGAGATTTCTTTTCTTTGATCTGGACATAATCGACGAGGAAAAGCAGATTCCTGACATCAGCGACGAAAAAGAGAAGGAGAATGCCGGAGAGAGAATTAATTTTGCTCTTGCAAAACTTCCGGAAAGCTTCAGAGAGGTTTTGGTTATGAAGGATATTGACGGCCTCTCATTAAAGGAGATTTCGGATATTACAGGTTTGTCGGAGGGCGGAGTCAAAGCAAGGCTTCACAGGGCAAGAATGCTTTTAAAAAGGATGTTCAATGAAGGAAAAGAATGAATGCATTGATGTGCTGAAGAATCTCTGCGGGTATGTTGACAATGATTTGAGCGGCAAATGCTGTGAGGAAATTGAAAAACACCTGAGAGAGTGCGAATCATGCAGAAGCGAATTTGAAAATATGGAAGAGGTTTTGAATCTCTGCCGAAAGAGCAGGGAAAGTCTCACCAAAGAAGAAAAGAAAAGAATAATGGAAAACGTTTTTAACAGAATAGAAAAGGAGTGACAATGGCGCTTTTATCAAATGAAGACAGGGAATACCTCAAAGGTCTTTTCACCGGAATGAAGAGAGATGTAAATATTCTTTTATTCACTACAGAGGAGAAGGACTTTTGCCATTTCTGCAATGACATAAAATCAATACTCGACGAGCTTAAATCGATTTCAGACAAGATTCAGGTGAAAGAGTATTCTTTTGAAAAGAATAAAGATGAAGTCGAGAAATTCAAAGTCAAGCGCGGACCCGCTCTTGTTCTCATGGCAGACAAGGATTTGGGAGTGAAATACTACGGAATACCGGCAGGATATGAATTCTCATCACTTGTCGAGGATATAGTTGACATAGGAAATGACGTAATAGCAATAGATGAAGGGCTTCTCGAAACAGTGAAGTCCATAAACAAGCCTGTGCATATACAGGTCTTCGTCACACACACATGCCCTTACTGCCCGCCCGCAGTGAGAACCGCCCACAAATTCGCAATGGCGAATGACAATATAGAGGCTGACATGATAGATTCAAACACTTTCTATGATTATGCAAACACATACGGAGTGCAGGGAGTCCCCAGAGTCGTGATAAATGAAAAATACCACTTTGAAGGAGCGCTTCCGGAAGAAGAATATCTGAAACAGATTTTAAATTCCCTGATGTGAGGATAAAATGCTTCAATTAAAAATGAAGAAGCAGGAAGAAAAATTGTCCGAAAAAATGTATGACCTCGTAATAATAGGAGGAGGCCCGGCAGGGCTCACAGCAGGAATCTACGCCGGAAGAGCGCGGCTTAAGACATTGATAATCGAAGAGATGATTGCCGGCGGTCAGTCTGCCACTACAGAGCTTCTTGAAAATTATCCCGGATTCAAAGACGGAGTGGGCGGAGTGGAGCTTGCAATGATAATGGAGGAGCAGGCGAAAAAATTCAATACGGAAGTCATTTACGACAGAGTCGTCTCTGCGAGTCTTTTGGGCGAAACAAAAGAGGTGCATCTCGCATCATCAACAATAAAGGCGAAAGCTGTAATAATCGCTTCAGGCGCTGTTCCGCGGAAGCTTAAAGCGGATGGAGCGGAAAAGTTCCACGGGAAAGGAATCTCATACTGCGCAACCTGCGACGGAGCATTGTTCCGCGACAAAAGAATAGTTATTGTCGGTGCGGGAAACTCTGCCATAGAAGAGGGAATCTTCATGCAGAGATTCACAAAAGACATAACATTTGTGCAGGATCTTCCCTATCTGACTGCAGAAAAAATACTGCAGGAGAGGATAAAGAGCTATCCTGAAACAAAATTCTATCTCGGCACTGTTATAAAGAAAGTGAACGGTTCGGACAAAGTCGAGTCAGTCACTGCAAATATTTCAAAAGAAAACAAAGAGATAGAAATACCTGCTGACGGAGTCTTTGTTTATATAGGCTACACTCCAAAGGCGGACTTCGTTTCAAAAGAAATAAACCTTGACAGTCAGGGGTACATAATAACCGACGAAAATCTGAAAACCAATATTGACGGAGTCTTTGCCGCAGGAGACGTGAGAGTGAAAGAATTCAGGCAGGTTGTGACAGCGGCTTCAGACGGGGCGATTGCCGCCCACTCTGTAGAAAAATATTTAGAAAACAAATAGGAGGATAAAATGGCAGTAGTAAAAGTTTACTCGACACCGACATGCCCATGGTGCGTCAGGGCGAAACAGTATCTTGCATCAAAGAATATTCCTTATACTGACATCAATGTGGCTGTTGACAGAAATGCAGCGATGGAGATGGTCAAAAAGAGCGGTCAGCAGGGAGTGCCTGTAATTGAAATCGACGGAAACATCATTGTGGGATTTGATCAGGCGAGAATAGATTCTCTTCTGGGGATAGCATGAGAAGGAATTTTTTCTTTGTTATCATTCTTTCTCTGATAATGGCTGTCGCCGCATGCGCTCCGAGCGACAAAGGCGAAGTCAAAAAAGAGCAGACAGGCAATGTCTATCTTGAAAGAACATGGATGGAGGCATTGTCAGGAGAGACTCTCTCATTGAAAGACTTTGAAGGAAAAGTGGTTGTAATTGATTTCTGGGCTTCATGGTGCGGACCATGCAGGGCATCAATACCGTTTTATATGAAAATGTATGACAAATACTCCTCAGAAGGTCTTGCAGTCATAGGGGTAAATGTAAATGAATCCAAGGAAGAAATTGAAACATTCGTCAGTGAGTCAGGCATAAACTATGCGATGGCTTATTTCAATGATGACCTTAATGCTGTTTACAAAGTGACAGGAATACCTGCTGTATTCATTTTTGATAAAAAAGGCAATAAAGTGGCAAATTTCACAGGATATTCATCAGAATCAGATGCCAAAATAGAAGAACTCATAAAAACTGAACTTGCCAAATAAAGCATTCAAAAAGAGCCCCTTTCGGGGCTCTTTAATTTTCAAAAATCAACTATAATTGCTTTTACTGACATTTCATGCATTTTTATTATTTGAAAAAATGCGCGAAACGTCATTTGTCAAAAAATATATTTTACAAAACACAAAGATTTGCAGAATAAAAGAGAATTAAAAAATTGTAGCATTTTTCCACTTGATTTTTATATAAATAATGATAAAATATACGGCTAGACAAACTGGAGGTCAAATGCAAAACGTACCGTTTCTCGATTTGAAAAAACAGTATCATTCAATCAAGAATGAAGTTGACAAAAAGCTTGTGGAAGTGTGTGAGAATACAGCTTTTTCACTCGGACCCTATGTTGAGGAATTCGAGAAGAAATTTGCAGAGTATCTCGGAGCAAAGTTTTTTGTAGGCACAAGCACTGGGACAAGCGCCCTGCATTGCGCCATGATTGCATTCGGAATTGGAAAAGATGATGAGGTAATAGTTCCCGTAAATACATTCACAGCAACTGCAGAGGCTGTGGCAATGACAGGAGCGAAACCTGTTTTTGTGGACAATGACCCTATCAATTACAATATGGATTTGACAAAAATAGAAAATGCCATTACGCACAAGACAAGGGCGATAATACCTGTCCATCTTTACGGTCAGGCAGTCAACATGGAAAAAGTGATGGAAATAGCCGGAAAGCATAATTTGGTAGTGATAGAGGACTGCGCTCAGTCTCACGGAGCCACATACAAAGGCAAGATGACAGGGACATTCGGCCATGCGGCATGCTTCTCATTCTACCCGGGAAAGAATCTCGGTTCTTACGGAGAGGGCGGCGGAGTTGCCACAAACTCTTTTGAGATAAGCGAAAAAGTTGAAAAAATTAGAAACCACGGTTCCAAAATAAAATATGTCCATGAGTTCGTGGGATACAATTATCACATGCACGGATTTCAGGGCGCTGTTCTTACTATAAAGCTCACACAGCTTGACAAATGGAATGCAAGACGTCTGGAAATAGCGCAGAAGCTCAATAAAGGACTCGCCGGAATAGAGGATTTCAATACTCCTCACATTGACGAGAACTGCAAACATGTATTCCATCTCTATGTCATAAGGACATCCAAAAGGGAAGAGCTCAAGAAATACCTTCAGGAGCACAATGTGGGAACGAACATTCATTATCCCTATCCTCTTCACACTCAGGATTCCTACAAATATCTCGGATACAAAGCCGGAGATTTTCCTGTGGCTGAAGAATATGCTCCCCAGCTTCTTTCTCTGCCGATGTTTCCTGAAATGACTGACGAACAGGTTGATTACGTTATAGAGACAGTGAAAGCATTTTACAAGGGAAAATAAATGAAGACATTTTCAATGGTCGGATACGGATACTGGGGTCCGAACCTTCTCAGAGTGATGGATTCCTCAAAGAACATCAAAGTAAAGCATGTGTGCGACCTTGATGAAAAAAAACTCGCCGAAGCGAAGCTTAAATATCCAAACTACGTTTTTACAAAAGATGTCGATTCAGTGATTGAGGACAAAGAGGTTGACGCGCTTGTCATAGCAACTCCGATAGAGATGCATTATCCTATAGCAATGAAGGCTATGGAGCATGGAAAAGACGTTTTCATAGAAAAGCCGATAACAGGCTCGTCCGAAGAGGCGGAGAAACTTATAAAATATGCAAAAGAGAAGAAAAGAATAATCATGACAGGACACACTTTTGTATTTTCTCCTCCTGTGAGAAAGATGAAAGAGATTGTAAAATCAGGAGAGCTTGGAGAAATATTCTTTATTACAAGTTCGAGAGTCAATCTCGGAATACACAGAAAATCAATCTCCGTGATATGGGACCTTGCTCCGCACGACCTGTCGATTATTTATTACATGCTTGATGAAGATCCGATTGACATAAGTGCAAGCGGAAGGGATTCCATAATAAAAGGTGTTCCTGACGTGGCATTCATATCGCTTAGGTTTCCTTCTAAAATAGTTGCAAACATAGAGCTTTCATGGCTTGCCCCCACAAAGATGAGACGCACTGTTGTTGTAGGATCAAAGAAAATGCTCATATACGATGATTCTGACCCTGTGGACAAAATAAAAGTCTATGACAAGGGTATAGAGATGAAAAATCCGGAGACATTCGGAGAGTATCAGCTGACTTACCGCACGGGAGACATGTATGCTCCAAGAATTGAAACGTCAGAGCCTCTTGTTGTGGAAATGGAGAGTTTTCTTGAAGCAGTCGAAACGAGAAAGAATCCTCCCTCAGACGGAGAATTTGCATTGAGAATAGTGAGGACGATAGAGACTGCAGACAAGAAGCTTTACGCTTCTCTATGATTGCAAAGACATCGAAGTATGAAAAAACGGTGATAGTATTCACCGACATTCTGATTTTTATCATATCCTATCTTTTTGCATTATGGTTCAGAATGCATTCCCACCTTTTCCCCCCTGCAGGTGATTTTGCGTTTTCATGGAAACACACTATAACACTGCTCGGAGTAGTTGTATTCCAGATTTATGTTTTCAATCAAAACGGACTATATAAAGAAAAGAATTTTCTCAGAAGAATAAGGCAGATACCGATTCTCATCAAATCTTCAATAATAACGGTCTTCTTCGTCCTTTTCTTTTCGTATCTCACTCAGGGAAATCCGTTTCTCGAAAGGAGAAGCGTTGTCGTAATAGCAGTGACTGTGCAGACATTGCTTTTGATTTTCTTCAGAATATTTGTTTTCAGGAGGATATTCCACTCTCTTCTGAGAAAGGGCATAGGAAAAGAAAACGTCCTTCTGATAGGAGACGATGTCAAAACAGAGCGTTTGAAAAACGCACTTTGTGATTTTGACAGATTCAGGTTCAATGTCGTTCCTCCTCTCGGATGCAATGACGCGCACATAAACACTCTGAAAGAGATTGTAGAGAAGAGGGAGATCAATACCGTATTCCTCATAGAAGAAGGGCTCAGCAAAGACTTTATAATGAATGCGATCGCTTATGCAAAAAACAACAACTTGCAGATATTCCTTCTCTCAAATATGTTTGATCTGGCAATTTCAAAGATTGACGTGACTACATTTGAAGGAATACCTGTGATTGACCTTTCTCTTCCTTCAACGCGCACACTCCACTCTTTTTCAAAAAGAATATTTGACATTGCAGGCTCTCTTGCACTGATTCTCTTTCTCTCTCCAATGTTCATTCTTATATCAGCCCTAATAAAGCTGGATTCAAAAGGTCCGGTATTCTTCAGGCAGGAGAGAGTGGGAAAGAACGGAAAGAAATTCAAGATGCTTAAATTCAGAAGCATGTATGCAGACAATGACGATTCAAAACACAAAGAGTATGTGACGAAGCTTATAAAAGAGGGAAGCAAAGATTCTTCAGGAGTATATAAAATAGTGGATGACCCGCGCATCACCCGTGTCGGGAAATTCATCAGAAAATGGTCTCTTGACGAGTTTCCCCAGCTTGAAAATGTGTTTTTGGGAAAGATGTCTCTTGTGGGTCCCCGCCCTCCTCTTCAGTATGAAGTGGAGAATTATGACGAATGGCACAAGAGGCGCCTATCAGTCAATCCCGGAATGACAGGCTTATGGCAGGTCTCAGGGAGAAACCAGATAGGATTTGAAGACATGGTTCTTCTGGATATTTATTATGTGGAAAACTGGACCATCTGGCTTGACCTTCAGATATTATTGAAGACTATACCTGTGGTTCTATTCAAAAGGGACGGAAGCTGATGAATGAAATTTTAAAGATGAAAGGCGTGTCAAAATCATTCGGGAGTTTTAAGCTCAAGAACATAGATTTTGACATAAAAGAAAAAGAAATCGTGGCGTTTTTAGGGCCCAACGGAGCGGGAAAGACAACCACAATCAAGCTTATAATGAACGGACTGAAAAAGGATAAAGGCGAAATAATCTTCATGGGAAGTTTTGTAAACTCGAATGACGTTGATTTCAGAAGACACATAGGATACATGCCTGAATCTGGAACTCCTTATGAATTCCTTACTGCGAGGGAGTATCTTGAGTTTTTAATAGGTGTGTACGGAATAGAAAAAAGCAAATCAAGGGAAAAAATAAAAGAGGTGCTTTCAATATTCAATCTCAATGACGAAAAAAAACACATACGCACATACTCAAAGGGGATGAAGCAGAAAGTTTTATTCCTCGGAGCTATTATACACAATCCAAAACTGCTCATTCTTGACGAGCCCTTCAATGCGATTGAGCCGCAGACCGCAATGCTGATGAAAAACATACTTTTGGAAATGAAAAATGACGGGTGCGGAATAATTTTCTCCTCCCACATACTTGAAATAGTAGAGAAGCTCGCTGACAGAGTAATACTGATAAACAACGGTGAAAAGATGGGTGAGGGAAGTATTGCAAACATAAAGGAAAAAGGCGGACTTGAGGAGTTTTTCAAGACTCTCACGAATGCGTATCAGGTAGATGAAAACACGGAAAAAATAATAGACGTGATAAAATCATGATTCAGGCTCTCTTCACTGCTTATTACAAGGAATGGGTGCGGGGCGGAAACGGAAGAAGGCTTCTGCAGGTTTTAATGCTTGTGATGCTTCCTGTGATGATTTACCTTTTTTCCGTACTCACTTCACAGGGTCTTTTCTCGCGCATACCAATGGTTCTCAATACTGGAGTCTTTATTGTATTCATAGCATCGTCAATATACTCATTCTCATACAGGACAGAGGCTGAAGACAAACTCACTGACGATTTTCCCATGGATTTCATTCCTGTGAATCAGGGATATGCATTTCTGATGCAGATGGCGTTTGTGACAATTCTTTTGTACATTGTCGTTCTCCTGTCATTCTTTTCAGGCGCTCTGATTTTGAATGCAATTCTCATTGACGGAAAAAGAATGTATCCTTTCATGCAGACTCTCTCGACTATTAAACCTCTCATTTTCGGACTCGCATATACGATATTTTTCGGGTCTCTCTTCGGAGGGTTCCTGGGGTCAATTGTAAAAAAAATATCTGATAATTTCTCCGGAGGCTTGAAAAGATTTGCTCTTATTGCGATGTATGTCATCGTATTCATGCTATTCAGAAAATACTTTACCGATTCATACGGAATAATGAGCAATGAGGGTTTTTTAGTGAGCGGATACATGTTTTCAATATCCGGTTTATCATCCGTCTTTGTAAATCTCTTTTTTGACGAATTCAGTCTGCCGCAGTTCTCTGCTTCAATGATTGCATCTGCTGCGCTTCTTGTTTCATACATCGGAGTAAACGGGAAAAAATGGAAATTCATAAAGGATTTTGAACTGCACACAGACCTGAGAGACCAAAATGTAAAATTCCTATCGCCGATGTGGAATCTTGTTCTTAAAAGAATATTCACCACTCCAATCATAGTTCTTGTGACTCTCTATACGGCTCTCATTCTCTTTGTAGCCATTGCACCCGGTTTTGTCGCGTTATATGCGGCAATCGGAATTGCGTCTTACGTCTATCTGTTTATGTTTCTTGACAGAATATTTCCGTCCAAGAATGAAAATTACAGACATATACTCGACATGATTCCCGTGCGAAAAGAGAAGGTGAATGGAATGATAATGGGAATATATTATATTTTCTTTCTGCTTCCTTTCTTCGCCGCAAATTACGTTATGATGTCAAATGCATTCACAATGCAGAATATGCTTCCTGAGCCGAATACTCTCAGTCAGTTTATTGCACTCTATTTTCTTCCTTTCACTCTTTCCGCTGTGATACCCTCAATATTTGCGGCAAATCCTTATTTCCTTTCCGAGAATGACAAAGGAAAAAAGCAGTCGAGGGGATTCGTAATTATTGTGCTGATTCTTTCTTACATATTTATTTCCAATTTGACTCTCTTCATGAACATGTATCTTGTGAATCCGATGTTTCAGGATTTTGTGCAGAAAATGTTCTGGAACAACGGATACTATGTTTTCAAGACATTTGTGTATTTTATAGTGTTCTTCGCTTTATACATCCACATAAGCTCGATTTTTTCATTTTTCATGTCATTCAAAGAAAACAAAAATACGGTATAATATAAAACAGGAGGCGCTATGCTGTTAGGAGTAAATATAGATCATGTGGCAACAGTCAGGGAGGCGAGAAAATCATTTGAACCTGACCTCATGACTGCGGCGATTCTCTCCCAGCTCGGAGGAGCCGACGGAATAACAGTTCATCTCCGTCAGGACAGAAGGCACATTCAGGAGCAGGATATAATAATCCTGAAGACAGGCATCTCCGTGCCTCTCAATGTCGAGATATCCGCATCAGGCACAATGCTTGATTTTATATGCAACATAAGGCCTGACAAGGTCTGCCTCGTTCCGGAAAATCCCTCTGAAATAACCACTGAGGGCGGTCTAAATCTGAAAAACAAGAATGTATTTCTGCAGATTTCAAAGGCAGTGAAAAAACTGCAAAGAAATGAAATTGAAGTATCTCTTTTCATAGAGCCGGAGAAAGAGCTTATAGACCTTGCAATGAAACTTGATGCAGATGCGGTTGAGATAAACACGAAGGAGTATTCTGAGAGCGAAAACACAGACCAGATAGAGAGAACATTGAGAAAACTCTCTTTGTGCTCAGCATATGCGGCTGAGAGAAATTTCATAGTCAACATGGGGCACGGAATCACGTATGACAATGTGCGTCCGGTGGCATCACTTGAAAATGTCACTGAGCTCAACATAGGCCATTCAATAGTGTCAAAGGCATTGTTTTACGGAATGGAGAAGGCAGTTAAGATGATGAGGAGAGAAATTGACAAAGCGTAGTATTTTTCTGATTCTTTTGCTTTTGTTTGTTTCCTGCAAACAGCTCAAAAAAGAGGAAACGCAGAAAGAAAATTTAAAAAGTGATGTCAAACAGGATAATTATGACATTTTCGTTTCATCCGACAGATTCTCCGTATATAATGAAAAATTCGAAATGGTGAAGCAGGAAATATTTTCCGAGACAATCATATCTTCATCAGTTTTTGAAAAAAAGCTTTATCTTGCTGGAAAGAATCTCTATGCAGTCAATCTGACAAACATGCAGACTCTTCTTGTGGGGAAAATAAATGCAAAGCCGACTACAAACAATCTGATTTCAAACAGACAGGGAGTGATTTACATATCCGGCGCCAGTCTGATATTCAAAGACAAAAATAAAGAGCAGCCGCTTTTGACATGCGATTCTCCGATAACAAAAGTGTGGGACAATCCGTACCATATGTACATATACTGTCATGATTCGTCCGGATACCTCTATGCGATAGACCTGCTGACAAAGACTTTAAAGAGGCGCTTTTTCATAGGAAATGTAAAAACTTTCAGTTTTTCAAAGTACGGGACGAGGATCCTTGCAGTGACTGACAAATCTTTTCTTGTTCTTGATTATGAGACACTCAATATAATTTTTGAAAAGAAAGATTTTTTCTCCGATGCTCTCTCTTTTGAAACAAAGGACCTGATGTTCCTTTATTCCGGGATTGACAGAAAATGCTGGATTTACAGCAATATAGACTATAAGAAAAAGAAAGATTTCATCACAAATGAAAACGACCTGAAGCTCTTTACTGCTGACGATTCTCTTATGCTTCTCTTCTCAAAAGACAAAAAGACTCTGACACTCTTCAAAAGAGACAATAAAGCGAATAAAAAGGCAGTGAAGATGGATGGAGCCCTTGATATGCTGAGATTTGAAGGTGAGCGGGTTTATTTGAAGAGCGACTCACTCATATTCGTCTATGAGCTTAAAACAGACTCTGTTAAAAAGGCAGGGTACTTTCCCGATTTTTTGGCTTTCCACTCATTCTCTCTTGAAAAGCCGATTGAGCCTGCAGAGCAGGGGCGTGAAAAAGAAAGCATTGGAAGTGTTGTTTTCTCCATACAGATTTACGCGCTTTCAAACAAAGATTATGCTGACAAAATGGCTGACCAGCTGAAAGCAAAGATTGGAAGCGACGTCTTTGTTTCAGACACTCTTTTATCAGGGAAATCAATATACAGAGTCTTTGCGGGGAAGTTCGAATCAAAGGAGAGCGCAGACCTTTTCAGGGAGGACCTTGTCAAGAAAGGATTCGGAAGGGACATACTCGTGAAGAGGGTAAAGGTAAATGATTGAGCCCAAGCTCTTCAAGAATCTCTACAATCTTGAACACAGGATAAAGAAGACTTACGATTTCAATCTGAAAGAGTACAAAGAGTTTTTAAAAGATTTCAATAATCCGCAGAATCAAATAGGAAGAATAATCCATATAGCAGGAACAAACGGCAAGGGTTCCGTCACTGAAATGCTTGCTTCGGTTCTAATCTCTGCCGGCTTCAGAGTGGGAGTCTATACTTCCCCCCATATAAGTGAAGTGAATGAAAGAATAAAGGTTGACAACAAACAAATATCAGACAAAGATTTTTCAAGAATAGAGAGAATGATTTACAAAAAAATAACGGGAAGAGAGACTTCATACAGAACATATTTTGAGGCTTTGACTGCTCTTGCTTTTATTTACTTTAAAGAGAGAAAAACCGATTTTGCTGTGATTGAGACGGGGCTTGGAGGAAGACTTGATTCCACCAATGTTGTTGAGAGTGAAATTTCAATTATTACGAAAATCGGACTTGACCACACTGACATACTCGGAAAAACACTGAAAAAAATTGCATTTGAAAAGGCCGGTATAATCAAGAAATCACAGGATGTATTCACATTCAAACAGAATAAAGATGTTATAGATGTCATTAAAAGAGCGGCAGAGAAAACCGATTCAAAACTTCATATAGTGGATTCATCTGAAATTATCAGGAAAACCAAAGACTCATTTTTATTTGAACAAAAAACATATACACTCAATCAGCCAGGCTCATACCAAAAGGAGAATGCAACTCTCGTGATAAAGGTTTCCGAAAATCTTGAAATCAAATTGCCAAAAATCAGAATGGGGTTGAAAAATTTTGTTATTGAGGGAAGGCTTGAGACTGTCAATCAAAAGCCGATGATAATTCTTGACGGAAGCCACAATCCTCAGGCAGTTGAAGTGACTCTCAAAGAGGTAAAAAATCTGTTTCCCAAAAAGAGACTGACTGTGATATCAATCTTCATGGCTGACAAAGACTACAAAAAATCCATAAATCTTATCAAAAAATACTCAGACAGAGTCATAATAACGCAGATTCCGTTTTTTAGATGCGCAAAAAAAGAGGATTATAAAGGAATGAAGATTGAATTCGCAGAAAATGTGAAAATCGCTCTCATGAATGCAGTGGATGAAAGAACGGATATAATTCTTTTTACAGGCTCATTTTATCTTATAGCAGAGGCGAGAGAGGAAGTGAAAAAGCTTTTTCCTACTTCTCGCATTCATAAGTCTTTCTGAAATCCAAAGTAGCCCATTTCACAAGGTCATTCACAAGTCCGCCGTATGCATCATCAGGATTCTCAGCATTGAAAGAGACGTAATCTTTGAATATTGAGAGGTTGCCCACTTCATCCTTTGCCCAGCTTGACCCTGTCCAAAGGGTCGCTCCAAGCTCCGTCTCATACATTCTGACAGTCATTTCCGAAGAAATTGTGGCTTTTGCGGATACATACGGGAATTCAAAATTCAATGAAACCTGAGGCTGTACATCTGAAATATATATTTCGCCTATCACGACTGTTTTTACTTTGTACTTTTCTCCGATTGCTTTTATAACATCTGGATTAATCTCATCTGCATTCGACTCTTCAAGCACTTTTGCAAGGTCTCCGATTTCCAATATCCTGTTTCCAGGTTGTTCGTATGTCATGAATTCGATCAGCCTCTGAGTCGCGAGATTGGACAAACTCCCCTCGGCTCCCTTCAAAACGACATTGACCATTGCAGTGGGTTCGTATTTCTCCATCTTTATTACAGGCGGAACTTCTATCTTTTTACAGCATCCTGCAAATATCGCGAGAACTATCAAAAGTCCGAAAATCAATCTTTTCATTGCAACCTCCATATTGACTTTATTATACTTACATTATAATAGACTTCAATAGGAGAGTTTTGTTTATGAAAATAATATTTTTATCAACACTTTTCCTGAATTTGTGTCTATAATATACAAGGAAAGAAAAATGAAAGGAAAAAAAGCAAAAATCGGCGCAATTGTCAGAAAGAAAGACGGCACTTTGGACGTGCGCACTCCTCTTATGCCGACAAAGAAGATTGAGTCCAAGAAAAAGAGAAAACCGAAATACAAAGATGACCTTCTGAAAGAACAATAAGGAGAAGATATGAAAAAGATTATAGTTGTTATTTTGATTTTTGCATTTTCCCTGAGTGTGTGGGCAAAGCCTGTGCCGAGGAAGAGAGCCGTATTCAATATATCATATGAGCCGTATATATTTTATCAGCCTGTTGAAGAGAATCTGACAATATATGCCAACCTTCTTCCTGTGTCATTCGAACTGGCATTGTCAGACAATAACGGAGTCAAACTGACTCCTCTTGCAGGTCTGAAATTCTATCAGTGGGGAGTCAGATTCGGACTTGTCGGAGCATCTCTCTCTTTTCCCGTGTATTACACAAAACGCACCAATTCCGGACCATACGGCGGATATTTTACAGCAGGTGTGGTATCTGGCGGATACAATGTGTCTGAATTTTATGTCTCTCTGACAGCAGCGAATGAAACAGGAATATCATTCACGCTTTTCAACACTTCAATGGCTGTTGCTTTTCAGGCAGGAGGAACAACATTCATTTTTTCTGACCCGACCAAAAACAAAAACACTGTTCAGCTCGGCCTGCTTCTCAAATTCGGATTTTGGATGTGATTATTTCCAAATAATTGAAAGTTCTGTCATATCATTCTTGTTTTGAGCGCTCTTTCTAACTCCGATTTTTATGGAAGAAGCGCCGCAAATTTCAAGAGCAGCTTCAATCCATCCCATAACCCTGTGTTCCACGAAAGGACTCGGCGGATCAAACTCCGAAAATCTCATCACGAAACTTTTATCTGCCTCCTTTACAAGCTCTATTCTGCATGGATTATAATATGACTGAAATATTGTCGTAGCTCTCTTCAACAATGAATCGGGAGAAGCTATTTTCACGAAGAATCTGTATATTCCGCGAAGAGATTTTTCCGCACTGTATCTTCCTATCTCTTCAGCACCTCTCATGCTTCCGGCATAAAACATATCGCATATTGATTTTGTGGGCTCCAGCATACCTCTGACGTAGGGATACCAGTTTGAAGCGAGTATGTTGCCGCTAATTATTGAATGTGATTCGGTGGATAATGATTTCAGCCATCTGTCATACTCTTCGGATTTGAATTTTGTCAAAACGAATTCTCTCGTTGAAATTAGGGAAACTCCTTTTACCTCCATGCACACTCCTTTTTATAACTTATAAAAGTATATATGAATTTGAATCTGTGACAATAGCATTGATAAAAAGGATTTTTTTGATAAACTCTTAAAAAGGAGAATTGATGAAAAATAGAATATTCTTATCTCTCTGCATCACCTTGTTTATTACCACTCATGCCGCAAATGCAAAATTCATCTTGTTGACAATAATTTAATTAGGAATATAATATTTCTATATATAAGGGAAGAAAAGCGAACCAAACAAAGGAGAAGGGTATGGCAAAAATAGACAAAACTTTGGCTCTCCACGGTTTAAAGTATCCTTACAGAAACATGCTCAGTTCATTTGCAGACAAAATTAAATTCATACATCCGGACATTATAAGTTTTGCCGCATTTTTTGAAACAATGGCAGTGGGGATTCTTTTTTACTTTTCAGGTTCAAGACCGATTCTTCTGATTGTGAATCTGTTTCTGATTTTTTTGAGAATGACTTTAAACACTCTTGACGGACTTATAGCTTTGAAAATCGGAAGAACTACGAAGAAAGGAGAGCTTGTCAATGCTCTTCCGGACAGATACGCTGACATGTTCATAATGATAGGAATCTCACTCTCTTCATTATGCGATATAAAAATCGGTCTCATAGCGTCAATTACCGTTCTGCTTGTGAGCTATTCGGGCATGCTCGGAAAAGCCCTCGGAGTCTCTTGGCAGAGCCACGGACCTTTGGATAAAGTAGACAGGCTGATACTCATTCTTATTGCGACACTTGCTCAGTTTATCTTGATAAAAATGAATCGTCCTGAATTATCAATTTTAGGATTCTCTTTTACTGTAATAGAGTGGTGCATGCTTCTCTTCATACTTCTCGGGCAGATTACAGTTATAAACAGAGTTTTGGGTATGATAAAAGAAATCAACACAGTAGAGAAAACAGGAAAATAGAATGGACATTAAAAGCATGATTCTTTTGATAATAGCGTCTCTTCTCGGAGCATATGGACTGATACTCTCCGTGATGAGCATCATTTTCCTTGCAAAAAAGAAAAACATCAAATCAATGTGGGTTTCATACTCGGCATGGTTCATTATTATTCCTCCGCTTCTACTGCCTCTGCTTTATTCAAAACCGATGTTTCAGGTGATTCTTCTCGCTCTTTCAGTTTTTTCTTTCAGCGAATATGCGAAAAATGTCGGACTGTGGAAAGACAAATACTATATGGCTCTCTGCTATTCTTCAATAGCTATGTGTTATATACCTGTTTTTCTTGAAAAATTCGGGTTCTTTCAGGTTTTGCCTGTATATTTGATAGTTTTTGTTCTTTTGATGCCTGTGATGAGAGGCGAGTATGAACATATGATACAAAAATCCAGGCT
>Ga0074195_1001946_pt1 | contig 25524 bp, 23 predicted proteins | sample EPASupsiteHSE623_FD_64525 | JGI IMG/M metagenome (GOLD analysis project Ga0074195, IMG submission 64525) | Bioremediated contaminated groundwater from EPA Superfund site, New Mexico - Sample HSE6-23 | ecosystem: Environmental > Aquatic > Deep subsurface > Groundwater > Contaminated ... | reverse complement strand
GTGTTCGGGCAAATGAACGAAGCCCCCGGTGCCCGCTTCCGTGTGGGCCATGCCGCCCTGACCATGGCCGAATACTTTCGCGACGTGCAGAAACGCGATGTGTTGCTGCTGATCGATAACGTCTTCCGCTTTATTCAAGCAGGATTGGAGATATCGGGGCTGATGGGGCGGTTGCCGTCGCGGGTCGGGTATCAACCCACCCTGGCCTCCGAGCTTGCCGAACTGGAGGAACGGATCTGCAACACAGTGAACGGCGCGATCACCTCCATCCAGGCCGTGTATGTTCCGGCGGACGATTTCACCGATCCCGCCGCCACCCACACCTTTGCCCATCTCTCGGCAACCATCGTCCTTTCTCGCAAAAGAGCGAGCGAAGGTTTCTATCCCGCCATCGATCTGCTGCGCTCCTCATCGAAAATGCTCTCGCCGCAGATTGTCGGCAAGCGCCATTATCAGGTCGCCCAGGAAATCAAAAAAACGCTGGCTGTCTATGAAGATCTGAAAGACATCATCGCCATGCTGGGGTTGGAGGAACTCTCCCAGGAAGACAGAAACGTGGTGCAGCGAGCCCGCCGGCTGGAACGTTTTCTGACCCAGCCATTTCACACCACCGAACATTTTACCGGCCTGCCGGGAAAACTGGTGGCTTTGGAAGACACGCTCTCGGGCTGCGAGCGGATCCTGGGCGACGAATTTGCCAACTGTCCGGAAAAATACATCTATATGATCGGCAGAGTCGATGAGCACACGTGTGTGGCCAATGGAGGCAGGCAAGGATGAAGGTAAAAATTCTGCTCCCCACCGCGATCTTTCTCGAACAGGAGGTACGGAAAATCGTTGCCGAAGGAATGGGAGGTTCCTTTTGCCTCCTGCCACGCCATATTGATTACACCAACGCCCTGGTGCCTGGAATATTGACCCTGGAAAGCATTGCTGGCCACGTTGCCTACTACGCCGTGAGTGAAGGGATTCTGGTCAAAATCGGGCAACTGGTGCTCGTCTCGGTCAGGGATGCGGTCAGGGGTGACACCCTGGAAGAGCTGAAACAAGCCGTGGACAACCAGTTTCTCCAGTGGATGCAACAAGAAGCGGCAAGTCGTGCCGCTTTGAAGAAACTGGAGGCCGATACCATTCGGCGGTTCATGGAACTGGGAGAGCGAGTTCGATGAAGATATCCGACCATCAATCAGAGCACGAGAAAGGTCGGGATCACGGCGCCAAGATCGATCGGGACGCGCGGCGGCGTCTAAAAGCACAACGGGAGAAGAATAAAAATATCTGGTACGGTATGGGCATGTTTGGCCTGGTGGGATGGTCGATAGCCATTCCAACCCTCCTGGGGATAGCCCTGGGGATGTGGATCGATCGCCAGTGGCCAAGCCCCTATTCCTGGACGTTGATGCTGCTCTTTTTAGGCTTGGTGGTGGGCTGCATCAACAGTTGGCACTGGATCAAGCAAACGGGCAAGGACGAGGAGAAAGGATGACCATGGAATACGTTGCGGTATTGCTTGCCGGCATGACCCTGGGTTGTTTCTATTTCGGCGGTTTGTGGCTGACCACACGTGCTCTGACGCGAGTTCCCAAAGCTCACCTACGACTCGGATCCTGGTTTTCTCCGGCAGTGACAATGCTCCTGAGTTTCATTGGTCGAATAGGCATTACCCTGGCGGGCGTGTATTGGTTGATGCAGGGGAACTGGATCCGTGCGCTTGTGGTCGTGCTGGGCATCCTGCTTGCCCGGTTTCTCGTCAAATTCTGGGTAGACTCCGCGACGCACCGGGAGGTGTCCCCATGACCATCAGCCCCGATACCGTTATCTATTGGTATCTCGGACCATTTCCGGTGAATGCCACCCTGGTGTTCACCTGGGTGGTGATGGGTGTTTTGGTGCTCCTCTCGTGGCTGGTCACACGAAAGATATCGAGCGAGGTGTCTATTTCCCGTTGGCAAAATTTTCTCGAAATAACCGTTTCCGCAATCCAGACGCAGATACGAGAGGTGAGTAATCAGGAGGCCCGTCACTACATCCCCTTTATCGGCACCCTGTTTTTGTTCATCCTCACCGCCAATGTGTTCAGCGTTGTTCCAGGATTCTTTCCACCCACCGGCTCCTTCTCGACGACCGTGGCGCTCGCCATCTGTGTCTTCATTGCCGTGCCTCTCTACGGAGTGTCCAGCAAGGGCTGGAAGGGGTATCTCGGCGCCTATGTCAAACCGACCTGGATCATGCTGCCCTTCAATATCATCGGCGAACTCTCAAGGACCCTGGCCCTGGCGGTCAGGCTCTACGGCAACATGATGAGCGGCACGGTTATCGTTGCCATTCTTTTAGGGATAACCCCCTTGTTCTTTCCGGTTGTCATGCACCTTTTAGGCTTGTTGACAGGGGTTATCCAAGCCTACATTTTTTCCATTCTGGCCATGGTGTATATCGCCTCGGCCAGCAAATCGGCTCGACACAACCATCAATCAACCAACGCATAGGGGATTGCCATGGATATGGTCACAATCGTTGCAGTGAGTTCCATTGTTGTTTCCGGCCTGACACTGGCCATCGGCAGTATCGGACCAGCATTGGGGGAAGCGAGGGCGGTGGCCCAGGCCATCAGCGCCATTGCCCAACAACCCGACGAGGCGAACACCATCACGCGGACGCTTTTTGTCGGCCTGGCCATGATCGAATCGACGGCCATCTACTGCTTTGTCATTGCCATGATCCTGCTCTTTGCCAATCCCTTCTGGAATTATGCAATCAATCATGCGGGGATGTGAGCGATGTCCGTCAACTGGATGACCGTTATTGCCCAGATATGCAATTTTCTCGTATTGATCTGGCTGCTGAAACGTTTTTTGTACGGCCCTATCCTGCGGGCGATGGATAAACGCCAACAACACCTGGCGGAACTTCAAGAGGCAGCTCACCGGAAAAGCGTTGAGGCAGAGGAAACCGTTGAGGCTTACACTGCCCTGATCGCCGACCTGGAAAACGAGAAACACCGGATGCTCAGCGATGCCGCCATCGCGGCGGAACGGGAGCGTCAAACGTATCTGGAGCATGCTCGAATAGAGGTGGAACGCGTCAAAAACGATTGGATTCGGTCGACGCAGCGCGAGCAGGCGGCCTTTCTTCAGCAGGGCCGTATCCTGATCGGCCAGGGAGCCTGCCAATTGGCCCGCAGGGTGTTGCACGATCTTGGCGGAGTCGACCTGGAGAGAGCAATGACGGCCGTATTCATGGACAAGCTGCGCAACCTGCCGCCCGAGGAGCAACAGCAGTTGCGTGCCGCCGCCGAGGCTGATGGCGCGCCGATACGAGTCTCCAGCTCATACACACTCGCCGCGGGCCAACAGGAACAACTCGCCGCCCTGCTTTCGCCCGTACTACAGACAACACGCCCGATAGACTGTGTGGTAAACGATCGCCTGATCGCCGGCATCGAACTGGATGTCGGCGATCGACACTACGGCTGGAGCATCGAGGAGTACATGCACGAGCTTGAGCAATCGCTGCAGCGCTATGTCGAAAAGGGCCTTCCTTCGCCGGAGCACGAGCATGCTTGACACGATCGTGCACGATATGTCCCGGGCCTTTGCGGCGCTCGCCGAAGAAAAAAGGATCGCCTTGCACCCCACGGAAGTCGGTTATGTGGCTGCAGTGGGCAGCGGCATCGCCCAGGTGACAGGGCTTCCCCGGGTCAAGTCCCAGGAACTGCTGCTGTTCCATGGCGGTGTGCACGGCATTGCCTTTAACATCGATCCCCATGAAATTGGCGTCATCATCTTGGGGAATTGCGCCAACATTGCCGCTGGAACCAAAGTCTACTGCACCGGAAGAATGGTCGATATTCCCGTGGGCGACGCCCTGTTGGGTCGGGTTATCGACGCGACAGGCGAGCCCCTGGATGGAGAAAGCGGCATCGAGGCCGTCGAGCGTCTGCCTGTTGAACAGGACTCTCCCTCGATAATGGAGAGAGCGCCGGTGGTTACCCCCTTGGAAACGGGCATCAAGGTTGTCGATGCCCTGGTCCCCATCGGCAAGGGGCAACGGGAGTTGATTCTCGGCGACCGGCAAACGGGCAAAACCGCCATCGCCCTCGATACCATCATCAATCAGCAGGGCAAGAACGTGGTGTGCGTCTACTGCGCCATCGGTCAACGCGGCTCGGCCGTTGCCCAGTCGATTGCCGCTCTCCGCCGTCATGGCGCCATGGACTATACCGTTGTTGTGGTTGCCGGTGGCGACGAATCTCCAGGCTTGCAATTCATCGCCCCCTATGCCGCCACCAGCATCGGAGAATATTTCATGCGCCAGGGACGCGATGTCCTCATCGTCTATGATGACCTCACCCGCCATGCCCGGGCCTACCGCGAACTTTCTCTACTGATGCGACGACCACCGGGCCGTGAAGCCTATCCCGGCGACATCTTCTACATCCACTCCCGCCTGCTGGAACGCTCCACCCATCTGCGTCCCGAATTGGGTGGCGGCTCGTTGACCGCCTTGCCCATTCTCGAGACGCAGGCGCAGAACATCGCCGACTACATTCCCACCAATCTCATTTCGATCACCGACGGCCAGATCTATCTTTCCCCTGATTTTTTCCAGAAAGGGCTGCTCCCTGCGGTCGATGTCGGCAAGTCGGTGTCCCGGGTCGGAGGCAAAACGCAATTGCCAGCCTACCGGACCATTACCGGCGATTTACGCCTTGCCTACGCCCAATTTGAAGAACTGGAGAGTTTTGCCCGCTTCAGCACACGACTGGATCACGAAACCCTGAGGACCATTGAACGAGGGCGCAGAATTCGCGAGGTGCTCAAACAACCGCAATACATGCCGCTGACGACAACCGAGCAGATCGTCATTCTGATGGCTGCCACCGAGGGGTATCTGGACAATCTTGAACTTGAGGAGATTGCCGATGCCGAGGCGCGACTGCAACAGGCGGTCTTACGCGAATTGCCCGATTTGGAGCAACGGATTCTTGGTGGCGCGATGCTCGGCGATGACGACAAGCAACTCCTGGCGGAGAGTATCCAGCGAGTTGTGCAAACATGCAGGGGGTGAGCGATGGCCACCCTGGAGAGTCTGGTCCGCAAGATAAAGAGCGTTGACGACCTTCAATCCATCGTCCGCACCATGAAGGCCATGGCGGCGGCCAACCTGCGTCAGTACGAACGGGCTGTCGAGTCGCTTAAGGACTATCATCATACCGTTGCCCTGGGGCTGCAGATCGTTCTCAGGGACAACAGGGCCAGAAGGGCGCAAATAAGATCCTCGCCCGGGAAAAAAGGTTCCCTGCTTGCCGTGGTGATCGGGACCGATTACGGTTTTGCCGGTCAATTCAACGAAGAGATTCTCCGGTACGCATTGCAGGTGCTCAGTCACGACCACCATGGCGGCTGCCAGCTGATTGCGGTCGGCGGGCAGATTGCGGCCGGTCTCGCCACCTTGCAACGAACGGTTGCGATGTCCTTTCCCCTGCCCTCGTCCCTTGCCGGCATCAACCCGCTCGTCCAACGGTTACTGGTGGAAATCGAGCGTTTGAAAGCGGACCAGGCTATCGAGGAAGTCGTGTTGCTGTTCAATAAACCGGCGGCTGCCACGACCTATATCCAGGAAAAAGCCAGGCTGTTCCCGGTTTTCATGGAAGATTTGCCGAGTGAAACCGACAAGTGGCCGTCACGATCGATACCGATCTCCGCCATCGGCCGCGACCAGATGCTGAGCGCACTGGTACGGGAGTATATCTATGTCAATATTTTCAGATCGCTGGCTCTTTCCATGGCCGGAGAGAATGCCAGCCGTCTGGCGGCCATGCATGCCGCCGTCAAAAAAATAGAAGAAGTCTCGGAAAATCTGACCATGGAATACCGCCAGAGCAGACAAAACGCCATCACCGGAGAACTACTTGATATTATTTCCGGATTTGAAGCGCTTTCGCTCACCGAGGGGGGGCGTCAAGCGTGAAGGTCATGCTGGCAAGCGAAGATGACATGAACAGGTGAAAGCTCACAATTTGCGTGAACTCAACGGAACGTCAACTCATCAAAAAGGTGGCTAGCCGCAACCACCCCCAACAAAAAGGAGGAACTTCGGACGAACTGAAAATACCTATTGGCTCACGTTGATTCCATTCTTATTCCCATCACCAGAAGGAGCACGACATGAAAACATTGCTTACGATTCTCGTTACGTTATCAATGCTCGGCCTTTTCCCCGGTACCGACTCCTTGGCCCAGCCAGGGATTATGTGGAAAGGTGGTGGTGGGTGGGGATCCGGAACGCCCTATGGTCGGATGTATAGCCCGCAGACCATGGAAACGGTGATTGGCGAGGTGGTCTCCGTTGATCGGATTACACCATTGCAAGGCATGTCCGCTGGTGTCCATGCTGTGGTTAAAACGGACAAAGAGACGATCTCGGTGCACTTGGGACCGGATTGGTACATTGAAAACCAAGACGTAAAAATTGAGCCGAAAGATATGATAGAAGTGAAGGGTTCTCGCATCACTCTTGAGGGAAAGCCCGCCATCATCGCCGCAGAGGTGAAGAAAGGAGAAGAAATCTTACTGCTCCGGGATGAAAAAGGTTTTCCTGCTTGGGCGGGTTGGCGACGCCGTTAGGCAAATAAAACCTCCTTGCGGCTAACTGCCAGCAGCAGTGAAGAGCACCTTTTCCGCCACTGCTGCTGTATGTTCAGACAAATGTTTTATGCTCATGCAGGACTGAATCGATAGCAGGAGACAGTAAAATTTTCTAAGTCCAACGCGCAGTTGTTCCATTACTTTTATCGTAGTGCGGGCGAGACGGAGAGCGCATGAAAAACTTTCTTGAGCAGCCAAGTCGTTACCTTTTTTTTACCGGGAAAGGTGGCGTCGGCAAAACTGCCCTAGCCTGTGCGTCGGCGATTCGCCTGGCCGAAGCGGGCAAACGCATCCTCCTCGTCAGCACAGACCCTGCCTCCAACCTTGATGAGATGCTCGGGGTCCAACTCTCCTTGCAAGCGACGGCCGTGCCAGGCGTTGACGGGCTCTCCGCGCTCAATATCGATCCTGAATTGGCCGCCACCCACTATCGAGAGCGCGTCATAGCGCCTTACCGCGCCATCTGGACAGAAGCACAGATTGTTGAACTGCAAGAACAACTTGCCGGTGCCTGCACGGTGGAAATCGCCGCCTTCGATGAGTTTGCCGAACTTCTCGCCGGTGATGAAAACGAGGTGCCCTATGACCACGTTTTATTCGACACCGCACCTACTGGGCACACGTTACGACTTCTTCAGCTGCCCGGCGCCTGGACCACTTTCCTCCAGTCGACGACTCGGGGAGCATCCTGCCTTGGACCGCATTCCGGGTTAAAAATGGAGGAGGCAAGATTTTCCGCCGCATTTTCGGCCCTCAGCGATCCGGAACGAACGATCATTGTGCTTGTCACTCGACCAGATCGTGCAGCACTGCGGGAAATCGCCCGTTCGTCCACGGAACTTGCTGAACTTGGCCTCCACAACCAGCAGCTTGTCATCAATGCCGTGTTTGCAGCGGCAGACCCGAACGATCGGACTGCCGCTGCTCTCGAACAGCGCGGCCGGGTCGCGCTTATGGAGATGCCCGATCGTTTAAAAGACCTTATCCAGATGCGCATTCCTCTTCGTCCCTTCAATATGGTTGGACTCCAGGCGCTCCGGGGACTCCTGGACGACGCCAAGGCGGCAGAACTTAACCATCCTTCCGTATCATCGGTTCAGCAAGCTGAGTATCCTCGGCTTTCAGGCCTCATCGACGAGATTGCCCAGTCTGGCAAGGGGTTGGTGATGGTCATGGGAAAGGGTGGTGTTGGCAAGACCACGATCGCGGCAGCCATTGCTGTGGAACTCGCATCTCGCGGTAAAAAAGTCCATCTCAGTACAACCGATCCAGCTGCTCATCTTGCCACGACCCTCGAAGGTACTGTGGAAAATCTCTCGGTCGGCAGGATTGCCCCCGCCGTTGAAACGCAGGCGTACATAGATCAGGTGATGAACACCCGTGGAGCACGACTTACTCAAGAAGAGCGGGCACTGTTAGCCGAAGATCTCCGTTCGCCTTGTTATGAAGAAATCGCTGTCTTCACCGCCTTTTCTCGGCTCGTTATGCAAGCCCGTTCGAGCTTTGTCATTCTCGACACCGCGCCGACCGGACATACCTTGCTTCTGCTCGACACCACCGGTGCATACCACCGGCAAGTGGTTGGCAACGAGAACACAACAAATGCTTCTGCACGTATTGTCACGCCCTTGATGAAACTCAGGGATCCAAAGCACACAAAAATACTCCTGGTAACGCTTGCTGAAACGACCCCAGTATCGGAGGCGGCTCGTCTGCAAGCCGACCTCAATCGTGCCGGGGTGGAACCCTACGCATGGGTCATCAACAGCAGCCTGACTGCCTCAGGGACGAAAGATCCCTGTCTGACGCAGCGAGTTAACGCAGAGATTACGCAGATTGATGCGGTGCGAATGCACTATGCCCATCGATTCATCATCGTTCCATGGATGTCCGAGGAACCGGTGGGGCCTGTTCGGCTCCTCTCCTTGGCGCGCGATGGAAGGTAACGTCCTCTGTACCGTCTCTCTGTGGAGAGGGTTCATAGGACACCGAGGGCTCGACAATATTGTCGAGCCCAACAATGATTTGTCGGAGGGCCTCGTCGAAGTATTCATCCGGCATTGGAATAACATGTTAATATTAAAAAATTTAAAATTTACAGTTGATGGTATGCTTTTCGCTTCCTGAACAGTAATAGTTCAGATCAACCATCAAGGGAGAATGAGATATGGCACTTGTCGAGGCCAAAGAACTTAAAAAAAACTATATTGCCGGAGAAATAACGGTCGCGGCGATTCGGGGCATGAATTTTTCCATATCCCCTGCTTCGTTTGTCTCGTTTGTCGGTCCATCGGGCAGCGGCAAAACGACCCTGCTCAATATGATCGGCTGTCTGGAGTCACCAACGGCCGGTGTTCTCACCGTCGCCGGTCAAGACGTTTCCCTCATGAACGCCAGAGCATCGGCAAAATTTCGCGGAACCCATATCGGTTTTATCTTTCAGGATTTCAACCTGATCCCGGTGCTCACCGTCTTTGAAAACATTGAATACCCCCTGCTGATGGTTCAGAATTGGCCGGTGCAAGAACGGAAACAAAGGGTAGATCAACTGCTGGCGGCTGTCGGCATGCACGACCAAGGGTATAAATACCCGCACCAGATTTCCGGGGGTCAGAAACAACGGGTCGCTGTGGCGCGCGCCCTAGTTACCCGGGCTGAATTGGTTCTGGCCGATGAGCCCACCGCCAACCTCGACCGGGAAACCGCCTTGCATATCATCGCCCTGATGAAAGCCATGCGCGATGAATTCGGCACGACCTTCATCTTCTCGACCCATGATCCCAAAATAGTCAGCAATGCGGAAACCGTGTTTACCCTTGAAGACGGACTGCTCGTGGCATCGGATACTGTTGGAGGTTTCCATGGTTAATATCATCAAAATCGCCGTTCGCAATTTACGCCGGTACCAGCGGCGGACCCTCCTGACCTCATCATTGATCACCCTCGGTGTTGTGTCGGTGCTCCTCTTTATCTCCGTCTCCGGGTCCTTCAAAAATATGATGATCGGACAGATCACCGATTCCATGCTCGGCCATCTGCAAATTCACCAGAAAGGGTACATTGCCTCTATCGATACCCTTCCCTTAAATCGTAATCTGCAGGAAAAGCAGATCACGAAAGTAGAAGAAATTCTCAAAGGTAATAATGCGATAGAAGCCTTTTCGCCGCGCATCAAGCTTGGGGCCATGTTCAGCAATTATACCGAGACCACCAATATCCGTTTGAATGCCGTCGATCCAGAAAGGGAGATGCGGACTATGCCCGAACTCTTGAATCGCATTATCAAAGGAGAAAAGAAGGGGTTGCTCAACAAAGGGGAAATCCTGGTGCCGGAACTGCTTGCGAAAGGGATGAAGGTGGAGGTGGGCAACGATATCGTCCTGGTGGCCACCAATAAAGACGGCTCGGTGAACGGCCAGTCCTTTATCGTTCGCGGCATTGTCGAGGGAGTGACCGGTCCAGGTGGCCGTGACGGCTATATCCATATCGACGATGCCCAAACCCTGCTGCGCATGGAGGGCAAAGAGGTCAGCGAGATTGCGGTGCGGCTCAAGGACATGCGTCAACTCGACACCGTGTTTACAAGCCTGAATGGCATTCTGGAACCTATCCGCAACAAGATGGACAAACCGGTGTTCGAGGTCCATACCTGGGAGAAACTCACGCCTTTTGCCAATATTGCTAAAATGATCGACCTCATGACCCTGTTTATTAAAATCATGCTGGTTGCCATTGTTTTGGTCAGCATCATGAACGTCATGGTGATGGCTGTGTATGAGCGGATTAGGGAAATCGGCACCATAGCCGCGATCGGCACCAGCCCCGGAAAGATCCTTTCTCTTTTTCTCGCTGAAGGTCTCTTGCTCGGTATTTTCGGGACATTGCTCGGTATCGTTCTCAGTCTGGTCTCGATTGCAGCCCTCAAGGCGGCTCACATCAGTTTTAATTTTGGCCAGCAACAGGGAATCATCCTCAATCCATCGATAACATTGACGGATATAGTATCCATCGCCCTGATCGTCATCGCCATTGCCGTGCTCGGCAGCCTGCAACCGGCGTGGAAGGCAGCTCGAATGGACCCGATCACCGCTTTGCGCCACGTTTAAGGAGTGTCCATGAAAACTACCCTATTTGCTTGTACCGCCGGTCTGTTCCTGCTGTTCTTCGGCTTCAGTTCCGCTCTGGCTGTCGATGGTGCCGCCATTCTCCAGCAAGTTGACCGCAAGATGCAACCGGAATCCTATGAGCTGTACCGAAAGCTGATCAATATCGAGCCAGACGGAACATCCAAGGAATTTGTCCTCTACACCGTGAAAAAGGGGCAGAACAAGATGGTGGCGCTTTTCTTGTCGCCGGCCAGTGAAAAGGGGAGAGCCACGCTCAGGTTGGACGACAACATGTGGCTCTACATTCCCAACGTCGGCAAACCGATCCGGATCACCAGTCTGCAATCGGTGGTGGGGGGTGTCTTCAACAACGCCGATATCCTCCGTCTCGATTTCAGCGTGGAATATTCCGTGCAGCATATCAAGGAAGAGGGAGATCGGTATCTTCTCAATTTGAAAGCAAAAAATTCAGCAGTTGCCTATGACGGCTTGACCATGGCAGTCGACAAGGCAACGCTGCTCCCGACCACCATCGAATGTTACGCCGCCAGCGGCATGCTGATCAAAACTCTTCGCTACAGCAACATCAAGGATTTTGGTGACGGGATCGTCAGCCCGTCGGTCCTCGAAACCGATAGTCCGCTTTACAAGGGCTATAAGTCGGTCATGGTCTATGCGAAGATGCAAAGAAAAGAACTGCCCGACGAGGTGTTTACCCTCAACTACCTTCCCAAGGTCGATGGACTGCGTTAAACGGCGATTACCGCTCTTCTTGGTGGCATGTGCGGTACTATTGGCGCTAACCGCAGCCTCACGCCCGGCCCACGCGGAAGATGCCTATACCTTCGATGTCGATACGTTCGAAAAGAAACCCTGGCATGTCGGTGGGTTTGCCGAATTCAAATGGGAACACGCGGATGTTCGCCAAGGCTCGACCTTTGCTCTGCTCAATTTTCCGGACGATGCGCCCGCCGATCTGGATCAATGGTCCGGTCGGTTGCAGCTCGACGGTTCCTATGCCCAAGGTATGGCCCAATTGAAATGGTTGGCCAATGTTTCGGGACAGGAGGATGATTTCGGGTGGCGGGATGCGGCGGAACTCTATGAAACCTATCTCAACCTGACGCCTTCGCCCGGAACAACCGTCTCTCTTGGCAAGAAATCCTATAAATGGGGCAAGGGGTATGCGTGGAATCCGGTGGGATTCATCAATCGAACCAAGGACCCGAACAATCCGGAAGAGGCCTTGGAGGGGTATGTCACCTCGGATTTTGAGATGATCAGGAGTTTTTCCGGTGAACTTAAGAACATTGCCTTCACCACCGCGTTGCTGCCCGTATGGCGGGGGGTGAACGAGGATTTCGGGGCAGAGGACAATCTCAATCTGGCGGCCAAGCTCTACCTGCTCTATAAAAACACCGACATCGATTTCATCGTCTACACCGGCAACAGCCGAACTACTCGCTTTGGCGGCGATTTCTCCCGCAACATCACCAGTAATTTTGAAATTCATGGCGAGGTAGCGCATTTCCTTGAAGTGGAACATGTGTCATTGAACGTCAGCGGGCAACGGCTGCGCCAAGCCGAGAGCGCCACCTCCTATCTCGCCGGTATTCGCTATCTGACCGAATTCGATCTTACCACCATTGTTGAATACTATCACAACGGTCTGGGCTATACAGAAGATGAGATGGAACGATTTTATCGACGGGTCGCTGCCGGCGAGGCACAGTGGCTCTCAAGCGGCAGCGATGCGGTCCTGGACCAGATGCGCCAACTGGCCAATCAAGGATATTCCCGTCCCAATCCCGGACGCGATTACCTCTATGCCCGCTTTTCGTTGAAAGAGCCTTTTGACGTGCTCTACTTCACCCCTGCGTTGACTACCATCGTCAACCTTGACGACCAAAGTTGTTCCGTCACGCCCGAGTTAACCTACACGGGCATCACCAACTGGGAGGTGCAGTTGCGATGGATTGTCTTAATGGGCGACGACCTTTCCGAGTTTGGCGAGAAGCAGAACAGCAACAAGCTGGAATTGCGTCTTCGCTATTTTTTCTAACCAGCAGGCTGGACCACATTGGCCGGCCACAACGAACCATGAAAGCTCCGTGCTCCTGCAGGCAAGGCTAGTGCTTCGCGAAAGGCTAGCATATAAACCAGCTTCCCCTCTTTTCAATTGGCCAGGCTGTCCGGCAGGGTTTCGACAAAATCCCGAATAAGATCACGGACAGAGCGATATGCTTGCAGAATCGCCTCCTCTGAGGATGCAGCTTTGGCTAAGTGCGGTGGGTCGGGAAAGCCGCGATGCACGATGCGTCCGGGAAAGTAGGGGCAGCTTTCATGGGCATGGTCACAGAGGGTGACAACGTAATCGAAGGGTATGGATGGCAACTCGTCGATCAGTTTGGACTGCTGAGCGCCGATGTCCACCCCGGCTTCGGCCATGACACGGACGGCCAAGGGATTGAGTCCATGTTTCTCGATCCCGGCAGAATAAGGTTGGATTTTCTCGCCTTTCAGATGGCGTGCCCACCCCTCGGCCATTTGGCTGCGGCACGAATTGCCGGTACAGAGGAAAAGGATGGTCGTCTTTCGCTGTGCGCTGTTGTTGTCGGATGCGCTCATAGAAACATTCTCAATCCCTTGTACCGGTATTCGGCGATAAGCGCCTCAACCTGTTTTTTGATTTGGTCCCGTATGTTGCGTATTCCAGCCAATTTGGTCTCCCGGTCACCCTCCAGGAGGGAAGGGTCGGCAAACGGCCAATTCAGCCGCAGGGCTCGACCGGGAAAGAGCGGGCACAACTCGCTCGCTTTGGGTGAGCAGACCGTGATCACCACGTCATAGCTGCGTCCCTGTTTGAACAGATCAAGCGCAGCCTGGGTGGTGTTGCCGCTGAGATCGTAGCCGATTTCGTCCATGACCTCAATCACCAGCGGATTGAGGACGCCCGCTTCCAGCCCGCAGCTCTCGACCGAAAAATCGTCGCCGCCAAGACGCTTGAGAAAAGCCTCGGCCATCTGGCTACGGGCTGAATTGTGTTCACAGACAAAAAGGACATTGAGCATGGTTCACCCCTCGGGTTTGACTCGTACATGGCAGACCCCGGTCAGGGTCCGCTGTTCATAGGGGAAATACTTTTCTTTCAGGCGTAGGGCCACATTCACTAGGGCAATGAGGACCGGCACCTCGACCAAGGGGCCGATAACCGCGGCGAATGCCTCGCCGGAATCGATGCCGAACACGGCGATGGCGACGGCAATGGCCAGCTCGAAATTGTTGGACGCGGCGGTAAAACTCAAGGTGACGGTCTGCTCGTATGTAGCACCGGCTTTCATCGACAAAAAGAAGGAAACCGCGAACATCACCAGGAAGTAGATGGTCAGGGGCACGGCGATGCGCAGCACATCGAACGGCAACTGCACGATGTACTCGCCCTTGAGCGAGAACATCACCAGGATGGTGAAGAGCAGGAAAATCAAGGTGAACGGGCTGATCCGCGGGATGAACACCGTTTCATACCACTCTTTTCCCTTCAGCTTGATGCCGATCAGCCGGCTGAGCATGCCGGCAATGAAGGGGATGCCCAGATAGATGAACACCGACCAGGCGATCTCGCCGATGGAGACATCGACCACTGCTCCGGTTAGGCCAAACCAGCCGGGAATGACGGTGATGAAGATCCAGGCGTAGAGAGAGAAGAACAACACCTGGAAGATCGAGTTGAAAGCAACCAGGCCGGCGCAGTATTCGGTGTCGCCGTCGGCCAGATCGTTCCAGACAATGACCATGGCGATGCAGCGGGCCAGGCCTATGAGGATCAGGCCGACCATGTAATGCTGTTGGCCGGAAAGCAAGGCGATGGCCAGGAGAAACATCAGCACCGGGCCAATCACCCAGTTCTGCACCAGGGAGAGCAGCAGTACCCGACCATTGCGAAAGACCTGGCCCAACTGCTCGTATTTGACCTTGGCCAAGGGCGGATACATCATCATGATCAGGCCGATGGCGATGGGAATGTTGGTGGTGCCCACCTGGAAGGCATTGATCACATGTTGCACGCCAGGAACGGTGTAACCGAGCATGACGCCGACAAACATGGCGAGAAATATCCATAGGGTAAGGAAGCGATCCAGAAAACCGAGCTGCTTGGGTTGTTGCGACATGACACATCCTTGTTGAAGAGATTGATCCGAAAACGTCAGCTGCATTGCAGCGATCGTCCTTTTTTCGAATATTTAATCCGCTTAGGCGGATGCGTCAATCCCGCATCAAAATAAACTCCGCGCGCATGAGGATAGGGTTAGGATTCGATAAAGAACGCGTGAGGGGGTTCGATCACCCAGTCGTTGCCAGCCTCCAGGATGCCATAAAAAAACGGGCCGCCCGTAGGCAGCCCGTTTTTTTCCTGCGATGAAGGACGATTACACCTTGATCAGCTTCACCCTGGTGTCATAGAACGACACACTACCGCCGACCTTGTCGATCATGCAGGTGTTTTTCAGGTGGGGATCGACCCACATGGCAGCATTGGCATGGACACCGCCGGCCCGCTTCTTATCGCCTTTGACGACCTTGCCGTCGATGGTTACATCCACCGCTCCCGAATCCCAATGGCCATGCCCGAGGGTAAAGGTGACCACGCCGGGACGGATGGTCTCGGTCACCTGGACCTTACCGATCATCGGTTTTTTGTTGCCATTGCCCAGATCCCAAACACCCTCCGGATTGGTGGCCGAGACCACCTTCACCTGGTCGCCACTTTTCACCCCCAGTTTCTTGGCGTCGCTGGTGTGGAGAATGATCCCGTTTTCCGGCATGAGGTCAGTGAGGTAGGGATGGGTGATGGTGCGCGCCTTGGTGTGGCGGATGTCGCGCTGAGTTACCAGGTGGAGCGGATAGCCCTCGGCGAGCTTGGTCGGCTCATTGCCCAGGGTGTCGGCCACCGGTACATACCGGGCAAGACCATAGTAAGACTTGCCGGTAAAGGCATCCTTGCAGCCTGCGGTTTTCTCCTGGTAGAGGTTGATCTGCTTGCCGTATTTGTTGGCCACCTGCTCGCCCTTGTAGGTCGCGGTTTGCGTGTCGAAACGACCACCGCGATTGAGCACGGTGACCACCTTGGGCCAGGCGGCTCCGGCGATCTTCTGCCAGCGCTCGGCATCAAAGACGTTTTTAGGCAGATGCCGACGCGATTTCAAGAACAGGTCGATCTCTTCCTGGGAGGCGTCGGCCACCGGCTCCTTGCGATCCAGAGCGATGTTGGCCACCATGCGAATGTAGAAATCATCCGGCCGGGTGAAGTCCTGGCCTTCGCCAAAACCGTTCGCGCCAAAGCCCTTCAGGCCCAATTTCTCAGCTAGAGCCAACCAGAAAGTCTCATAGGAGATTGGCTGCTCCTCGCCAAAGACCTTGACCACCTCGTTTGGCGAGGCAATCACCGGCTGGCGCACCGGCTGGATGCGCACCGGCATGTTGGGGTGGGATCCCTGGAACTCCCAGCGCTCCAGGTAATGGAGATCCGGAATGATGTAGTCGGCATACATCGAGGTCGGCCCGATGACGATGTCGCTGGCGATGTAGAGCGGCAGCTTGTCGAGGTCGAGCAGAGCTTGAATCTGGGTATGGCCCGCCGGCAATGAGTAAGTCGGTGCGCCCATGTAGGAGAAGACCACCTTGGCCTGGTAGGGGTAGCCGTCGGCAATCGAGGGCAAAATTTCCTCGTAGACATCCGAGGAGATCGGCCACCAGTTACGTTTGGCCGGATAGGACTCCTTACCCTTGAACAGGGTGGATTCCTCATACTTGATGTCGTGACGGATGATCGAGGTGCCGAAGGTCTTCAACCCCTTGGGGCCGATCTTCTTGAAGTTGAAGGGCTGCTTGTCGGTGCTGCTGCTGGTGCCGTCGACGTTGAAGGTCGAGGCGGCTATCATCCCGCCCTTCCAGTCGAAGTTGCCGATCAGCAGGTTGAGGTTCATGAAGCTGGCGATATTATAAAAGCCGTTGGTGTGCTGGGCCGGCCCGCGATGGACATCGACACAAGCCTTCTTGCCATGGCTGGTGAACTCCTTGGCAACCGCTTCGATGGTGGCCGCATCGGTGCCGCAGAGAGCCGCATATTCGGCGAGGGTCTTTTCCTTGGCCGTCTCCAGCATCAGTTGCAGACTGCTCTTGACCTTGATCTCCTTGCCCTCGGCATCCTTGAGCACGGTATCGACGAACAACTCGCCAATCACCGCCTCCTTGTCGTCGTTGGGGTCAAAGGCCATGGGCTGACCGTCCTTGATGGCCACCAGGTATTCGAAATCGAACTCCTTGCCGTCCTTGTCGGTGCGTTTCTCGGCTGCCTTCAGGCCGATCTCCTGGGCGCGGAGGAACTTGCCCGGCTTGCCCTCCTTGTCGAGTTTCACCAGCCAAGGGCCGTTGCTCCAGGTCAGTTCCTTGATCGCCGTGGCAGCAGCCTTATTGCAGCAGGCGAGGAAGTTTGCATCATATTTCTTGTTCTCCAGGATCCAGCGGGTCATGCCCATGGCAAAGGCGGCGTCGGTGCCGGGCAGCACCGGCACCCAGCGCTGGGCCTTGGCGGCTAGCTTGGTGCAACGCGGATCGAGCACGGTCATCTTCAGTTTGCCGTCTGCCATCCGCTGGGTCATGCGCATGGTGCGGTTGGTTGGGCCATAGTTGCCATCAAAGAGGTTGGCGCCGACAAAGAGGATATAGTCGCTGTTTTCCTGGTCAGCCTGCCAGTAAAATTTCTGCCCACCTTTGAAACTGTTGCCTTCGTACTGCTCGCTCATCGCCTTGCAGGCGAAGTAGAGTGAGCCCTGACAAACAGTGGTGTGGCCATGGGTATTGTTGGTGCCAAAAGCGCCATTGAAGGCGGCGGCGAAGTTGGAACGGCCAGCCTTCTTGCGGCCCCAGAAATAAACAAACTGGTTGTTCTTCGGCCCGAAATCGGGATGTTCCGGATCGATCAGGGCAGCCAGGTTGGCGGCATGCTTGGTTTTGAACTCCTCGATGGCCGCCTGCCGTTCCTCAGGCTTTTTCTTGCGCAGGGCAGCGGCATCCTTGCCCATCTCCTCGAAGGCCTTGGCATCGGTGAGGGCGTAGAGGTCTTTGAGGCCGGCGATCTGGCGATTTTCCTCGCCAGGGACATGGGCGAACAGCTTGCCGCCGGCAACGATCTCGTCGATGGCCTGGTTGAAGGAGATCGAGGTCCATTTGTTTTCCCCGCGTTTACCGGCCCGTTTCAGCACCCTGGTCACCCGGTAGGGATCGTAGGCCCCCTGGTGACCGGCTTGCCCCTTGGGACAGAGACCGGCGTCGACCATGGCTGCCGCGGCCGGTGTCTCCTTCATCTCCAAATGGGGATGGAGATTGAAGGGGTTGTAAGGGTTACCGTCGATCTTGACCGCGACGCCATCCAGGATCTTCACCTTGATACCACAGCCGGTGTTGCAGTTGAGGCAAACAGAATACAAGGTATTTTCTGCTTTGAGCAGTTCGTAGGCCTCGGCTTGGGTCAGCTCGCCGGCCTCGACCCTGGCGATGAGGTCGCGGGCGAAATCGAAATGGGTGGCCACGATGGCGCCGCAACCGGCCAAGGCCGATGTTTTTAGGAAATCGCGGCGAGAGACGGTTTTTTTATTTTTATTTGCCATAGAGCACCTCCAACTTTTCGGTGGCGACATAGTAGACGCGCGGCGCGGTTTTCATGGCCGGCTTGAGCACCTGGATTTTGTTGGCTTTTTTCACCTGGGCGATCAGGCTCTGGGGATCGTTCTCATCGCCAAAATACCCTGCCCGACCGATGCAAGTGGTGATGCACACCGGCAACTGGCCGACCGCCAGGCGATGGAGGCAGAAATGGCATTTGCGGGCATTGCCCACCGGCGTGTTCTTGCCTGAGCGGGGCCATTTCTTGCCATATTCATAGCTGGCCATGGTCTCGTACTTCTGGATTGCCGGCGTACCGTCGCCGTGCATGCCGCCCTGATCCATGGTGCGGGCGTCGTAAGGGCAAGCAGGCACGCAGGCGCCGCACCCGATGCATTGTTCGTAATTGATCATCACCAGGCCGGCACCGATGCCTTCCGTCTCTTTCCAGGTGGCTCCGTCTTTACCCTTGACCGGACAGGCGGCAACGCAGGGCGAATTGTCGCACTGCATGCAGGGCCGAGGGAGAAAGGTTCGACTGACCTTGGGGTATTTGCCCTGCTCGTATTCATGCACGGGGCGATAGTACATGCCGGGCGGCAGTTTGTTTTCCGAGACACAGCCAACGGTGCAGGCATGACAACCGACGCATTTGCGCAGGTCGATCAGCATGGCCCATCGGCGGTTCTTCTCGGGTGCCTTGAGGGCTCGCTCGAGATCTTTCTGCATCACTACCAGAATATCTTCGTTCTGCATTCCTTACCTCCTTTGATGGGCTTATTTCTTATGGCAGCTCTCGCAGTTTTCCTTGACGCTGAAGGCCATTTTGCCGTTATGGCAGGCACCGCAGGATTTGCCCTGCTCCATGGCCTTCATGGTCACCGCCTTATGCTGCTTGGTGTTGGTGTAGAGCTTGGTGGCATGGCAGTCCTGACACTTCAACCCTGCCCCTTCCACATGATTTTCGTGGCTGAAGACCGTGTCTCCACCCTTGTTTTTCAGCGTGATGTCGCCACCGCCGACGCCGGCAAAGGCAACGCTTCCGGTCAACACCACAAGTACCATAACTTGCGCCCACTTCATGCCCACCTCCTTGGAAAAGGTTTTTCGACCAGATGAATATATCCGGGTAAGCGGATATTGACAAGGCGAGAGTGAGAACCGTTGACGATCAAAGCATGCCGCGGTATTTTGACCGCATGCACCCAACCGTCGAACTCTTCAAATCACTCGCCGATGAAACCCGGCTGCGCCTGCTCGTCCTCCTCCAAGGCGGGGGGGAGTATTGCGTCTGCGATCTAATGCAGGCTCTCGACATGCCGCAGTCCACGGTCTCACGCCATCTCGCCTATCTGAAACGCAACGGCTGGCTCCAAGATCGCCGTGGCGGCGTATGGATGTACTATTCCCTGAAAAAAGAATTGGATGCCTTTCTTCAGGCCCAACTTGTCCTTCTCATCCACCGGCTGGCCGACACCCCAATCTGCAAGGCCGACAGGGAGCGCCTCGACACCTACCTGCTGGCCAAAGACGCGAATAGTTGCCGGTAATCCCTCGCGCGCCGTGCCCCCTTACCGATGCCCTTCCCTCCAAGTTTTGCTCATGGCATCGAAAAAATATTTTCATGAAACTCCGGGTTGATGATAATCTAAAAGGCAGATACCTTCTCTTGCAACGGATTCGAGCGACCGGCCGCCATTCATGTCTACTCCTGTGCTTCTCATCGTCGACGACGAACCAGCCAACCTGGCCGTGCTCTCCACCCTGCTGCGCCCGCAGTACACGGTCCGGGCCTGCAAGTCCGGACCACAGGCCTTGGCAGCGGTCAACCGGGCGCCTCGGCCCGATCTGATCCTCCTCGATGTGATGATGCCGGGCATGGATGGCTTCAGCGTGCTGGACCAGCTGCGCAGCCAAGATGCCACCCGCGATATTCCGGTGATCTTTGTTACCGCCTTGAACGACGAACACGACGAGGAACAGGGACTCCAGCGCGGTGCGGTGGATTACATCGTCAAGCCGATCAAACCGGCGGTGGTGCTCTCGCGGGTGCAGCTCCATATCGAAGTCAAACGTTCCCGCGACCGGTTGAACAACCAGAATGCCTGGCTGGAGGCCGAGGTCGGCAGACGGATGCGGGAAAACCTGCTGATCCAGGACGTGAGCCTGGCCGCCATGGCCCAGTTGGCGGAAACCCGCGACTCCGACCTGGGCAATCACATCGCCCGCACCCAGGCCTATGTGGAGACCTTGGCGCGGTACCTGCAAAAACAGCCCAGCCTTTACAAACACCTCGACGAGGCCGGCCTGAACCGCATTGTCAAAGCCGCGCCGCTCCACGATATCGGCAAGATCGGCATACCCGATCACATCCTGCTCAAGCCCGGCACACTCACCCCCGAGGAGTGGTGCTTGATGCAGTCCCACTGCCAGATCGGCGGCAACGCCATCGAACGGGCGATCAACTCGACCTTAGATCACTATCCGCTCCTACCGGATCGGGCCAAGCCCGAATCCCTGCGATTTCTCGAGGTGGCCAAGGAAATCGCCCTCTCTCACCATGAGCGCTGGGATGGTGGCGGATATCCGTGGGGCCTGCGGGGCGAGGCGATTCCCCTGGCGGCCCGGCTTATGGCCCTGGCCGATGTCTTCGACGCCCTGACCACACCCCGGATCTACAAAGAGGCTTGGTCTGCGGCCAAAGCAATCGCACACATCCGCGAACAGCGTGGCGCACATTTCGATCCCCTGATCGTGGATGCCTTTGAAGCCGAACTGGACGCCTTCGCCAGCATACAGCAGCAGCTTTCCGATCATCCGGTCGAAGCTTGAGCCATGCACACCGACACGCCTACCCTGTTCCGGACCGACCCCGAGGCACCGCTCGCCACCATCGCCACACGCCACATCGCCCATCTGCCGCCGAACGGCATCCTGCTGGAGGCGGTCCGGCTCATGGCTCGATTGCGCATCTCCTCGGTGCTGGTCCTCGACGACGATCGCCGCCCCCTGGGGATTCTCACCGAGGGCCGTCTGCTCCAGCTCCTCCACGCCGCCACCCCGCCGCAGACGCCGCTGGCCGAGGTCATGGCGCCGCCGGTGACCGTTCCCGCCACCATCGGCTGTGCCGAGGCCTACCAACGGTGCCTGCGCGAAGGCGTGCATCATCTGATTCTGGTCGACGAACAACGGCGGGCGGTGGCGGTGGTCAGCGACTCCGACTATCGTCGCCATCTCGATTTCGGCATTCCCGCCGGACAAACCCGCGTCTGTTCGATCATGAGCCGGGGCGTGGCCATCCTCACGCCCGATGCGTCCCTGCACACCGCCCTGGACCAGATGCACACCCGCACGACCGGGGTGGTCGTCGTGGTCGACGAGCGCCATGCCCCCGTGGGCATCCTCTCGCAGCGGGACCTGGCGCGGCTCTATCTCGCCACTTCGCCGCGGGAAGACCGCATGCTCGCCGAGGTAATGACCGCGCCGGTTCGCACCCTGCCCCTGGACACGACCCTGGCCGAGGCCGCGGCGGTGATGCTCGCCGACCGGGTGCGACAGTATCCGGTGGTGGATAAGACCGGGGCCATGTTGGGCGTCCTCGCCGCCCGCGACCTGACCCAGGCCATGGCCTTTGGCGTGCTGGAGAACACGCTGAACCGCGAGCAGGATCAGCTCCGCCGCCTGCTCGAACAGGCCCCATTCCCCCTGGTGATCACCCGCATCGACACCGGCCTGATCTGCTACCTCAATGCCCGGGCGGAGCAACAGTTCCACGTCGCCCGCAACGAGCTGATCGGCCAAACGGTTGAACGCTTCTATCTGCACCCCACGGATCGGTTGCCGCTGCTGGAACGGCTGCAACGGGAAGGCCATGTCTTTGATCGGGAGCTGCTGTTGGTCGACACCAACGGCGCGCCCTTCACGGCGCTCGTCTCCCTCTCCCTGGTGGATTTCGACCGCCAACCCGCCATCTTGACCGCGATCAACGACATCACCAAACGCAAGCAGTTCGAGCAGGAATTGGTGTTTCGCAATGTCCTGCTCTCCACCCAACAGGAAGCCTCGATCGACGGTATCCTCATCGTCGACGAACACGACCGGGTGCTCTCGTACAATCGGCGATTCGCCGAAATGTGGCGGATTCCCGAGGAAATCCTGCGTCAGCCCGACGATGGGCTGTTCCTGGCGCACGTCTCCACTCAGGTGAACGATCCCGAGGGGTTCGTCCAACGGGTGCGCGACCTCTACAACCAGCGTCACGAGACCAGCCGCGACACCATCCTCCTCGCCGACGGTCGGGTGCTCGACCGCTACACGGCGCCCATGTTCGGAGACGATCGACACTATTTCGGCCGGGTCTGGTTTTTCCGCGATATCACCGAGCAGCAGCAAATCGCGCAACTCCTCCAGTACGAACGCGCCAAGTTGCACTGGTTGTTTCAAGCCATCCCCGAACCGCTCTGGGCCAAGGATCCCGAGGGACGCTTCCTGCTCTGCAACCCGGCCTTCGAACGGCTCTTCGGCGCCAGCGAGGCGGAAATCCTCGGCCGGACCGACTACGATTTCGTCCCCAGGGAACAGGCCGATTTATTCCGCGCCAACGACCGCAGGGCTATCGAATCCGGCCGGCCGACGGTCAACGAAGAGTGGCTCGAATTTCCTGGCCGTAGCCCGAAAATACTGTGCGAAACCATCAAGACCCCCCTGCGCGATGCCAACGGCGCGCTTGCCGGGGTGCTCGGCATAGCCCGCGACATCACCAAACGCCGCCGGGAGCAACGCACCCTGCGGGAGCGCATCAAGGAACAGCAATGCCTCTACCGCATTTTCGCCCTGACCGAGGATGTCGCCGCCCCCTTTGCCCGCCAACTGCAAGAGGTTGCAAGGCGGATTCCCCGTGGTTGGACGCATCCCGGGACAACGCTGGCCCGGATCGAGTTCGAGGGAGCCGCCTATTCCTCGCCCGGATTCAGGGAGAGCGACCGAATGCAGTCGATGGAGGTGACGACCGAACACGAAGCGCACCTGCGTTTGACAATCGCCTATCTCGAATCGTCTCGCCAGGAAGACGAGAAACCGTTTCACAAGGAGAAACTCAAACTGGCCGAGGCCATCGTCCATCGCCTGGCCGAGGTGGCGGAGCGGCGCCATGCCATCGCCACGGTCGAGGCAAGAGACCGGCTTATCGCAACCATGTTTGCGCAGACCACCGACGCCATTCTTCTGGTGGATACGCACACCGGCCAATTTGTCGACTTCAACACCGCCGCCCATGCCGGGCTTGGTTATGCCCGCGAGGAGTTTGCCGGGTTGCGGGTCGCGGATATCCAGGCCGAGCATTCGCCGGAGCAGATTACCGCCAACATCCGCAGTGCCTTGCTCGGCGAACAGGTCTTTCTCGAAACAACACATCGCCATAAAAACGGCACGTTGCGCGATGTCGCCCTGACGCTGCGCTCTCTCACCCTAAACGACCGATCCCTGGTGTCGGCCGTCTGGCGGGACATTACGGATCAGAAGGCCAGGGAACGGGCCCTGATCGAAAGCGAAAAGCGACTCAAGACCATCACCGATTCCGCCCTGGACGCCATTCTCATGATTGACGAGACCGGCAGCATCTCCTACTGGAACCCGGCAGCGGAAACCATCTTTGGCTACAGTGTCGAGGAGGCTCTGGGTAAGGATCTGCACTGCCTACTCACTCCCGATCACTATCATGCCGCCCATCGGGCCGCCTTTCCCCGCTTCCTTGAGACCGGTTCGGGCAAGGTCGTGGGCACAACCATCGAACTCACCGCCCTGCGCAAGGATGGCGCCACCATCGCCATCTCCCTCTCCCTGTCTTCGGTTCATCTCAACGGTCACTGGCATGCCGTGGGGATCGTGCGCGACATTACCGGAATAAAACAAAACCAGGCCGCCCTCGAATCGGCCCTGGAAGTGGCAGAAAACGCCAATCGTGCCGCCAGCGAGGTGCTGACCCACCTTGAGGAATTGGTCAAGGAGCGCACCGCTGCGTTGGATGCGGTCAACGAACGGCTGCGCATCAGCGAGGAACGCTATACCCATGCCTTGGCCGCCACCACCGACGGCCTGTGGGATTGGAACATGGTCACCGGCGAACTCTACTGCAACCCGGCCTACTACCGGATGCTGGGCTATGAACCGGGCGAGTTGGCCCGCAATCCGACGGACAGCGTTGTGAACCTGATCCACCCCGAGGATCGGAAGCGGGTAGAAGAGGCCATCCAGCACCTCATCGCCGATCGCGGTAGCATCGAGCTGGAGTTCCGCATGATTGCCAAAAATAGCGATATAGTGTGGGTTCTCAGTCGCGGCAAGGTGGTTTCGCGGGCTGCGGATGGCAAACCGCTGCGCGCCGTCGGCATCCATACCGATCTCACGGCCCGCAAGCAGATCGAAACCGCCCTGACGCTTGCGGCGGAAGAACAGCAGGCGATTTTCAACGCCGCCGGCATGGGCATCTTTCTCGTCCGAAACCGGGTGATTGTCCGCTGCAACCGCAAACTGGAAGAGGTCTTCGGTTACGAGCCGGAAAAACTCGCGGGACACACCACCGAGCTCTGGTATCTCTCGCGCGCCGATTTCCATGCCTGGGGCCGCCGCATTGCCCATGCCTTGCAAACCGAGGGCATCTTTCACGACGAGTTGCAGTTGCGCCGCAAGGACGGCACCCTGTTCTGGGCAAGAACCACGGCCCAGGCGGTGGATCCAGGCGACCTTGCCATCGGGGTGGTGGGAATGATCGAAGACATCACCGAGGAACGGGCAGCATCCGAGGCCCTGCAAAAAGCCAAGGAGGATGCCGAGGCCGCTACTCGGGCCAAATCGGAATTTCTGGCCAACATGAGCCACGAGATCCGCACCCCGCTGAATGCCATCCTCGGTTTTGCCCATCTCATCAAGCGCGATCCCCTCACCCCCCAGCAGCGCAACCAGTTGGACAAATTGACCGATGCCTCCCGCCACCTGCTCCATGTGATCAACAACATCCTCGACATCTCCAAGATCGAGGCCAACAAGATGACCCTCCAGATCGGCGATTTCTAGCCACCCCCCGCCCTCAATCACAACTTTGGCCACCTCCC
>Ga0074195_1001944_pt1 | contig 25551 bp, 38 predicted proteins | sample EPASupsiteHSE623_FD_64525 | JGI IMG/M metagenome (GOLD analysis project Ga0074195, IMG submission 64525) | Bioremediated contaminated groundwater from EPA Superfund site, New Mexico - Sample HSE6-23 | ecosystem: Environmental > Aquatic > Deep subsurface > Groundwater > Contaminated ... | reverse complement strand
ATAATGTCTATGATATCGGCTTGTTGCTCTTGAGCGTGGACCTTCAGGAGTCGCTTTATGAATGATATCTCATCTTCATTGGATCTACCCACACAAAATAGCGAAGAGCCGATTTTTCTTTACCTCGATCTCGACCAAGTCACCATCCTTTAAATCGAGCTTTTCCAATGGCCTTAGAACGCTGTTCTCATAGATTGCTTTCATGAGCATAAAACCACCATCATGATTTTGTTATCTAACATTAAAAGCCTGCCTATTTTTGGTTTTTCAAACATTAGGCGAGCCCTTGAGAGCACACAAACACATGCGTGAGCACTCATCACTTCCCACGAGTCACCCTGAGCATGAGACTGCGAATCCTTGAGCCTGTCCTTCACCCATCCTGAACCGCCTTGGCTTTCTACTCCTGGCTCTCCCGCCCGCTTGGCACCATTGCCCCGCATGGATCCCAGCCTGCTGCCCGGCTGCCCGCACGAACGGACGGCAACGACATATGGTGACGATAAACAGAAAGCGATTGTCCGAGAGATGCAACTGCGGTCAACCGCTTCGATAAAATAGCATAATGGCATAAAAGTCAGATGATGGAGACTGCACTGTCTAAGAATGGTGTGCCAATCCGATTGCCCGATGAGCGATGGATACATTTAACGGAGGGCCACTCTGAGATGGCTGGATACTATTCAGAGGTTCTGGAGACCGTGGAGGATCCTGATGCAGTTTATGAAGGCAACTCTGGAGAACTTCTGGCGGCGAAGGAGATCCAAACAGATAAATATATAGTAGTAGTCTACAAGGAAGTTAGTGGAAAGGATGGTTTTGTGATCACCGCTTTCCTAAGCAGCCGAAAAAAGCAGCTAGAGAGGAGAACAAAGGTATGGCAGCGGCAGAAATAGACAGCGTTGAAAAGATTGCGGCACTGGTACCTCATCTTTTGGATATACCCCAAAAGAATATCTGGATAAATTATGATGAGCTGGCCGATGTCCTTTATGTTAACTTTAAGAAGCCCAGTCATGCCGATGATTCCGATATGACCGATGATGACGTTATAATCAGGTATGAGAAGGGCCAGGTTGTGGGAATGACTTTCCTCAATGCCAGCAAGAGGAAAAGCCACAGAACTAACATTAATTGACGTTATGCCTTCATCAGGTTCTCAGCCCATCCCGGCCCGCCCAGGCTTTCCGTTCCAGCTCCTCCCGCCTGCCGGACGTCGTCGCCTGCGTGCTCCTGGCCCAGCAGCCCGATGGCCCCACACGCACGGGCGGCGCGCGAGAATGCGAAGCTGCAAGGATAAGCCTGTAGCCTGCATGCTCGCTGGGCTTGGTTCTAATGCTTAAAGGGGATCAGCATTCAGCAAATTATGGTGGCTCAAAGCCATCAAATCTCATTTTCAACTCCGATATTTGAGCAGGCGTAAAAATTGCGCCTTCTTTGTACACCTGATCATGATGGTCGGAATGCAGGAATGCAATGCGATCTGCAATTGCTGCATAAATTATGACAAATGGATCGACATGCACGCCGCGTAATCCTTTCAATTCATGCCTCTTTGGAACACCAATATCAGGATTATCAATGATCTCAGAAATTTTCTCAAGAACCTGGTTCTTTAGTGCTTGGTTCTTCCTGGTCAGCTTGTGAAATTTCTTATCAAATAGCCGAGTAGTAGTATAAAGGAATATCATGAAATGGAATAAAAGGACCGATCTCGGTTAAAGGCTTTTAAGGTGATCCAGCAACTCTTCTTTGCTCTTAAAGTTTTTAGTTCTGCCTGATTTGAAGTCTCCAACACCCTCTAAAATCCCTTCAACCAAACGATCTTCTTTAGGAGCATCTATAAAAACCATATTCTTAATCCGATTATAATCACTTGCCATTACATTTACCTTGCCTTCCTTTGCTAAATAGATTTTCTTTGCTATGCCCATAATGGTTCTTCAGACTGCCGAGAGGAAATTAACCTGTCCAAAGAGATAGTCAGCGCCAAGTCCGAAATCTATCGTTTCTCGGTAGTGATTCAGAAAGATAGAGATGGATACTTTGTCTTCACCCAGTAACTGCAGGGCTGTTATTCTCAGGGCGATATTTATGAGGAAGCCGTTGAAAATATCTGGGACGTCGTTGTCCTGAACGTAGAGGACCGGCTGGATAGCAACGAAGACCTGCGACATGAGGGCACAGACCAGCCCGAGCTTTCTGCCTCCGGCCCTCATGCCCGCCGGACGCCGTCGCCCCGCGTGCCCCCGGCCCCGGCAGGCGGCGCGCGAGGATTTTTATGAGCCAAATCAGCAATCTGAAATCGAAGTCAGACTGATTGCGCTTTCGAAAAGGTCAAATGTCTTGCCCCCATTATTTAAAGTGGGAAAATACATGACCGACCAGATTCAGCCCGTGCGTGAGATGATAATCGATATACTTCGCAGGAATGGAGTAAAGAGAGCATCATTTTTTGGGTCCATCGTGAGGGGTGAAATGACTGAAGATAGCGATGTCGATCTCTTGGTTGAATTCGAAGGCAAAAAGAGCCTTTTGGACCTGGCCCATCTGAAGAATGAACTGGAGGACTCCATAAACAGGCGCGTTGATCTTCTGACCTATAAATCGCTGCACCCCCGTCTCAAAGACCGAATTCTGGCAGAACAGGTTCCGATTCTATGAAGAAGGATCCTTTGGTTTTCCTGGGTCATATCCTGGACAGCATTGAGATTATCGAGTGCTATTCCAGAGGAAAAACAGAACTCGACCTAATGAATTCGGTCGGCTTGCAGGATAAAATCATCCGGAGAATAGAGGTAATCGGAGAAGCTGTGAAAAACCTACCAGCAGATTTGAGACAGGATCATCCTGAGGTTCCATGGAGAGATTTGGCGGGAATGAGGGATATCATAATCCATCAGTATTTTGGAGTGGACCTCGAGACCGTCTGGCTCGTGGCAACAGTCGAGCTGCCGGTGCTGAAGGCCAATATCCTAAAGATCCAAGAAGAGCTCAGAGAAGAGGCTTGATGCCTCCCTATGCCGCAAAAAAAAAAAACATGATGACGTTATAGTCAGGTATGAGAAGGGCCAGGTTGTGGGAATGACTTTCCTCAATGCTAGCAAGAGGAAAAGCCACAGAACTAACATTAATTGACGTTATGCCTTCATCAGGTTCTCAGCCCATCCCGGCCCGCCTGCACGCGTCCCAACACGCACGAGCGGGCGCGGGAGCGCGGGCGAGCACGGTTCCGGCAGGAGGCGCGCGGGGAATGCTATGCAATTCAGATAAGTGAACTCCCTTGAAGAATCCTCAGATGGCAAAGGATAATTACTTTTAAAGCGAATTGTCTGATGCATGAACTCTGCTGGAGAGATTAGCCTGTCCAAAGAGATCGTCAGCGCCAAGTCCAGAGTCTATCGTTTCTCAGTAGTGATTGAGAAGGATAAAGACGGATACTTTGCTTTCGCCCCCGAATTGCAGGGCTGTTACTCCCAGGGCAACACTTACGAGGAAGCCATTGAGAATATCAAAGACGCCATTGCTCTGCATGTGGAAGACCGACTTGATAGCGGTGAAGAAGTCCCTCAGTCGGAATCCATCAGCCTGACGTCTTTGGAAGTCGCAGTATGACGGACAAGCTGCCCAGGGTGAACGCTGCCGATGCGGTCCGTGTCCTTGAGAAAGCCGGCTTCTTTCTGGCCCGTCAGAGCGGCAGCCATCGGATCTACAAGAACGCAGAGGGGGCAGAGGGTCACAGTGCCATACCATTCTGGCAAAGAGCTTCATCCGAAGATTTTAAAGAACATTTTGAGAGATGCGGACATGACCCCCGAAGAATTTCTTGAGCTGATGAAATAGCGAACAGCCATTTAATGTCGAGGTCATTATGATATCAATGCCTGTTGCATGATGGCATCAGTCCGCCCAAACTTTCCGCTTCCGGCCCTTCCGCTCGCCAGACTCCGTCGCTCTACGTGCTCCCGGCCCAGCTGCCTGGCTGCCCTCACGGGCGAGCGCGAGAATTGAGGATAGCCACATGAAATCGTAGAGAGCCGCATATGATTTGCCCTGCAATTGCCCTAAACTCAAAACCCAAGCATACATTTATTTTCGAGAACCGCATAGTAATAAAGAATGCAACCTGTTAAAATAATCATAGAAAAGCATTTTGACGGCTATGTTGCCTATCCTGTAGGCATTAAAGGGATAATAGTAGGAGAAGGCGACACATATGAAGAAGCCCTTTCTGAGGTAAAATCCGCTATACAATTTCATATTGAAACCTTTGGCAGAGGGGTCATTGAAGCAAACGAGATCAGTGAGACCTTCGTAGCTGAAGTGATAGTGTGACAAAGTTTCCGAGAGATGCACCAATAGCAAAGGTGCTCAAAGCCTTGGGAGCCTTGGGCTTTGAGGTAATCCGAGAAGGCAACCATATTTCCTTGAGTAGAATAAATGCAGATGGAAGTCGGACGCCACTAACTATGCCGAATCATAAGGAAATCAAGAGCTCTACATTGTTGTTGATACTGAGGCAAGCAGGAATAACAAGAGACGAGTTTATAGAGGTCTTTAATAAACTTTGATCCGTGGAGATATTCTCGCGAGATCTTTGTCAAAACCATGCGATTAGGGTTTTTCGCTTCCGCTCCTCCCGCCTGCCGGACGTCATAGCCTGCGTGCTCCTAGCCCGCAGCCCGACAGCCCATACGTATGGGCGGGCACGGGAGTGGGGCCCGGTCCCGGCTGGCGGCGCGCAGGGAATGCGAAGCGAGGCATTGGATGACAGCAAGAGCAGAGATCTGCAGGCAGAAGAGTTCGCTTAGCGAGTTTGGCCTCAGCAATTCTTAAGATGCTGGAAAAACTGGATGCCGAGACATTAATGGATAATTGGGAGATGAAGGCGGGAGCAGCATTCGCCACTTGCGGTTCTCGCCTCCTATTTGAATGGACGCATGGAAAGATCATTCCATTAAACTTGGTCTAAATCAAGTTAATTTACTTAAAGCTTCCGGTTGAATTGCACGGGTGCGTCCAGAGACTTTTGAAAAAGAAAAAAGGCATCATTCTCCCCTGTTCGGAGGACACTTATATTTCATTTCTGAAACTTGATGATTTCCTGCATAATAAATATTACAAAAAATTTTAAACAAAAACATTAGTGTGATGCAATCGTGAATTATTTATACCAATGGCCAGCTCATGAACATCATACACATGGTGTAAAAATATAACGCAAGGTTTATTATAAAATTAATAATCGAGCATATCGAATGATGCTGAGGATTGATGTGCATGGACTCAAATAAACCAGAAATTATGGATAAATGTCTTCTGCTGAGCGAGCTATCTGAAGATAGCGCTCTGACAGCTACCGCTGCTGCTAAATATCCTGGCCAGCATTGCTCCTTTCGGGCAGTGGCCGGGACAGTGCCGCTTATCAAGAACTCCTGCGCGCTGCTCTTGGGACCGGCGATATGCCTTTACAACGCCAAGCTCTCTATGAACATGAGATCCTTGACAGCTGACCCTCGACCAAATAATCTTCTCTTTGTGAACTATTCTCAGGATGATATCATATTCGGCTTTCATGATAAAGTCCGAGAGGCCATCCTTCAAGCAGAAGAAGAGCATCATCCAGAGGTTCTTTTTCTTATAACCTCTTGCCTGCAGGAGATCGTGGGCGAGGACTTTGACTCCTGCATCGATCGAATCCGGCCTCTCGTAAAAGCCAAGTTGCTCATAGTCCATACCGAGAATTTCACTTGCGAGGGGGCAGCTCCCGGCGTCGAGAACATGTTCAAATCCCTATTTCTGCTGATGGCCCCCCAGCCAAAGGAAGAAAAAACGATCAATATCCTGGGACTATGGACTTCAACTGCCAGGAAGACGGAGCTAGCAAATATCCTGAGGAAGAATGGAATAGTGATCCGGAATGTAATTCCCTCCTACTGCAGCCCGTCCGAGCTGGAGAAGGCACCTGGCGTCCAGTTGAATCTCGTCTTAGACCAGTATGCTCTGCCCCTGGCCAAGATGATGAAAGAGAGATTTGGTACAGAGTATATCTATTGCCGGAAGCCCTATCGTCCAGCTTCCATAGAGAAATGGTATCAGGAGATTGCAGCGGCTCTCAATATTGATCTTCCATCTGAAATTGCAGAGTTGAAGAGGGAGACGGAAGAGATGATCATCCAGGCACGCCGGAACCTGAGCGGCAAGAGCTGCGCCGTTTCCGGCATATCTGGAAGGACCTTCGATCTGGCCATGTTGCTCTCCTGGCTGGGAGTCGAGCCCAGGGTGATACTGCTCCAGACCCCTCTTCCTGAGGACAGGCCTGATATCAATGAGCTTGTTGCCAGCGGAGTTGATCCACTAATATTTCGGGGCGACAATTCCCTGCAAAATGAGCAGCTTTTAAGAAAGCTATCTCCCGATATGTTTCTCGGGGCTTTTGATCGAAAGGCTCTGTCGAAGATGCAAATCGTGCCGGTAGTTCTTTCTGCGTCATATTATAAGCTAGGCTTTGAGAGTACAATCGAGGTTCTGCGTCTCCTCCAGGAGATGTCGGCGGGCCTTGAGGCAATGATGTACAAGGAGAAGATTTTAGCAGAAGGGGTGTGATAACCTTGGATTTAAAGCACGAGGACTATCCTGTTCCATCTGATTATTTCGGTGTCTTGTGGGCATTGTCAGGGATCAATGATCTCATTATCCTTGAGCATGGTTCCACAGGCACCTGCAATTTCAACGCTTTCAACTACATGATCATGAACCGCCAGTCTCCCAAAGGCAAGCTCTTCTCCAGCGGAATGGATGAGGACGATGTGGTCATGGGCAGGGATACGAAGATCAAGGAGGCTGTGGCCGAGCTGGATAACGAATATCGCCCGAAAGTCATAGCATTGGTAGCGACAGGCGTCACATCAGTGATAGGCCTGGACCTGCAGGGGATCATCGAAGAAATCCAGCCGGATACAGCCGCCCGGCTTATCTCATTTTCTGGAGGTGGCTTTGCTGGTGACTACCATGTTGGAATAAAGGAGGTCTTCAGATCGCTGACGAATAATATCATAAAAGAGCCCAGAGAGAGGAAGCCCTGCTCAGTGAATATTATTGGGCCTACCATTGATTCCTTCAATGCCAATTCCGATCTGGCGGAGATAAAGAGAATGCTCGGCCTGATTGGAGCCGAGGTCAACACGGTCTTTACATTTTCAACGGATATCGACAGAATTGAGAATCTGGCATGTGCTTCTCTAAACCTGGTTACAAGAGATATTGGCATACAAGCCGCAGAAATCATGAAAGAACGCTACGGAATTCCTTACTACTACGGACTTCCATTCGGTGTCAAGGGATCGATTAATTGGCTCAATGATATAGCTGCAATCATGGGATTAGAGCTTAAGAGAAGCGTCCTCAGGTCCGAGCTGCAAAGATACGGTTTCTCAATACTGGAGCTTGTCAATTTCCTGCAAGACCTGGATCATCTCAAGGCAGCAGTCTCCTGCCCTTGCGAGTATGCCCTGGGTTTGACAACTCTTCTGCAGGATGAGTGGGGCATTGAGCCGTCTCTTGTATCTCTGCCGATTTGGCCTGAGATGCCACAGATTCAATCCGAGTTCTCCAGGAGAAAAATAGGCAGAATGCTAGTCGAACCGGAGGGAAAAATGCTGTCGGAGGCGATCAGGGACATTAATCCTCATATCCTCTTTGGCAACTCCTATGATTTGTTGATGGCCGAAAATATACCAGTTAAGGTGCATGCCGCGTTTCCTGCATTCGACCACATCTATCGATATGACGGGACTCCATTTGTAGGCTTTCGAGGTCATGCCTATCTGACTGAGACTCTCATCAATCTTCTCAATCAAAATCCTGAGGTGTTCCGAAATTGAAAAAGATCGCTATCTATGGCAAGGGCGGAATTGGCAAGTCAACAACGACTGCCAATATTTCCGCGGCTCTTGCTGAGCAAGGGTCGAGGGTTATGCAGATCGGATGCGACCCCAAGGCTGACTCCACCTGTATGCTCATGAAAGGCCAGCAGATTCCAACAATCCTGGATACTCTCAGGCGTAAGTCTTCCAGTGCGTCATTAGAGGATATGGTCTTTCCCGGATTTGCCGGCGTGCTCTGTGCCGAATGTGGAGGCCCAACACCTGGCGTGGGCTGCGCAGGCAGAGGGATCATCGCATCATTTGAGAAGCTGGAAGCCTTGCAGGCTTATGAAATCTTCAGGCCTGATGTGGTCCTTTACGATGTTCTTGGAGATGTGGTCTGTGGCGGATTTGCCATGCCTTTGCGAAAGGGCTATGCAAATGAGGTCTACATTGTGACATCCGGAGAGAAGATGTCTCTTTTTGCAGCTAGGAATATCGCCCAGGCTGTGGCCGAGTTCAAAGGGCGAGGCTATGCCCAGTTGAGAGGCCTGGTTCTAAATGCTAGGGGGATAGCAAATGAATCCGAACTCGTTCAGGCTGCTGCCAGAGAGCTGGATACGAATGTGGTGGCCGAGATTCCCCGAGACCCAACAATTCAGGTCTGCGAAAGCAAGAATGCGACAGTGATTGAGGGGTCGCCAGGTTCGCCTCTGGCAGACAGATATCGTAAGCTGGCGCGCTTTATCAGATCACCATGAGTTTTGGTGAGGACTGAAAATAAATAGCCCTAGATCCATAATCAGTAAGAGCATTTGCCGGAGGATGATAAACTGAACTATAGACGATTTTTAAGGGCGTTTTTTCGCTTCATCAACAGGTTCCTCATCGTTCCGGCATATAAGAATGGCCTGGGAAAGGTCGTCGTTAAGCTTGCTGGCGACATCATGGTTCTCGGAATTATTGGGAGAAAGACGGGGAAAATTCGCTATACTCCGGTGAGCTATGCCCGATTGAATGAAAAGATCTACTGCTATCAGGGACGGGAGATGAAAGGGCAATGGTACCTGAACCTGCTTGCCGATCCCCACGTCACTGTTCTCCTGCCTGAGGGAACCTTCTCAGGGCATGCGAAGGAGGTCAGCGATGCTGCCGAGAGGCTGATGGCTATGAGAGCCATTCTTAAGGGCAGCGGTCTGAACAGCAACATGTACGGATTTGATCCCCGGACGGCTCCTGATGATGTGGTGCAGAAGAAGACTGAAGGCATTCATGTGATCCGGATCAGGCTTTATTAGTGACTGCTCATGAGCCAAAGCTCTTTATGGACACAGCCCAATCATATTAGTGATCTGCATGACTGAATTATTAGGCACGCCTGGAAAAATCTCCTTAAAATTCTGCTCTGATAAAGGCATTGAAGAGTTCAAACAGGATTTTTATTTGACGAATCTTGAGGCTGCAGCTTTTTTGAGAGATCTGGCCCAGGAAATTGAAGCTGGAGGTAATGTTGAGGTGACCTATGGTAGCGTGGCCCTCTCAGTCAATCCCTCGTATCCCATCAAGCTTGAAGTGGAATACGAGGAAAATGAGCTTGAGATAGAGATAAAGTTTAAAGAGATGTCTTGAGCCAAATAGAGATGGATTCAGATAATGGCTCTTCGCTGAATTGTATGGGCTGGACTGCACTGAGAGATCAGAGATAACGGATTCATGACTCATTATGTTGACACATGGACGATGCAGGTTATGCAAACCCCAATATAATCCTAATATTTATATCAGTTGAGTGCAGTAAAACCGGAGTCAAGGCAAAGGGCTCAGCTTTTCGCCGCTGAAACAGAATCGCTGCTTTCGGGAGCTCTGCTAAGCTAGCAAGATCGGTCTGATGGCTGAAAGCTTCCATATTCGCCATCTGCAATCGCCCAAGCTAACCCTCAAACGGACCAAATAGTATGCAAGTCATCCACGGCTTATGGGACACAGAAACATTCTGTATCTGGTCAGAGTCATCTGAAACTCCTCTCATCTCCGGCAGCTCTGACTGCAAAAAAGAGAACCATGCCTATTCTCATCCTTTTGCCCTGGCGGCCTGCGATCTCTCAAGCTTATTCCTCAGGTGCTTCCCAGATGAGCGTGGCAAGATCAAGACTCTCCACCTGAGCCTTCCGGCAGGCTCTCACGGCCTGCTTCCATCTCCCTGGCTTTTGCTTGACGACTATCCTTCAGAAAAGCCGACGCATCTTGCTGACTGCCAGGTATCAGCACTGGCTTATGACATGAACACAGCCCTTAACCTCCTCTTAGACCTGCCCATCCACCCCCCGCAGGGCATTGTCTATGCCCACTCCTTGCTCTTCTGGTCTAAACTGGCTCTTTTTTCTTTGGAATTGGTCTCCCGTCAGCAATTTATGCCCACATTGCAGGGAGACTGCGCTCTATGGAAGAGTGCTATCGACAATGCCGATCAAGAGCGAGTTAAGCTATTCGTCAAATCCATCCCACCTAGCTGCCTCTGCCTCACTAAATCTCCCTTCCTTGCTGCCTCAAAGAGCCAATCGTCTCCTCAAAATCCCTCCAGCCTTGTCAATAGTTTCCTGGATAAAGCAGCAGACTGCCTGGTCAGAAGCAGCCTGAAAGATGCTGCCATCAGCATTCCTCGACGGGGCCGTCCACCGAAATCCGCGGCCATGCAGCACCAATTCCTAAAAGCTCTGAAGAATAAGAATCCAGCAGACGCAATCCTCAAAGCATCTGCCAAAGAACTTTCGGACTTCCGAGCCGGCCTCAGCTCCTGGATGGAGTCCATTCTCCCACAGGTAGTTGATGTGCCATTTAGAACCTGCTTTCGCCTGGAAGCTCCTGTAAGCGATAATGATGTCAATGCGAACGATACCTGGAGGCTATCCATCTTTTTGCAGGCCAACGACGACAAGAGCCTGCTGGTTCCTGCCAGCGAGATCTGGAAAACGAGATCCTCAGCCTTAACCCTCCTGAAGAGGAGGCTGAAAAATCCTCAAGAGCGACTTTTGGCAGACCTCGGCAAGGCAGAGCGAGTCCTTCCCCAAATGAGAGAATGTCTCGAAACAGCTTGCCCTACTGCGATCACCATGAACACCGAGGCTGCTTACTCCTTCCTTCGCGAGAAGGCCCCTTTGCTGGAGAAAAACGGCTTCAGCGTGCTCCTTCCATCCTGGTGGCAACGCTCAGGCAGAAGCTTAGGCATCAAGCTCAGGCTCAAAGATAAATCCAACAAATCGGGATCTTTAGGACCATCATTCCTGGGCCTCAACTCCCTTGTCGAATACGACTGGCAATTGTCTCTGGGTGACAATTCCATCAGCGAAGCCGAGTTCCTGGAACTCTCCCGCCTCAAAGTCCCTCTGGTCCGAATCAGAGGCGAATGGACTGAACTCCGATCCCAAGAGATTGAGGAGGCCATAGCCTTCTTCAAGAAGAATCGTTCCCATGAGCTGACTCTTGCCGAAGCCCTGCGCCTGGGCCTGGATCCATCGAGCCAGGAATTGATTGAAGGCGATGGCGTGCTCGCTCTGCCAATCCTCGGCGTCTCTTCTGAAGGACGCATCGATGAGATCCTCAAGTCTCTGTCCCAGTCCTCAGCCAGCCTAGAGCCGATCTCTCCGCCTCAGGATCTTCAAGGCATACTGCGCCCTTACCAGCTTCGGGGCGTCTCGTGGCTCGAATACCTCTGCCGACTGGGCCTTGGTGCCTGCCTGGCTGATGATATGGGTCTCGGCAAAACCGTCGAGCTGATAGCATTTCTTCTCAGGCGAAAGGAAGAAGGCGCCAAGAATCCCACCCTTCTGGTCTGCCCTCTTTCAGTTACTGGCAACTGGCAAAAGGAGATAGAACGCTTTGCACCGACTTTAGGCTGCTTCCTTCATCATGGCGCCAAAAGGCTATCCGGCCAGGACTTTCTCAGGGAAGCTAGCTGCCGGGATGTAGTCATCACCACATACTCGCTTGCAGCAAAGGATGAGGATCTACTCTGCTCCGTTCCCTGGGGCCAGGTGGTCCTGGACGAGGCTCAGAGCATCAAGAACCATGAAGCCATGCAGACTCGATCCATCAAACGCCTTCCCGCTGGGTATAGGATCGCCCTTACCGGAACGCCAGTGGAAAACCGCCTCTCTGAGCTGTGGTCCATTATGGATTTTCTCAATACCGGCCTATTGGGCTCCTCTCGATCCTTTCAACGGGATTTCATCCTCCCAATTGAAAAATACAATAACCGGAGTCGTTCTCAGTCCCTGCGATCCATTATCCAGCCTTTTATTCTCAGGAGGCTCAAGACCGATCCAACAGTGATCAAAGATCTGCCCGACAAACTTGAGATGAAGGTGAACTATAACCTCACAGAGGAGCAGGCGTCCCTCTATTCCGCAGTCGTCGAGGGCATGATGCAGGACATAGAATCATTGGGCGGCATCAAACGCAAGGGAGTGATCCTGTCCACGCTGACAAAGCTCAAGCAAATCTGCAACCATCCGGCTCTCTTCTTGCAGGACGCAAGCGCGCTTGACGGTCGATCAGGCAAGCTCACCCGCCTTGAGGAGATGCTCGATGAGGCCGGAGCAGAGGGCGACAGATCCCTGATATTCACCCAGTTTGCGGGTATGGGTGCAATGCTCAGACATCACCTCCAGGAGAAGACGGGCCAGGAGGTTCTCTTCCTGCATGGAAAGACCCCAAAGAAGAAGAGAGACGAAATGGTTGCCCGTTTCCAGTCTGGCGACTCGCTCGTATTCATTCTATCGCTGAAGGCAGGCGGATTCGGCCTCAATCTGACTGCCGCCAATCACGTCTTTCACTTTGATCGCTGGTGGAATCCGGCGGTTGAAAATCAAGCCACAGACCGGGCTTTCAGGATCGGCCAGAAGAAGAATGTCTTCGTGCACAAGTTCGTATGCATCGGCACATTGGAGGAGAGAATCGACCAGATGATCGATCAAAAAAAATCTCTGGCGGACTCAATTATAGGGTCGGGCGAGGCCTGGCTTACGGAGCTCTCCAATGAGGCGCTCAGAGATATGCTTACATTACATTTGGATGATGTGAAATCCGGAGGCGATGAGATATGAGTCCCTACTGGCAGTATTACGAGAGGACCGCACCAAAGGCAGTCAAAAATGGCCTGAAGGCCAAAAGCAAACGCGGCTCTATTGGCGAGACCTGGTGGTCCAAGCGCTGGATTGCCGTTCTAGAGTCCTTCGATTTGGGGGCACGGCTGTCCCGGGGAAAATCCTATGCCAGGAAGGGGCAGGTGATCAGCATCGATATAAAGCCGGGATCTGTCAAGGCCATGGTGCAGGGCACGTTCCCTGAGCCCTACGAGGTCACGATAAAGCTAAAGCCGTTGTCAGAGGCGAGCTGGGAGAAAGCCATTCAGATCATGGCATCCAAAGCGGTGTTCTCTGCTCGGCTTTTATCCGGGGAGATGCCCCAAAATATCGAGGAAGTGTTCTCTGACTCAGAAGCATCTCTCTTTCCCCAAAAAGGATCCGACTTGAAGACAAAATGCACCTGCCCGGACTGGTCTAATCCCTGCAAGCACATAGCAGCCGTCTATTTTTTGATTGCCGAAGAGTTTGACAGAGATCCGTTTCTCATCTTCAAGCTAAGAGGTAAAGAGAAGGATGAGATAATTGAGAGCCTGCGTGCCATGCGCTCAGACGGATCGACAGAGGAAAACAATAGCGATCTCATTAGTCCTGTGGCAGCGGATCTTGTCGAATCAAAGCCCCTGAAGGAATGCCTGGACTGTTTCTGGCAGAAGGGCACGGCAATGGACGCCCTTGAGATCAACCCCCATGTTCCTGAGGTTGAAAATGCGGTTTTAAAGCAGCTAGGTGACTCGCCATTCTCCATTGGCAATCTAAATATGACTGCCTACCTGAAAGATATCTACAGCATAGCTGGAAAATATGCTTTAAAAAGAGCGATTTTGGAGGATGAAGCGAGCAGCGGCAAATCCTAATGTCTTGTCAGAAAGACTATAAATAGTTCCGGGCCTATACATATTAAATTAGGTGAATTTGATTATGGGTTTCTTGGATCGCATGAGCACAGTTGTGCAGGCAAAGATGAACAAGATCATGGACAGAATCGAGGATCCGAGGGAGACCCTGGATCTGTCTTACGAAAAGCAGCTAACTCTCCTTCAAAACGTTAAAAGAGGTGTGGCCGAGGTCACCACCTCTAAGAAGAGGCTTGAGCTGCAAAAGGCCAAGCTGCAGATGAACACGGACAAGCTTGACAGCCAGGCCAAAGAGGCTCTCCTGGCGGGACGAGAGGATCTGGCTCGAAAGGCATTGGAGAACAAGGCTGCACTTCAGGGGCAAGCGGCTACTCTCGACCAGCAGATTGCCGACTTAAGCGATCAGCAGCAAAAGCTGATGGCTGCAGAAAGCCGCCTGGCCAGCAAGGTAGAGGCCTTCCGCACAAGAAAGGAGACCATCAAAGCCCAGTATTCGGCAGCAGAGGCCCAGGTTAAGGTCACCGAGTCGGTAACAGGCATCAGCGAGGAGATGGCTGACGTTGGAATGGCTGTTTCAAGAGCTGAGGAGAAGACGGAAAACATGAAAGCCCGATCAGCAGCTCTTGATGAGCTTCTTGAGACCGGGACGCTCACCGATTACTCGGGTGGCAACGACCTTGACCAGGAGATAGCCAAGGCAAAGGCAAAGAGCAGCGTCGAGGATATGCTCGCCAAGATGAAGGAGGAGATGAAGAAATGATCATCAGAATTTTAGGCGAAGGTCAGTTTCTGCTGGACGACAGCCACCTGGACGAGATAAACGCCATCGACAATCAGATCGTGAGTCACGTCTCCAAGGAGAACAGGGCCGAGTTTGCCAGAGATCTGGCGAAATTGATCTCAACCGTCAAAGAGCTTGCCAAGCCCCTTGATCCTGCCCAGATCGTTCCGTCTGACATCATCGTTCCTCCATCCGACCTGTCATTTGAGGAAGCACGCCAGGTCTTCCGCGATGACGGCCTGATAAAGGGCTGAATTGATCTCAGAAGGAATACACCCGGCTGCCGTCCTTCATAATGTCCTCCACCAGCCGATCGTAAAAATCGTCGAGCACGACTGCCTTTCCATCAGGACAGACGCCTCTGGCCTGCAGGTCTTCCCTGCAAGCAAAGATCCTGTGCGCGGGCAGAGGCGCCGCCGTTAAGGCCTTTCCAGTTTGACTGGCTTGACTGTTCGGGCATGCGCTAATGGTCAGGCTTTCTCCATCGCCAAGCAGATTGTAGACTGCGTCGCCAGCCAGATAGACCACTGCGTCCGGCGACCTGGCAATAAGCTGCAGGCATAACCTTGTGCGTTCGCTCTGAGGGCTTTTCGTTAATAAAAATATCCTCATATTAGTATAATGCAGCCCGAATGCAGCATCTCCTCCATGAACTCTTCCTCGTCCACCAGCTCTACTCTCTCCACCAGGCTGGCTCTCATCAGGCCTCTGTCCACCAGTGAAGGCTCATGGGCCAGGACTCTCATCTCAGGATAGGCGTAGAGGATATCCGAATGATTGGGCAACCCCAGGGCTCTGCTGTCCTGGCCGGCCAGAGCCAGGTAGACGCCGTCGCCGTAGAGGCCCACGGCAGCATTCATCCTGCCATTCACCGCCGCAGCGTTCAAGAGGCCGAAAGCCTTCTCGCTGCCATAGGGAGGGCTGTCCAAAAGAAAGAACGCCGACCTCATCTTGCAAGCGTCACCACCTGATCGCTCTCCTCCAGCATCTCAGCCATGCGGTAGAGGCTGGTGATCTTGATTCCATCTATGTAATCCTCGCTGATACCTTCCGTTGGCAGATATCCACGGGCAGTGGCGCATCTGGGACAGGCCTCCACCTTTGCTCCCAGCCTGACCAGCTCGGAAAAGAGCTCTGCCACATTGGCAAAAAAAGCAGGATTCTGGCCGGCTTTGGGGATATGGACCGCGTCAAGGTAGAGGAATACATTTACACTGTGCTCTCGGATGGCAGCTTTGGCGATCTTATAAGCCATCTCTGCATACTGGGATATGTAAGGCCCGTCTGTCAGGATAATTGTCAGTGTGCCCATCCTCTGCCTCACAGATCATATTACAGATATTCTCTGAGAGCCCTCAAGGTCTCGAGGCTTGTAGTGAACCTGGGCTCCAACAGAGGCGTGCACTTATCAAGAGCAGTCTCTCCCGCAACCAGACGGATGGCAAAGGCATAGCAGCTCTGCTCTCCGCAGATCTTGCAGTCGGTCTTGGGCAGATATTTGTAGATCTCAGAGTGATCCACTTTAATCTTCTCCCTGGGAACCGGAGTCACACCGCTGGTGATGGCCTCATTGATGGTCTTTTTCAAGCCGCTTAAAACCTCCTTGGCCTCATCCTCGTTCTTGATCATGGTCATTGTCACGTTGCCTGTTGAGTAGAGTGTGATGAGGATGCCGCCCCTTTGAATGATGAGTGCGCCAATCTTCTCAGAGTATCTGGCTCTCGGAAATAGCGGCTCCAGAAGCTTCAGTGATCCGCCAAGCTGTGGCTGTAGCCTCGCAATGATGCGAAACTTTGAGGCATCGGCGATGCATGGCAATAGCTGCCGGACCTCGGTGACCTGAACAAGAGGAGTTCCGGAGAGATCCTTCTTGGCCTCAACAGGCTTTTCAGACTTGGCCTCCATGAAGTTCTTGCCGAAATCAGTTAGAGCCAGAGCATCATCCTTTATATCGATCAGACCCGCCTGCTGCAGCATTTGCAGGTGATAGTCGAGCATGGCCTGACCTATGGCCTTTGCTATCTCAGCTTTGCTTTTGTTGCTTTCCACAAGCATGGCCATGATCTTTCTTCTCGTGGCATTGGCCATAGCATTGCTCACGAGCTTAACGTCTGCCTGTCCTCCAACCATTTTATCCACTCCATTGCCAAATCAATTATTTTTTCTTCATCCGTTCTGAAAAATTGATAATATCCGCAATTGCCTCATCCGAGATCCTGTAGCGACACCATTTTCCCACCTTTCTCTCTTTCACAAGGCCCGCATCCTCAAGTATGGAGAGATTATGGGATACAGAGGACTGCGGTCTTTTCAATGCCAGCATTATCTCGCAGGAGCAAAGCTCTCCAGCCATGAGAAGCTTGAGAATCTTGAGGCGGGTCATGTCTGCAAGAGCCTTAAAGACCTTAATATCTGAGGCCAGCCCCTCTTCGTCCATCTTTTTTGCTTCTGTGCATACCAGGAGACATCGCTCTTTAGCAAGGTTTCTGTCTCCGTAAAACCTGGCTAAAGCATTTTCAACTTCACAGCAGGCTGGGCTGTCCTGGCAGGATTCTATCTCTACTCCAGGATTAGTGATAGGCAATCGTTTGCCATGAATCATTGGCAGTTTTCTGTCCAGCATCAGCACTTCCTACCAGAGTGATTTTAACTCATTATTAAATCAACATATTCATATATAAGGATTTCTGGATAGCAGTTGAGCTTAAGCAATACGAATTTGCATAACTAAACCATCTGGTCATGGCATATAGCTCATGTTTCTCCGCCCGATGGCCTGCATGCACGGGCAGGCGCGTGCCTGCGGGCGGCCTGGGGAGCAGCGCGCGAGAATGAGAAATACAGGACCATTTATTGGCCTAAATTAACATAGGATGACATATCTTGCAGGAGTCATATCCTGATGATATCGCCTCGCCGGCATTTGAGAAGCAAACCATATGCTCAGGCTTTATCTTCTCTACCCAAGAGCAATTTGGCACGTGGAACTTGTGTGTATTGCTGTTTCCTATAAATGTACAATCATCTGAAGTATCATCAGAAGCGCGGGGAATCTCTGAGTATTGTATAGCTATCTTAGAGTCGGGCAATGTGCCCTTTTCAGCTGCAATGATTCCTGGAATTGCCTGTAGCGCCAGAAGTATCAGGCACAAAATCGCAATCGATAGTCTTGACATGCGCTGCAGTGAGCATTTGCCTCTAAAATAGGCTTTTGGTGTACTGTTCATCGTTCCATCCATCTGTAAGCTGCGCCGTGCGATCAGCCATGTGGATGCATCCCGCACAACATAATCCATAGAGATGCGAAAACCTTTTAAGTTTAAAAGTATTAATAATGAACAAATAGCTCATGAATTGAGAGCAATTGAGCGCAGATTGAGCCTATCGATGGGTGCAAGTCCATGTCCAACGCATCTTGCCGTTTTTCCCCGCACGAAATTTTCGTCAGGGGAATCAGAACGATCATTGTTGATCCCCATAACGATATCATCCCTTACTGGTTCAGGGAATACCTTAGCTGTAAGCAAAGGCTCGTAGTGGTGCGAATTGATGATCATCACGACATGTTCCATTGTTGCCCGGCTCTTCCAGCCAGAGAGGGAAGCAATGAATTTCATTTTCTGGACAGACTGATGCCCTACATTCGAGACTACAGCAGAAATCTGGTTAACGAGGGCAATTTCACCTGCCCGGCATTTCATTGCGGAGTCCTGGGGGCACTATACCACTTTCGTCCTTCTGAGAGTCTATTGAACGCCTACGGGAGAATCTCGGGGTCGGAGACTACAGACACACCGGGAACAAGGGTGCGAAGCCTCCCGGCATCCTCAAGAAATGGAAGAATCAGATGGATCTTTTGGGATAGAGATGCTGACTGCTTTAAAGGAGAAGACGAGAGCTTCAGGGCCACACCGCCGCCCCTGCGAATAAACAAGAACGATTTCCAGAGAGATTTGCAGGACTGCCTGCTTCCGGTCGTCGTGGGCTTTGATCTGGACGGACTTTATGGAAACGGAGATAGGGGACATCTGGAGAAGGTTGTCGGCAAGAGGTTGGCTGGAATAAGAAGTGTATTGGAAAGCGTGCCCAGACCCGCATTCGTATGTCTCGCTCGCTCCCAGACGCCAAGATCTTATATCCCTGCAGAGCTGGTTGACAGGCTACAGGAAGCGGCCTTGGGGCTGGTCAGAGAGGTCTATAGCTGATCCTATGTCTTTGGACTGCTGATCATCACCTCCGTCGCTTGGCTAACCTTTATATATGATAACAATTGTTAATAGTAATCTTTCAGGACAAATCCATCAGTTCGGAGGAAATTTCCATGAAGCGAATATATTTGGATCATTCTGCGACCACACCGCTGGCACCTGAAGTAATGGAAGCCATGTTTCCTTATTTCAGTGAGTTCTATGGAAACGCTTCAAGCCTGCATAGCTTTGGCAGAGAGGCGCGAGAGGCAATTGAAGATGCACGAGGCAAAGTTGCAGACCTGATAAATGCACAGCCTTCAGAGATTTACTTTACCAGCGGTGGCACTGAATCAGACAACCTGGCCATAAAAGGCATAGCCCTGAAAAATAAGAACAAGGGCAAACATATCATCACATCCTGCTTTGAGCATCCTGCCGTTTTGGAGGTATGTAGATATCTTGCCAAACAGGGCTATGAGATAACCTACCTTCCCGTCACCAGGGATGGCCTGGTGCAACCAGATGCAGTAAGAGATGCAATCAAAAAAGAGACCATTCTGATCTCAATCATGCATGCCAACAACGAGATCGGCACTATAGAGCCTCTGCAAGAAATTGGAGAGATTGCTGAAGAGAAAGATATCTACTTTCATTCTGATGGCGTTCAGTCTGTTGGCAAGATACCAGTGGACGTGAATTCTCTGGGATTAGACGCCCTCTCCATGTCTGGGCATAAGTTCTATGGGCCAAAGGGCACAGGTGTTCTCTTTGTTCGCAAGGGAGTCAAGATTGAGAGCATACAGCAAGGCGGAGGGCATGAAGGGGGCATAAGGTCCGGAACTGAGAATGTGCCCGGCATCGTGGGTCTGGGAAGAGCTGCCGAATTGGCAAAGGAGACCATGGCAGATGAGTCGGCAAGGCTCACTCTTTTAAGAGACCATCTCAAGGAATTGGTCCTGGGCAGAATAGATGAATCCTGGCTCAATGGCCACCCCATCAAGAGACTTGCCTCAAACCTCAACTTCTCATTCAGGTTCATCGAAGGTGAGTCTCTGATCCTTTATCTGGATGCCTTGGGCATAGCCGCCTCAACCGGATCTGCCTGCTCGTCCAAGAAGCTGACTGCGAGCCACGTTCTGACTGCTATCGGACTCAAACCAGAGGAGTGTCATGGGTCGCTGCGGATTACTCTTGGAAGATATAACACAAAGGAAGATATCGAATTTGTCGGCCAGGCCATTGGAGAGTCCGTGATCAGGCTTCGGAAAATGTCTGCACTGGGTCCGAGATAAAACCAGCTCATCACTTGCCTTGAGCTGATTAGTATTTATGGCATGAGGCATAGATGATTGGGATGCTATTGTATCCTGAAGTATGTGCACGAATAATGGATAGATCCCAGGAGGTGGGCGTAAAATGAGCAAGAAGAAAGGCGCTAAAGGCATGCCAAGCGACGGTCCAGGCAAACACGACCCTGCGAAGGTCAAGAAGAATCGGGCTGATGAGATGGTATTTGATAAAGCGAAGGGCGGCATAAAAAATGAGCGGCCCCGCAAATCTCGAATTTAGGTAATTGGAAAATTGAAGTGGCGTGTCAGGCGGAAATGCCGCATTGGTTTTTCTTGCCCCGATGCACAGGAAGGCACGCTGCCACTTATTCCAGCTTTTTCTTGATCCTCTCTTGCAGCCGCTCCAAGGAGCCTTTTGTATTGAGCCTGTTGTCGCAAGGGGAAAAATCCTTTGGGCTGCATCCAGCCAAAAGCTCCATGACCCTGTCGGCAATATCATCTGCCCCAAGCTCCTCCAACCTCTCCAAAAACAGGGATGCCTGTGAGTTGAACTCTCGGCATTTGCCGGGTTGTGAGACTCCCATCTCATGAAGCTGATAGAGCCGATTCAGCTCTTTATTGATCTCTATCCAATTGTCTCTGTCCATTGCCGTATCAATCCGCTTTTTTTGGATAATCAATTGCCATTGTCACCAGATCGACAAGATCTATTGCCCTTTCTCCGGATCCGGCATCGTTCAGGTTTCTGATGCATAGCGGGCAGGATGTGACGATATAGTCCACTTCGCCGCAGACGTCCTCTAATCTCCTCCTGGCCATCTGCAGGGATAGCTCTCGGTATCCGGCCCGAACTCCGCCCCCGCCTCCGCAGCATCTGGCGGCCTCTCTGTTTGTCTTCATCTCCTTGAGGCTGCAGATGGCCTCGATCACCTGTCTCGGCTGCTCAAAGATGCGGTTGTGCCGGCCCAGATGGCATGGATCATGGTATGTTACAGTCAGGTCCAGCTTTTTTAGGTCCAACTCTGAGATATGCTCTGCCAGAAACTCCGGGACGCTCAGAACCCGAAAGTCCTTAGGATAGCTGTTTTTAAGTGTTGTATAGCATCCTGCGCAGCCTGTTATCACTGTGCTCGCTCCAGTCTCGGATATCTGCCGGCAGTTCTCATCGACAAACCTGCTGGCATCATATCCAGTGCGCATCAACGGCGAGCCGCAACACAGCTCTTTTGGCAGCAGCGTTGCTTTAAAGCGACGAAGAAGTGAATAGGTCCTGGCTGCCGTCTCAGGGTAACGATATGAATTCATGCAGCCCACAAAATAGACGTAATCCGCACTTTTTGGCATAGAGCTTCGGTCTGAGAGCCAGGAGAGCCTGTCTCTGGCCTCGCCGAAGGTATTGCCGCTCGCATAAATGATTCTGCTGAGGTCTTCTTGCTGGCGGGTCATAGCTCCCATAGAGACCAGCTCTCTTCTGGCTGTCTCTATCATCTGGGGCGGATTGATCCCTGCCGGGCAGTTCTCAGTGCAAATGCCGCAGGTCGTGCAGGTGTTCAAGCTCTCCAAAACCTTTGAATCGGGAGACAGGCCGCGGGTGAGCCCCTTTAAAATCATGATCCGGCCTCTGGCGTTGGCCGACTCCCAGCCGGACTGCTCTAAAACCGGGCAGAAGGTCCGACAGCTTCCGCATCGCACACATTGGTTTATCGATTTGATATCCAGTCTCATCCTCTAGAGCCCCATCTTTCCAGGATTCAGTATTCCCTGCGGATCGAGCGCATTCTTGATGGATTGCATTACCGAGAATGCCTCCCGTCCCATCTGCCCAGGCAAATATTCTGCTCTGGCAAGTCCAATGCCGTGTTCAGAGCTGACTGTGCCGCCAAGTTCCAGGGCGGCTCTGTGGATTTTATCTGCAGCAAGGACCAGCTTGTTCCATTGTTCATCATCCATGACATCAATGAACAGGGCCACATGCAGATTGCCGTCACCTATATGGCCGTACTTCATAGCCGGGATATCAAGCTTGGCTGCGATCTGCTGCACCTTTTTAATCAGAGCCGGGATCTCTTTGATGGGGACGCCTACGTCCTCGCCCATGTAGATTCGGGTCTTTTTGGGGTCGAGCCTGGATATGGCTGCGCCCACAAGTCTTCTCGCCGCCCAGATGTCTTGCATCTGTTGGCCAGTCACAATTCTCACATTTCTGGCCAGAGGCCGACATGTCTCGGAGATCTGGATTGCGGACTCGGTGGTTGATCCTTCGGTTCCATCAACTTCGAATAAAATCAAATCCCCTTCCTCGGAGATGGCAAGCATTGGATCGCATAGCTTCAAGACCTGCAGAGTGGTTTTGTCAAGGATCTCGCAGGCGGAAGGCGTAATGCCTCTGGAGAATACATGGATTACCGCCTGGCTGGCGATCTCTGCGTCATCGAAGAATGCCAGGACAAGCTTTCTTGTTTTGGGAAGCGGAGTGATTTTCAATCCTGCATGGGTGATGATGCCAAGCGTTCCCTCGGATCCCACAAAAAGCCTTGTGAGGTCGTACCCAGCTGAGGACTTAAGGACCTTTCTTCCGGTATGGATAACCCGTCCATCTGCTAAAACCACCTCCAGGTCTAGGACATAATTTCTTACCGTGCCATATTTGACTGAGCGCATGCCGCTGCTGTTGTATGAGATCATTCCACCGATGGTGCACATGGCCATGCTTCCAGGATCTGGTGGAAAGAAGAATCCGTGCGGCTTCAGGGCTGAGTTTAGCTTCTCTGCCACCACGCCCGGTTCAACTATTATCTGCTGGTTTTCGATATCAATTTCAAGTATTCTGTTCATGCCAGACATGTCCAGGACAATGCCGCCTTTAACCGGAGAGCAGCCTCCGGCGAGCCCAGTTCCTGCTCCTCGAGCTGTGACGGGAATTGTCTGCTCATGACAAAGCCTTAGGATGCGGCTGACCTCTTTTGTATTCATCGGGCGGACAACGATGTCCGGCAGGCCTGTAACCTGAGATGCATCGCTGGCGTAGCAGCATCTCTCAGATAAAGATGCAGATGCTCTCTCTCCTACGATGCTCTTCAGCTCCTGAGAGATATCTTTCATAATGATCCTCGGCCAAATCTCACTGCTTTTGATGACCCAAATCGATATAAAGATTTGCAGCCGGTTTTTCTGATGGGGTGGCTATCTCAGTGAGGGGGCAGTGATCCTCTCCAGAACTCTAACTTTTCTTTGTTGCAGAACTAAGTCTAAATATTATCATTTTGCATTTAATTATTTTATAATCTTATGAAAATTTTTTAAAAATGAACTTATTTATTAATTAATAAAATTTTAAAATATTTTTTTGTTAAATTCAATAATAAACTTAATATAATAAATTAATTATTTTTAATATTATGATTATTAATAGATTTATTCTAAATTGTTTTTATGATTCTAATTATACACTACTAATTTTATGGTTATATCAAATTATAACTTTATACAATTTATTATCTAATATTATTTCATTATAAGTAATATTATTTACAGCAAATAATCTATTTTGTCTTTGGAGTTTGTGAACTTTTGGCTCTTTCAATAATTAAATTACATATTTTTATAAATACTGTTCTTGACTCAGAAGTCTATATGCTTGCACCCAGGTTATTATTTATAAAATTATTCAATTTTAAAAAGGAGAATGCCCTTATTCTGTATATGTATGTGAACAACGCATTCTCGGATTGTCTTTCTTCTGTCAAACGATGTTTTCCTATGGTGACGTATGATGGTGGGCGATAAGTAGAGCATATTCACATAGTGTTTGAAATAATTGGCTTATCAAAATGGCATGTTTTAAAAGGGATTAGCGATCTAAGATCATACTATATAGGAATAAGCTCTTTTCATAGTTTCATCCATCTCATCTTGCGATCTTTCCTGGAATTTCGGTGCCTGTTTGGTACTCAATGAATTCTCACTAAATATCATACTAATATCATAAATATAAAATTAATATTATGTATAATAATCTTTTTTAATTTAAATATTTGATATATTTGAGTTTTAAATGAACAAATAATGTACTTATAATTTGCTATTATTATAATTGTACAATTCTAATTTAACTTTATATCTGCAATTTTTTTAAAATTAATTATTTTATTATATTGATTTAAATATACATTTTTAATTTATTAAATATAGTATGTATTAGTAATATTATTCTTTTAATTTTTAATCGGCATTTTAAAGTTAATATTTGATAATAGCCGTACAAAAGTGTGAGTTACTGGCGTGATTGTTTTTCTTTAAAGCATCCTGGGGATTGCTTCGTTTCTGAGCAGTCTTAACCTTACAGGACCTGGAAATTGACGCGCAAAAACATCTGCCTGTTTATCAATATCAGCTGAGTTGATGAAATCTCTTCGCCATCAGCAAGGATCAAATAGTTGTCTCTACCCAGTATCTCGAAATTATATCTTATATTAATTTTTCATTTTCATATAAATTATAATTAACTGTGGAAAACTATTTATGTAATAATCGCAAACAACAATATATTTTAATGAGGGTAATACATATATTTATCCTAACATATATTTTGGGGGCGAGCATCGATGCTATGAAACCCTCTTGATAGCGGAGTCTATTTGGTTTAATTTACTCTTTAGATATAGATCTTTCTAAAAAATAATTTTATATTCCTATAATCATATTTTAACTAACTTTTAAGCTGCAAACATCAATTTATTGAATCAGCAGCTACTGGTTCAGATGAGGTGGCCCAAATGCCGTCAGCATTGACCTATCCAGGAATATATATCGAGGAAATCCCAAGTGGAGTTCGAACCATAACCGGAGTCTCGACCTCCATAACTGCCTTTATCGGCAGAGCTGAACGCGGTCCGAAGGATGAACCCACTGAAATCTTCAATTTCGGAGATTTTGAGCGCATCTTCGGAGGCCTGCATGTTGATTATCCCCTGAGCTATGCCGTCAGAGATTTTTTCCTGAATGGCGGCGGGCAGGCAATCATCATTCGCCTGTTTAGCGGCGACGACGGCGTTGCCAAGCTGGAGATCTAGGAGACATGAAGGGATCTGACGTGTCTGCAAAATCCAAACCGGAAAAGGTCGATGATCCTGCTGCCGCTAATTCTGATCCCAGTCTCGGATCAATAAGTGGCTTGGATACAGGCGTCGAGCTGGATCGTACTCAGGAAAAAGAGAAGGAATCACAGGATAAAAAGAGTGTTGCTATGGCCAGCAATAAACTGAAGCTAGAAGCATCTAGCCCCGGAATATGGGGAAATAGTCTAAGAGTCTGTAGCAAAATAACTTAGGTAAATTCTATCATTTTGTTAGGTTTAATTGTATAATTCCATTCGCCATGAAATTTGTCTGATATCAGGTTTATCTCTTTTAATTCTTCATCAGATATT
>Ga0074195_1001943_pt1 | contig 25585 bp, 24 predicted proteins | sample EPASupsiteHSE623_FD_64525 | JGI IMG/M metagenome (GOLD analysis project Ga0074195, IMG submission 64525) | Bioremediated contaminated groundwater from EPA Superfund site, New Mexico - Sample HSE6-23 | ecosystem: Environmental > Aquatic > Deep subsurface > Groundwater > Contaminated ... | reverse complement strand
TTCCCATCCTCCGAAAAATACACGACATCGCCGTAATAATACTCGGTACGCAGCCTCACCGGCTTCTCGGGAGCGGGCGGAAGCGCGGAGCCGGCGGAAGCGCCGCTCCCGCCGGCCGGCGCGGCCCCGCAGAACAGCGGTCCCGCCGTCAGCAGCATCATGGACGCTATGAGCAGTCTTGTCATCCCACCCTCCTGTATTCCTACCCGTCAATCCATCAGTCTTTTCTGGCCTTCCAGCCGCCGCAGCTCCTCCACATCCTGGGTGAACTCCAGGCAGCCGAGGTAGTTCTTCTTTTCGCCGCGCAGGGCGTAGAATTCTATCAGGACCTTGTGCTTCGGCTTTCCCTTTTCCACCTCAAGGTCTATCCAGAAGCGGGCTTTGTCCCTGGCGCCGGACCGCATCTCCGCTATAAGTTGTTCCACCATGGCCAGGCTTTTCTCCGGGTGGCATTGTCTGAAATTGATGCCCATGGCCTCCATGGGGCGCCTGAACAGCCTGGTTTCGTGCTTATTCCAGCCCACGACCTCGTCGTCGGCGTTTATCACGGTGACCTCGGCCGGGATGCTCTCTATCATGGCCTTCACCATCTCCGGACTCATTCTGTCGAAAAGCATGTTTTTCCCCTCCGCGCGGCGCGAATACCGCGCACGGCCGGATAACTTGCCGGCGCTTCCATAAAAGTATCTCTTTTTGGCGTTCCGCGTCAAATTGACCGCGACAGCCTCCCGGTGGTATACTGTTTAAAATAAATCCCCGGACCCCGGAGACACCTTTATGAATACGCGTTCCCTGTCCCTTCTTACCCTCTGCGCCGCGCAGGTCTCCTGCCTGGCGCTCCTCCCGGGCCTCTGCCGCGCCCAGCTTTCGCGCACCGACGACCAGTATGTCCTCCCGCCCGAATACCGCCCGGCAAAAAAACATTCGCTGGATATAACGGCCGGCAGCAGTTATATGAGCGGCAATGTGGACAGCCTCGCCGTAAACGGCGGACTCCATTACACCCTGGAAATGTCGCGCAGGAACTCCGTCTTTCTGGACGGCGACGGCATGCTGACGAAGTTCAACAGGCAGACGCTGCTGGACAAGAGGCGGGCGACGGCTCTTTATATCTTTTCCGCGAAACCGGCGATGAACATATACGCCTGGACCTCATACGGACACAACAGATTCCTGGAGCTGGACCGCAGGACCACCTCCGGCGCCGGCCTTTGCTTCCATAATTTCATGCCGTCCGTTTTCAGCCAGTTCCTGGTCTCAGCGGGGCCGGCCTATGAATACGCGCGCTACTACGACCGCGAGGAAAAACGCTTCCTGCGCGCCAACGGAAGGCTGAATTTTATGATACCCGCGGGAAGTTTCGCGACGATCGGGGAGGATTTTATCTATTTCGGGGACACTAAGAACTTCGGCGACTACCATTTTTACAACGAGTTATATCTCCAGCTGACCATCAAGCCCGATACGCTGTCCTACAGGCTCGCCCTGGTTGACGAATACGAGAACCGGCCGTTCGCGGGAGTCAGAAGCAACGATTTCTCAATGACGCAGGGCCTGGTCCTTCACCTGGGAAAATGACCGGCGTTGTGTTCCGCCCGGACTATTTTCTTAGGGCCGCCGCCAGCGCTTCGCCCATGCTCCTGGAGGACATCGGATCCCTGCTGGTAATGATATTGCCCTGAACTATCACCAGCGGCCCGGGCGCCTCGCCCGGCTTAAGGTTCTCCAGGCCGCTTTCGTACAGGCCTCCTGAGGCCTTGTTCAGTTCGTCCTGGAGTATATAAGGAAGCTCGGGCCGCAGCTGCGCCGGCTCCCAGGCGTCGGGGAAGCCGGTGACCCTTTTGCCTTTTATCAGGCCGGCGAAAGCCAATGCTCCGGTGCCGTGGCATTCCGCGGCCGCTATCCGGCCGGCCGAAGCCGCTTTGCGGAGCAGCTTATGCACCGCAGGGTTCCGGTTGAGGTCGAATATGGAGCCGTGTCCGCCGACCACCACGATTGCGGCGTATTTTTCCGATTTGACGGCTTTCAGGGACAGGGTCCCTTTTTCCGAGATCTCTTTGTGAAGCGCCAGCACCTTCCCGGCCGTTTCCGGGGAGGTCCACTGGAACAGCGGATCGGTATGCGGCAAAACGCCGGGGTCGGGAGCGCTGACCGGGTCTATCACGGCCTTGCCAGAGGGGCTGGCGAATTCCACGCTTATGCCGGCCTGCCGGAGGATCTCCACCGGCGCGGCCAGTTCCTCGCCCCAGTAGCCGTGCCTGTCGGAGGTCAGGATAAAAAGGACCTTCTTTTCGGAGGCCGCCGGCCGCCCCCACGCGGCGCAAACCGGCGGGATCAGAGCCAGCAGCGTTAAGATAAATCTCATCCGGTCCTCCTGTTATTTCACGCGTATAAAACCATCCCGCGGACTTTAAAAAAGCCGCGGGATGGTTTTACCGTTTTTCAGTTTTTACCACTGTGTGGCATGCCGCTTGGCGACTATGCCTTTCTCCTGCAGTTTCTTGAGCGTGGAGAACGGCCTTATATCCATGAACTGCTGTCCCTCCGGCAGAACGGAATTGACCACGTTCAGCGTGTTGGTATTGCAGTTATTGGTGAGGATATTGAACCGCACATTATCATAATTGCCGGTGGCCGCCTTCATCGCGGCGTTCAAGAGCCGCGCCCCGTTGACCACGGGCTGGAACGCGTACAGCGCCATACCGTGCTTCACCTTGGTCTTGTGATACACTTCCAGGCTGGAAACCACCCAGATCTTGCCTATGCCCATAGCCGACTTCTTGATCCGGCCCTCGGAACTTATCACCAGGTGATCTGATTGGTAAGCGCCTTTGGGATTGCGCAGGCCGCCGGGATGGAACTCGAACACCATTATCGAGTGTCCGACATCGTTCATGTCGGTGGTGCCCCAGTAGGCGCGTTTCAGCATGGACGCGTTGATGGTCACGGCATCCACTTCGCCGGGCCTTACCTTGTAATAATCCTGCCAGCGCACATTGCCTATCACCCAGGTATTGCCGTGATGCGAGACCAGTTTGGTGTCCTCCTGGTTCTGCGTGGTATAAGCGTCCGCTTCGCTGGGCTTGCCGGGATTAGGAAGGCCCATTTTCTCTCCCTTATCCAGCTTTTTCAGTTCGCCCATGGCCTTTCCGGGCGCGCTCCAGGCGTTCGTAGCCGACACAGTCAGCATAAGGCTCAGCAGCAGTTTCACCGTATTTTCCATTATTCCTCCTTAACCGATCCAAAATCCTTTATCACCGGCAAAACGAAGTCCCGGGCGAGACCGGGCCGTAAATTATCCCTCTTCCCAGCAGGTCCCTGGTGGTCCCGTGCGGGCTGGTCCCTTCCATGCCCCAGCCGGCCGGAACGCCGCGCCTCAGCACCGCGAGCGCGTTCAGGTTGCAGTTATTGCGCAGCAGATTGAAATGCCCGCCGGTACGGTCCTCCCGGGTCTTATTAAGCGCGGCGTTCAGCACGGCCGTGTTGTCCACCCCGGAAGCGAAACGGTAAAGCGACAGCTTCTCCCCTATGGCGCTCTTATACTGTTTATACGCTTCCCAGGTGGAAAAGATCCAGATCTCGCCCAAAATTACTGCCCCGCCTCTTTTGGTCGACTCGAAGGACGCCACAAGATACTGGCTGCACGGCGCGTCTCGCCGCTCGCTGCCGAAAGAACCCGGCGCCATGCGGAATACCAGGAAGGTGTGGCCAAAAGTGGAATCCGTCTGTCCCCAGTATACTTCCCGCACGCCGGAAGGTTTTATGCGCGCCGTGTCCCAATTACAGTTCTTATCTCCGGCGCAGTCCCAGCGCACATTGGCCACCCTCCGGACGCCTTTGCCGGAAGGCAGTTCGGTGGCGTCCCCCACGAAATTGGGATTGGCGCCGTAAGGCGCGGCGGGGCCGGGCTCCGGCGGAAGCGCGCGGACCTGTCCGGCGTCGGACCCTGTAAGGCTTTTCAGAGCCCGGTTCCCGGCGCCGGCGGCAGTAGAAGACAGCAGCGCCATGGGGAGCAGAAGTATAACGGTACCGAGTATGAGCCGATGGAACATGTGGTACATATCTGCTTACACTGTAGCACTATCCGCTCCGGCCCGCCTGAGCCAAAAGTCCGGTTTTCCGCCAATTTTCGGCCCAGGCTTTATTACCCTATGGACCTATGCCGGCGGCCGGCCTACATCAGGTTGCGCTGCTTGAAACTGGAGAAGGCGTCCCTGGTCACTATCACATGGTCCAGCACCTCTATGCCCAGCAGTTTGCCGGCCTGTATCAGCCGCTTGTTCAGCGAGAGATCCTCGTCCGACGGTTCGAGGCAGCCCGAGGGATGATTGTGGGCCAGTATTATGCCGGCGGCCAGGTTCCGCACCGCCGGCTCGAACACCTCCCGCGGATGCACCAGATTGTAATTCAGCGTACCTATGGAAACTATATCCCGCTTTATCTCCTGGTTGCGCGTATCCAGGTAGAATGTCACGAAATGCTCTTTTTTATTGTTCCTTATATCCTTCAGCTCATCCCAGACATCGCGCGGCTTGAGATAAACGCTGGCTTTCTTTCCGGCCAGGAAGCGGCGTCCCAGCTCGAAAGCGGCGACCAATTCGCCGGCCTTTACCTGGCCGAGGCCTTTATGGGCCTTCAGGGCGCTTAGGCCGGACGAGGCCAGCGCCGCGCCCTTGAAATCGCGCAGGATGTCCTCCGCCAGGTCCATCACCCCGCGCTCCCTGGTGCCCGTCCTCAGAAGTATGGCGAGAAGCTCGGTTTCCGATAATTTTTCCGGGCCGTACCGCGCCAGCTTTTCCCTGGGGCGCTCCAGCCTGTCCATCTCCGCTATGTCTTTGCACATATTGCCTCCGGTATCCCTAAGGGCTCCTAAAAGAGTCTACATCATGACCCCGACAACACCCTGTCGCGTTCGCCGCGGCAAGTTTTCGTATAATAATGGAAGACAAGGAGGCCGGGACCGTTCTACGCTTCACGCTTTACTCTTTACGCTTTACGATACCGGCCGGAGAATTATGGAACCTGTGAAATTCGAACAATACAGCGTGGTGAGGAACACCATAAACAAGGTCCTCTGCGTGGTGATAAAGACCGCCGGGGACAATATCACCGTTCATACGAAGAACGGGGACAGGATGACTTTCAAGGCGCAGTATCTGGAGCCCGCGCCTGCGACGGAGGCTGAGACGCTGGCGCTCATGATAGACCAGCTGAAAAAAGAGGAGGCTGCCAGGAAAACCTCGCCGGCCAGGATACTGGCCCCGGAGCTTATCCGCGCGGAATTCGATAAATTCCTGAAGCATATAGCCATCAGGTATCCGCGGTCGGCCGAAGATTTCAAAACCTTCTGGGGAGAGCTGCTGGCGATGGCCGGGGATCAGCCGGGCAGGACCTGGGAGATGAGGCCGAATACTTCCAGCAATCCGGGGCCGGTACTGAAGGTGATGAATCCGTCCACGCAGAAATGGGTATACTGCCTTAGCCTGCTGGCCGGCTATGCGCTGCGGATGGAGATAAAAAAAGAATTCCTGCCGGCCGGGAACGAAGCGCTGTTCCCCATAGATCACGCCATGTTCGGAGCCGGCCGGGCCGTGGAACTGAATTACAGGGATTTCCCCCCGGAAAAACGCCGTCCTTATCTCGACTGCGTCAAGGCCGTATATCTTAAATATCCGGTTCCCTGACCGCGGGCCGGACAGTCTATTCCGCGCCGATCCCCAGAAGCCTTTTGAGATTGTCCCCGGCCAGGGCGGCCAGCGAGTCCGGGGTTTTTTCCAGAATAAAGGCGGCGGAGCTAATCACCGAGACCAGGGACGCGGCGTCCGGGTCTTCGCTTTCGAACAACAATCTTTCGGGAGGGACGGCCGGCAGAGCCTTTCTCATCCTTTCACGGAGGGGGCCGGTTATCCCCGCGCCGAAGGAAAAATACGCCTTCAGTTCCGCCAGCTCCGGTATGAGTTCCGGCGGACCGCCGTAAGAATGCAGGATAAAAGCCGGCGGCCGCTCCTCCGCGAGCATTTCCCTGAGGCGGCCCCAGGCGCGGACGCAATGGATCGCGGACGGCCTGTTCAGTCTTCCGGCAAGCTTCAGCTGAACGCGGAACGCCTCTTCCTGCGCCGCAAAATTAGTTTTAGAGGCTTTATCAAGGCCGATCTCCCCCACACCGGCCCTCGGAGAACGCATCAAATATTTCTCCAGCAGGGCCGGCCAGCCGGTCCCCGCCGAGTCTGTGAACCACGGGTGCAGTCCGAATAACGGGAAAATATCCTTGCGGGAAGCGGACAGCTCCAGGACTTCGGCCCAGTCCTCCGGTCTAGTGCCGCAGCAGAGAGCGAGGCGGACCCCGCCGTCCGGAGCGGCCGGCGGATGCGCATGCGCGTTGAAGAGCTGCATCCGTAAGGCTCCTTAAAGCCGGACCTATCTGGCGGTAAAGCGGCCGCCGGCCGTGGGGTCCTGTCTGCTGAAACTGAACCTGGCGTCCCCGCCGGTCTCCAGCAGGCCTCTTTCGTCAAGCATTTCGGTCACTTTCGCGGGAACGGCGATCAGCGGCTCGACCTGGTATTCGTAGGGAAGCGCCGAATTGAGCGTAGCCAGCGCGTTTGTAACGCAGCTGTTGTATGCGGTGTTGTATTTTTCGTTCTCGTGGTCGCGGAAGGCGCCCGACAGGGCGGCTCTGGCCACCGCGATCTTCTGTTCTCCGGTAAGTTTCATGCGGTAGATAGCAAACGGGCTTTCGTCCCCCTCCACCACGCCGTCGTATATATAACTCTCGAAAGCCGACAGGTTCCAGACTATCATGAACTTGCCGAAGGCGCCGAGCAGGGCGGAATATGACTCCCCCTCTCCCATGCGGGCCTCCACGCTTACGGCGAGAAAATCAGATATTTCTGCGCCTGGCCTCGTACTTGCGAAGCCGCCCGGCGCGAATTCCAGCACCAGAAAAGAATGTCCCACTCCGTTGGTATGATTACCCCAGTAAATATTTTTCACCTGACCGGGGGCTATGGAGGCGGCGTCCCAGAAATGGGCCCCGTCCCGCCGCTTCGCCCAGCGGATATTCTCCGCCGTCACGCCGTGGTCCAGGCTCCCCGATACCAGCTTAGCGTGCCGCTGGTATTCGGCGAACTGCGAGGCCGGCCCGCTTTTCTCCGCGGCCGCCGCGGAGAACGGCCTCCCAAAATTATCTTCCGCCGACGCGCTCTGAGCCGGGAGCTGCAGAAGCAGCGCCGCTATTATCGCGATCATGTTCATATCCTCGTTACCTCCGTATATAATCCGTCTTCAGCGCGTCCGCGTTTCCGAGAGGGTCGCCGGTTTGAACCGGAAACCCCGGGTCCCGGCGTCTTCCCGTATCCTGAAAACGGCCGTATGAACCCGGTTCACGAAACGGTCCGCCGTTTCGAGATGGAACCCGAAATGTACATACAGCGGACCATCCCCGCCCTGCAGCGCCACCCGCCTGTACATGGAATAGACCTCTTCGCCGCTTACATAATCGGCCAGCGCCATATTATCCGGGAATTCGGTTATCGGCCCGGCGGGCGTTTCTATGCGGTAAGGCCCGGACCCCTGGTCCAGCCCCGGCCAGAGGCCGCCCAGCGAAATATAAAGCGGGGTTCCGCCTATCTCTCTCGCCAGCAGCGGCACGGTGACGCCCGAGCTGTCCCCGGACAGCCCCTCGACGGCCGCGGCCTCCAGCACATTCGGAGCCGCCACCCAGCCGCCGGCGCGGAACACCTCGACGCCGCGGAAGCCGTTCCCGGCGAGGACATCCAGGCTGTATCTGATCACACGGCGCAATTCGTCCACGCTGTACGAGTTTATCGGCACCTCATGCCCGCAATCCTCGCCCTTTTCAAGGGAACAGTCTCCGGGCCCCGCATAATTCCAGAATCCCGGAGAGGAGCGGTAAGCCGTTCCCGCCTTTTCAAAAAGGCTTTTCCAGCCGTGTATATGAAGGCCCAGCTGATCCCCCTCCCTCATCACCGATCTTACGGCGCGGACGACGCCGGCGGCGTCGGCGCCGGGTTTGGTGAAATAGGCCGCGTTAAGGAAATGGGTGATCCGTATCTCCGGGTTCTTATCGCGGAAAGCGCGGAACGCGGCGAGATTATCCTCCGCCAGCTCCTCCCCTTCCCAATCGACGGAAACCACCATTTCTATCTCGCGGCCCGCGCCTTTCGCGTCCGCCGGCGGAACGGCGGCGCAAAAGAACAGAAGACAGGCCGGCACCAGTCTTTTGGCTTTTTTCAACACGACGATTCTCCTTTACCGGGGGCTCAGCGCGCCGACAGCGGCGTCATCACGCGCGGTTCGAACACATCGATGTCTATGGTCCTGTTCAGGGTGCTCAGTTCGGCCTTGTAACCGGCGAAATAAGAGGCGTGCCAGAGCCGTATATCCTTCAGCCTGAAAAGTTCGGCTCTGATCCTCTTTCCCAGCGAACCCGGGACCATTACCAGTTTTTCCAGTTCTTTCTCGGGATCCCCGACCTCTCCGTCCACCTGATAATTGTCGTCGGCGGCGGCGATATTGTTGGAGAAGGGGTCCCTGGAGGCCCACAGATTGCTCCAGACCGCCACCGTGGAAGGCTTGCGCACGGCGGCCTCGAGGTCCTGCCTCCTGATCTTCAGCAGCATGAACATGTCGACAAGGACATTGCCGGGCATCAGCGGCGAGCCTATGGTTATGAATTTATCCACCTTGACCGCTGAGCCTTCCGCGGCCAGGTTCTGAAGGGCGTTGTACATAAGCACCGTGCCCCAGCTGTGGGACAGGATCCTGATCGGCCGGCCGGAAGCTCCGTATTTCTCATGCACCTTTTTCAGTTTGCCTGAGAATTCTTTGATCACCGCGGCCGAATCCTTTGAATCGCGGCTCCAATCGAAGGGGATCACCGTGAACGGACCGTTCTTTAAAACTCCCTCTATATAATTTTCCCCGTAAACTTTGTCGGGAAGCGCGAACTCGCCGCTCCCGCCCTTATCGTAGCCGCCGAGCGCCGCGTAACGGCTGTTATACCCGGCTACGGCCGAGGAAAGCGCGGAAAGGTTTCCGGCGGCGCAATGCGGCCGGAGCGCTCCTTTCTCCTCGCAGGGGAAGAGGAGACGGGCTATACGGATCAGGTCCTTGACCTCGAGCCCCCAGCCAAGTTCTTTGAAATCCAGGCCGCTGACCGCAATGACCACCGGCGCGCCGGCGGGGACGGACTTACCGGGAGACGGAACCGCCGGCAGTTCCCGGGCATCAGGAGAACCCTGGGACAGCAATTCCATCAGTACCGGATCCGTTCCGGCGGGGGCCGCAGCGGCGCCGGAAACCATGAACAGGGAGAGCAGGAACATACTCGCTAATTTCGCAAAATTCTTCTCCATAAGCGCTCGGTACCCCCAAGAAGAGTCTCCGGATCACGGTTGGCGCCGGGACGCCGAATTAAGGATATCACTAAAACGCGGAAGGAAATAAGAGGCAATGGACCCACCGGACACAAAACAAACGGCCCACCGGCAAGTGGGCCGTTCGGTTCACGGCTGGAGGAGGCTAAGAGACTACGCTAAAAAAGTTCTTCGTCGGATTCCTGGGCCACCAGGTACCTGACTTTTTCGTCCCGTCCATACTCCGAGGTCTCGAAGCCGGTCGGAGCGTATTCGCGCGGCCGTTTCTCAACGGGGGCGTCCGGCAGCGGCAGCTGCGGAAAACCGCGCGGCTTGGCCTTAGCGGGTTTCAACGGCTTCCGCGGTTTTAGGACGGGCGGCGGCGCGGGTTTTTTGGCGAGCGGCTTGGCGGGGGCCTCAAGAAGTTCTATGGCGTTGTTATTGATGCCGCGCACTATGGCGCCTTTCGCCACATCCACCTCGAACTGGTAGATCAGAGGCTCCTGGTTGAGCCGCAGCAGGCGGTACTGCACCACGAAAATGTCGCCGTGCAGTATGGTGGCCGTCCATTCCTCGTTGGAGCCGCGCGCGGAATTAGAGAGGAATGAATTGGCGAACCAGCTTTCCATCGAACCGCGCCCCCCGGGAAGCCTATAACCCTTTACGGTCTCGATGGCCTTGCGCGTGCTCTCGTTGGAGGCCGCTTCGAAGATCGGTTTCGCGGGCGCCGCCGGTTCGCTTTGGGCCGCCACGCCGGCATCGGCCGGGGCCTTCCGCTCCGCGCTTCCGGGGCCCCCAGCGCTTTTCTCCTTTGCGGAACCGAAGTTGAGCATCGAAAATTCCGAGAAATTACCGTCGCCCAGGAAAAAGATCCCGAGCGCCAGGGACGCCACCGCGCCGAAGCCGGCGAGGGTCAGCACGAAATTCTTCCGGCCGCGGCCTTTTCTGGGGAACTGGGACCCCGGTTTAACGGCGCCGTTCTGTTTCTGCAGGCCGGGCAGCGAAACCCGCACCGTCCTGTTGTCGGACGCGCCGGCGGCTGCGTCCGCGGCCGGATCGGCGGCGGCCAGGGAAACCTCCGGGACCGCTGCGGACCTCAAAGTGGCGTCCTGCGGCGCGGCGGACGGCCAGGCGCCGGCCTGGAACTGCCCCCCCGGATCGTTCTGCTGGGAAGGCTTCGCCACCAGCGTGTCCCGCACCTGCGCCTGCGGGGTTCCGGACGGGCCGTGGACTCCGGGAGTTATATGAAAGGCCTGAACGCCCTCTTCCCGCCCGGGCTGCGCGGGGCGTTCCGGCGCCTCGCTTTCCGCGGATTGCTTTTTGATGACGCCGAAATCGAAGACCACGCCGTCGGCCTGCGGCGCCGGAGCGGGCGCGGACGGAGCTGCGGAAGAAGCGGAAACCGCCGCGGACCGCACCGCAGGCCGCGGGACAGCGGCATCTTCGGACGGAGCCGGACCGTGGGCGGAGGCCGCCGGCAAGGCCGTTTCTCTGAAATCAAACGGCGCCGCGGGCGCCGCGTTTTTTTCTCCCGCCGCCGCCGGAACCGCCGTTTCCGCCGGCGGCTCCTGCCCGGAAATAGGGCGCAGCTTTTTAAGCGCTTTAGGCGCCGCGGAGGCCGGAGCGGGGCGGGTTTTTTCCGGCTGCGCCGGCCCGTCCGCAGGCGCCGGCTCGGACTCCGGCAGAGGCGCGGTTCTCTTCCCTATGAAAATTCTTTCCGCGGGCGACTCTTCACCGGACGGCGCCGCGCCTCCCGTTTTCGGGGACAGTTCCCGCAGCAGCGCGTCATGCGCGTTCTTTTCCGCCCGTACCTCGGCTTTGCGCGCCGCTTCCTTAAGCTGCTCCTCCAGCTCGGCTATCCGCGTCCTGTTCTGCCGCTCTTCCGTTTCCCTAAGCCTGATCTTTTCCAGCAACAGATTTTTTTCCCAGCGGGCGGCCTCAAGCTCTTCCTGTATCCTGGCAAGCCGTATATCGAACCGGTTCATCAGTTCGTAATCCGGTTCCGACTTCCCGGGAGGGGAATCTTCGGTGTTCTTGTACGCGCCCAGGATATTGTCCAGGGTGTCCAGCAGGTTCTCGTAGCCGTACGGCTGCTGCTGTCCGGTTCCGGCGTCGTAACACGGAGCGGCCGGGCCGCCGGGGTCCTTTACACCGGATAGACCGGCGCCGCAGTCGGCCACGAGAGCGCCGCTCACTCCCACGCTCAGGGCCTCGGCTATTTCTTCCACCTGTTCCGCCGCGCGCCAGTCGCCGGGATTATCCCCCGTGGAAGTTTCAGGGCAGACGAGGCAGCCGTTGCCGAAGGCGGGCAAAGCCAGGAGTTCCGCAGGCGCGTATGGCCCGAGTATGCTGCCCTCTGAGTAGAACCAGTATTTCATAATCTCCGGCCCAGGCCGCGAACGGCCCGGAACCTTCGTGAAACTATTCTACAAAGAGTCTATGGAGGATTTTATACAAAGATATGTCGTAGTTGTTACGGCCGCGGCGCCGGCGGAGACCGGGCCGGCTACCGCAATTTGCGCTCCGCCAGCGAGAACCTGCGGATAGTCTCGGCCTTCCCCAGAAGCTCGGCGATCTCCACGGCGCCCGTGGGCGTTACGGAAAGACCTGAGAGCGCTATCCTTACCGGCCACATGACGGCCCCTATCTTGACCCCTTTGGCCGCGGCATAGCCGTTGAGGGCCGCATATATCCCGTCGTAGGACCATGCGGGGAGGCCGGATAGGATCCCGGCAAGATCCTTCAGCGCCGCCAGACACCACTCGCCGGTGGTCTTGTTCTTTTTATTCACGAACAGCTCCGCCGGGTAATGCTCGTCAAGCTCCGTAAGAAAGGAGAGCATCCGCGGGATGTCGGAAGGCCTCTCCACCTTGCCCTGGATAAGGGCGGAAATCCTTCGCGTGTCGAAGCCGTTCAGGACGGCGGCGGGATAGAACCTGAGGAACAGCTCGTGGGCCGCCTCCGGCCTGCCGGCCTTTATGTGCAGACCGTTAAGCCACGCCAGTTTTTTTTCGTCGAAAACGGCCGGAGACTTCCCTATCCGCGCGAGATCGAACCTCTCGACAAGGGCTTCTTTGGTGAAGAACTCCTCCTCGGTGCCGGGATTCCAGCCCAGAAACGCTATGTAGTTGAGTATGGCCTCCGGCAGATATCCTTTTTCCAGGAAATCCGACAGCGCCACGCTCCCGTCGCGCTTGGAAAGCTTTCGGCCGGCTTCGTTCAGGATATGCGGCAGATGGATATGCTCCGGGACCTCCCAGCCGAAAGCGCGGTAAAGCAGGATATATTTGGGGGTCGAGGAGATGTATTCGCAGCCGCGCATCACATGCGTTATCCCCATCAGATGATCGTCCACCACATTCGCGAAATTATAGGTGGGATAGCCGTCGCGCTTGAGCAGGATCTGGTCGTCCAGCTGCTTGTGGTCCACTGTGATCTCGCCGTACACGAAATCCTTGAAGGTCGTACTGCCTTCCCGGTCGATCTTTTGCCGTATGACATACGGAAGGCCTTTGGCTAGCCTGTCGGCCGCCTCGGCCTCCGACAATTTCCCGCATTTACCGTCGTAGCCCAGGATCGGGCTTTCATGTTCCTCGTCATGCCGCGCCTCCGGCCTTTCCTCCTTGTCGCAGAAGCAGCGGTATGCGCGGCCCTCTTTCAGCAGCGTCTCGGCATGGCGCCTGTAAATGGACAGGCGCTCGCTCTGCATATAAGGGCCGCATGGTCCGCCTTTGTCGGGCCCCTCGTCATGCTCCAGGCCGGCGGCCTTCAGGCTGGCGTAGATAACCTCGATGCTGTCGGACACCAGCCGCGCCTGGTCGGTATCCTCTATCCGCAATATGAACCTGCCTTTATTCTTCCTGGCGTGCAGGTAGGCGTACAGGGCGGTGCGCAGGTTCCCTATATGCATGTAGCCGGTGGGGCTCGGCGCGTATCTTGTCCGTACTTCCATGTTGTTCTCCGTAATATCCGGTAATTCCCTCTCAGAAGGCCGGACGCTTACAAATCCTGCGTCACAATATCGTTCCCCGCAAAAACACTATGGAGCGGGTGACGGCGGAAGTGGCGGCGAGGGCCTTCACGGAAGCCGACCTGCGCATACAGGAGGCTGAGTGAGAGAGGGCCGACGCGCTGGAGGACCCGTGCCCGAGACGACAATCCGCCGGCAGGACCCGCGAACCAGTAAGGGTCCATGCGCTTTAGACCTTGGTTTTCAGACCGTCCTTCTTCTCTATCTTGCCCCAGGTGTCGCGTAAAGTCACGGTGCGGTTGAACACCGGCGCGCCAGGCTTTGAATCCTTCGGGTCCGCGAAAAAATAACCGAGCCGCTCGAACTGGAACCGGGAACCGGGCGCCGCGCTTTTCAACCCGGGTTCGCAATAAGCCTCCACAGTTTCCAGCGAGGCCGGGTTCAGGCTTTCCTTGAAATCATGTCCCTCTTCCACATCCTCCGGATCGCGTTTTGTGAACAGCGCGTCATAGAGCCGCACCCGCGCCGAAAAAGCGTGTCTCGCCGACACCCAGTGTATCGTCCCCTTCACCTTTCGCCCGTCCGGGGTGTCGCCGCCGCGCGTGGCCGGATCGTATGAACAATGAACCTCGGTTATTACGCCGGCGGAATCCTTCACGGCTTTCTCGCATTTCACCACATAGGCCGAACGAAGCCGCACCTCCTGCCCCGGAGCCAGGCGGAAAAATTTCTTCGGAGGGACCTCCATGAAGTCGTCGCGTTCGATATAAAGCTCCCGGCAGAACGGCAGCTTGCGCGAGCCGGCCGCGGGGTCCTCGGGGTTGTTCGCCACTTCCATCTCCTCCACGAGGTCCCCGGGATAATTTGTTATCACTATTTTCAGCGGCCGCAGCGCGGCCATCGCCCGCGGCGCGGTCTTGTTCAGTTCCGCGCGCAGCGCGTTCTCCAGCACCCAGATATCGGCTATGCCGTTGACCTTGGTTATGCCTATCTCCCCGCAGAAAGCGCGAATGGAAGAAGCCGTGTAGCCGCGGCGGCGGATGCCGGAGACGGTGGGCATGCGCGGGTCGTCCCAGCCGTTCACATGCCCGTCCTTTACCAGCTCCAGCAGCTTGCGTTTGCTGGTCACCGTATTGCCCAGGGTGCGCCTGGCGAATTCTATCTGGCGCGGATGATAGATCCCGAGCTGTTCTATGAACCAGTCGTAAAGCGGGCGATGGTCCTCGAACTCCAGGGTGCAGATGGAATGGGTTATTCCCTCTATGGAATCTTCCAGGCCGTGGGCCCAGTCGTACATGGGATAGACGCACCACTTCTTTCCCTGGCGATGATGTTCGGCGTGAAGGATGCGGTACATCACCGGGTCGCGCATGTTCAGGTTCGGATGGGCCATGTCTATTCTGGCACGCAGGGTCTTGGCGCCGTCCGGAAATTCCCCCTTCGTCATCCGCGCGAACAGGTCCAGGTTCTCCTCTATCGTCCGGTCCCTGTACGGACTGTTGATGCCAGGTTCGGCCGGAGTGCCGCGATGTTTGCGGACCTCGTCGGCGGACAGATCGCAGACGAAGGCCTTCCCTTTTTTTATCAGCTCCACGGCCCAGTCGTGCATCTTCTGGAAATAATCGGAAGCGTAAAAAAGCCTGTCCCCGAAATCGGCCCCCAGCCATTTGACATCCTCGATTATGGAGTCCACATACTCCTGCTCCTCTTTGGAGGGATTGGTGTCGTCGAAGCGCAGATTGAACTTCCCGCCGTAATCGCGGGCTATGCCGTAGTTCAGGCAGATGGAGGTGGCGTGGCCGATATGCAGATAGCCGTTGGGTTCCGGCGGGAAACGCGTATGCACGCGGCGGTCGTTCTTCCCGGCCGCCAGGTCCGCGTCTATAATCTCCCTGATGAAATTGGTTTTTGTCGTCCGGTTTTCCATGGATAAATTATAACAATAAAACCCGCCGCCCGCAGCGCGGACGGCGGGTCGGCGGCGGCTTCGTCATCTACAATTGCATGAGCCGCTTCCGTACGAACCGTCCCACCAGCAGACGGCGGAGTGCACGGCGCAGGCGGACGAGTCCAGACCGGCACAAAAGCACTTCTCCGTCTTGTTCCCGCCGGCGGCAGCGAAACCGGCATCCTCCCGCCGGGACGCTGTTCCGGACGCGTCGCCGGAGTCCCCCTCCGGTTTATCGTAACCCCGGAGATCTTTGCAGCCCCAGGCCGACCAGTAGCAATAGTTGTCGTAATACCTGCAATCCGACATATCGAGACCCTGGCAGACCACCTTTTTCACGGGAACCGGCTCCACGGAGGACATCTTCTCGCCGGGTCCCTTGAAACCGGGGCGGTTCGTGCAGCCGGTCTCCGACCAGTAGCAGTATGGGCCGTACTGGTCGTTCTCGCATTCGTCCAGGTCGCGGCCATAGCAGATGACCTCCCCGTCCGATACCGGCGGAGCCGCCTTGATCAGGCTCCCCCCCGTAACCGTTCCGCTGTTACGATCCGCCGGGACTTCTACGGCATAGCCGCATACCGCGCTTATAACGCCCAAAACAAGCGCCGCCGCCAACATCCTTACGGTATTCATGCGGTTAATAATGCCAGCCCATAGGTTTGCCGCTGAAACACCTGCTGGGAAAGGCCCCCCGGGACCCGTAAGAGCAGCAATAGACAGTGGTGACGAACGGGCCCGCCGGCACATTGCGACCGGCCTTTTTACCGCAGCTGTTATACTTATAGGAGCACACATCGGTTACCTGCCCGCCCCGGTTGACGCCTGTGAAACCCGCGCCGATATATGAGTTGCTCCCCAGACACCGGCCATCGGCCATGCATTGGAAAACCATACGGCTGCTGCCTATGCAATGGTCGCCGCCTTCTCCCAAACCCAGGAACCCGACCCTCTGGATATTCCCGGGACCGGGGGTTTGCGGCGCGGCGCCCAGAACAAGCCCCGCGCTTGTGATAACACCGTCATCGGCATGAACGGCGCCGGCGACAAAAAAAACTCCTGACATCACTACGAACACCAACTTTGCGATTTTCATCGTATCCTCCCTAGGACCATTCCTGCCGCATCCGGCTTGAAAGCGCGGTTGAATGTGCTTACAAACGCGGCATCACTTGCGACGACTATAGTCTACTGCAAAACGCTCGCGGGCATAAGGACCGAAAGGGCACTTTTGGGAGGTTTTTCGGGGAAACCCCGTTTGGGCATATAGGGCAATGGCCCCCGGGCATTCCAGCCCGATATTATATAATCTGGTGACATGACGAGAAACCGGATATGCCTTCCAACCGCCACGGCGGCCGTGTTCGCCGGCAGCTTCATAGCGGCGAAATACACCGCGGCCGGGCTGGCCGCCATACTTTACATGGGCGCGGCCGCTTCCGGGGCCGGATATTTCATGTTCAATCTCAGCATCCGGGAGAACGGTCCCACGCGCACTGCCGGCATAGCCTACAGCCTGGTGCCGGTGTTCACCGCGGTACTGGCTTTTTTCTTTTTCGGAAAGACGCTCACGCCCGCGATGTTCTTCAGCGCCGCCCTTCTGATAGCCGGCCTGCGCCTGCTGCTGGCGGCCCCCCCGGGTAATCCGGTGACATAATACTTATATCCCTTAACAGACCTTACGCCCCGGGGGGAATTTTCTTAAAATCCTCCCCGTAAGATGCTCAAGGCGTTCATAAAAAGCAGCCGGTCCCAATGGCCGTCCTGTCTTGAAATTTTTCTTAAAACCATCCGGCATGGACGGCTCGGTATCCAGAAAATTACGCCATTCGCACGGCTCTCCCAAGAATCCGCATTCGCTGACAAGACGATCCTCTCCAACAATCCCCGTATGGTACGCGGCGCTGGACCATTGGTATTCCCAGGCTTTGAAGCTCAACCCGGCCCGCACCGGGTTTCTTTCAACATAAGCGATAGCTGAAACAGTATGCCTTTCATCCATCGGGCATGAATAGAATCGCCCCTGAAAAAGATATCCGCGTACGCCGATACCTGAATTGACACTTGTAGTATAAAGCCTGTGGGCCTCACCTAGCGCCCTGGCCAGCGAATCTGCCCTTTCCGGGATAGCAACAAGATGGATATGATTTGGCATAAGACAATAGGCTATGAACCGTACTCCATGTTTTTCGGCATGAACTCTTAAAAGACGCAGATAATCCAGGCGCTCGCCGTCATTTGAAAAGATCCGCATGGACCTCACACCTCTTTGGGTAATGTGATGCGGACATCCCGGAACCACTATCCTCGCCAATCTGGACATATTCCCTCCATGCCATGCAAAATCACCGGACCATGAAGCTGCGCTCTCCAACTCCCTCAATAGCATAGCAGACGACCCCGACAACACCATGTCGGGGTGAATACCGGATTATGGGAGGTGGTTTTGCAGAGGCTATTCGCCGTTCACAGGAACACAGAACCGAACAGGCATGATTATTATGTCATGGATTACTACGGCTGACAAAGGGGAAGGGATATAAGTATTATGTCACCGGATTAGAACATCGGACCGAGGTAGAAGTAGAAGATCTTGCCGCCGTCGCGGGTGCGGACGGCGCAGTCGAAGCTCAGCACCAGCCTGAAGGCCTGGAGCAGGAAGGTGTGCACATCTATGCCGGCGCCGACGGAGTTGTCGATATCGCCGGCGCTGAAAGAGCGCAGCTGCGAGCCGCGGTCCCAGCCGTAGGCGGAATCCACGAAGACCTTGGCGTAGACGGCCTTGAAATAAAAATCCGGGAACATGTACCACATGTAGTAATTGACATCCTTAAAAATCGGAACGCGCAGTTCCAGATTGTTCATCAGCAGCTTCGAGGCCGTATAGCGTTCGGCGGTGGACGAAAAGCCTCTCAACCCGCCCAGGCCGCCGAAATCGAACCGCCTTTTGTCCCGCCCGGCGCTTTGTCCGGCCACGAACCTGTCCACGAACGCGCTCCGCTTCGACAGCGGGAAATACTGCAGGCGGCTGGCCGTATAGGCGTCGTATTTATCGGTGCCGCCGAACGCGTCCCCGGCGCGCACATAGCTCAGGCCGGTCCTGGACCCCCTGACCGCCGTCAGGTAAAGCCCGCTCACCGTATCCCTTATATAGGAAACCTGCGCCCCGCGGGAACGGAAGCGGTCCGTTTCCCCGGTCCCGTCGAATTCGTAATCCGTATCCCTCCTGAAATAATAGCCTTCCATGCGGTTGTAGCGGTCGAACGGCCAGGCCGTGCCGGCCGCGTATCGTCTGTCCCGCCTGTCGTACTCCAGGTCGTCCTCGGTGAAATTATCCCCCAGCTGGAGTCCGGAAACCTGCAGCAGCAGCGGCATCCTGTACCTGGCATAGCTGTAGCCGGCCTGGTAGCTCAGATACTTGTTCGCGGAGCTGTAGTCCGACATCAGCGCCAGATTGTGATTGCCGAGCATATCCGAAGCCTGCCAGTAGTTCATCCAGAATAACCCGCCTGGAGAGGAGAACATCAGCACCGGGAAAAAAAGGTCGGTGGAAGCCTTGAATTTGTACGGCCTGAATTCGCCCGCCGGGCCGGAGGACGCGGCCCGGGCCGGCGGCGCAGCGGCATTCACCCTGAACAGGGCCGGGGGAACGGGTTCGCGCAGGAACTCCGCCGCCGCGCCGGCGTAAATATCCATGCCGCCGTTCCTGAAAGAGGAAAAAAGCGTCTTTTTTCCGTCGGCCGAGTAAGCGGGGGTGAAATTCCCGCCTATCACGCGCGTCAGGCGCGACACCCCGCCGCCGGCCAGGTCCAGCTCGTAAAGCTCGAAGCGGCCCTCGGCGTCGGACACGAAAAGGGCCTTCCGGCCGTCCGGGGAAACGACGGGATCGTAAATGTCCCCCGCCGCGGCGGAGGCCAGGGTGTCGGCCGCGCCGGAGAACAGGGTCCGGCAAAGCTCCCGGCGCGGCCCGGCCGGCCCCTCCGCCTCGCATGAATAGACCGCGCCGGAACCGTCGGGCAGATAATAAGGAGAGGCTTCGTCCCGGCGGCCGTCGGTGACCCGCCGCAACGCCTCCAGCCGCGCTTCTCCGGCCGACAGGAGCTCCGGGGTGAGCGCCAGCTCGTACAGATCGTTGAACCCGTTCAGCATGCCCACGAACATTATTTTGGAGGAATCGGGAGAAAAGACGGGCTGCCGCGCCTCCATGAGGTCGGGCAGAGCCAGGCGGACGATTTTCCGTTTTACCGGGTCATAAAGAAAAATATATTCCCTGTGGTTCTTCTGTCCGGAAAAAGCCAGGTATTTGCCGTCGCCGGACCAGGCCAGGCTGCGCCACGGCTTGGTGAACCTGCCGTAAGGGATATTCTCGGTTCCGCCGGATTCGCGCGGGACCGCCGCCTTCAGCACTTTCCCGGAGGCGAGGTCCTTTATAAGCAGCACCGGAGGATGTCCTTCCCGGGTGGAGAGATAGGCCAGCCGCTTCCCGTCGGGGCTGAGCGCCGGGCTCGTATTGAACTCCGGGATGCCGTCCCGGCCCCCCGTCAGCCGGGCTCCGTACCGCTCAGGCTCGGCGAGCCGTTCGTCCTTCGCCTCCGCCAGGTATTTCAGCTCCGTATATTCCCGGAACTTCCTGTCGAAAGACGGCAGGTCCAGACCGATCAGCGGCAGCATAACGGAAGAGGCGTCGTAGCGGCTCTTGAACAGTTCCAGCATTCTGGCCGGCTTGTCCTTCCCGTACTGGGCGGCCAGGAACCTTATGGCCTGGCCTCCGGTCTTATAGGCAAGCGTGGTCTGATGGGGCTTCAGGTGCGCGAATTGCATAAGCCTGACCAGCGGTATAAGCCCGCCGGCCGAAAGCGAGGCGTCCCTCAGATACATGTTCTCAAGCGCCAGATCGGCGCCGCCGGTCTCGTACTCGGCTATGCCCTCCATCATCCACAGCGGATAGATGAAGGTTTTGAGGATCCTGGCCGATTTCCAGAACCCGTCTATAAGCACGCTGAACTGCGCCTCATGCGCGAATTCATGCGTGATGACATCCTTCAGCCAGCCTTCGGAACCGTCCGACCAGACCATGAAACGGTCCTTGAACGGCTCGGTGACCCCGCCGACGCCGTCGCCGGTGTCGGTGACATTGCTCTGCTGCATGTCGTTCATCGAGGCGAAGAGAAAGAACGGGATCCGCTTGTTCATGGCCGGGTTCAGGTCGGCCGATACGGTTTTATAGGCTTTTTCCAGGACCCCCGCCGTATAAGGCAGCCATTCCCTGGACTTGTCGTAATAGTGGATGTCGAAATGTTCCGTGGCGTAAACGCCCCAGTGGAAATTCTTCACTATGACCTTGTTCTCCTGCGCCGGAAGCGGCCGGGGAAGAAGGGAGCAGAGAATAAGCGCGGAAAAGGCGTGGAGGCGCAAAAGGAGGGAGCCGCGGCCGCGGCTCCCATCACGCTTCAGTTCACGCGAGCTTTGTGCCTTTGTCACTTTACGCCTTATTTAAGCGGATTTACTTCGTTGATTTGCGCGCCCGGGATTCGGGCTTTTTCTTCGCCTGCGCCTTCATCAGCCGGGACAGCTGGGAGCGCGCCTCGGCGTCGCCGGGTTCCAGCCGCAGAAGTCCGTTAAGGGCGGCTATCGCCCCCGTCTCGTTCCTTGTTTTCATGCAGGCGTCGCCCAGCATGCGGTAAACCAGGGCCAGATCTGAAAAGGCGGGGAACTCCGGGGCCGACGCGGCGGCCTTCTCCAGCGGGGGGACGGCGGCGGCATAGTTTTTGCTTTCATAAGCCATACGGCCGGAGACATAACCGGCCCTGAAAGCGGCCTCCCCGCCCAGCTCCAGAAGCGAATCCAGCACCGGTCCGGGGTCCTGCTTGTTCTTCCAGCGGGCCAGCGCCAGGTTCTCCAGGATCAGCGGATCCCCGTCGCGTTCGACATTCAGGGCCTCGTATTCGCGCACGGCCTGCGGATACTTTCCGGCCGAATAGAAAAGCTTGGCGGTAAGCATCCTGACCTCGAAATCGTCGGGACGGTTGTTGAGGAAGCGCCTGTACTCGTCGAGGGCGAAATCATAGAGGCCCACGGCCTGGTACATGCGGCCGAGATAGTAAAAAATCCGGACATCCGCCATCCCCCTGGAGCGGGCGGTTTCAAGATCGGAGATGGCGTCTATATAGCCGGCGGGGCCTTTCTGGAATTTCAGGAGACCGGACTCGAAATAAGCCTGGATATCGTTGGGATCGCTCTTCACCCGCTCTTCGAGCGCGGCCAGCCGGCGGTCCAGCCTGCCGGCCTCCATGAGGCCGAGTCCGGCGCGCGGAAGGAAACCCTTATCAGCGAGGCCGTCCCTCATGAACATGGCCCCGGCGATAACAAAAGCCGGAACGGCGAAAAGCAGGATGCGCGGCCTGCGAGCCGGGAAGCGCAGCCACCGGCGCCAGCCCGCCGGCCTGTCCGGCTGGACCTGCGCGGCGCGGTCCTTCCTGCCGTGGCCCGCCCACGGGTTCCCGTCCCCGCGGTCCGGCTGTCCGGCTCCGAACGCGCGGGGAAGCGCTTTTTTCAGCAGGGGCCGGAAAAAACCCCCGCCGGACTCATACCTCACCTTCGTCCTCCGAGTTCTCCAGCAGGATCTGGCCGAGCGTGAGAGTGGGCGCGCCTTTCATGTACTGCTGCACTTTCCGCCTGTCCTCCAGTTCCTCGGATTTTTTCACGGAAAGCACCATCTCGTAGGTGGCGGGGTTCACGGCGATCAGCGCGCCTTTGAGTTCGTCGCCCTCCTTCGGAGCGGCGAGCGCGCCGTATTCTTCGGCCGGGATGAAACCGTCGTAATGCCCCTGCACTTTCGCTTTCGCCCCCCCCTCGGAAACCGACACGATCCTGGCCTTGAGTATGGAACGGTAGGGGAATTTCCTCTTTATCATGTCCACCGGATTCGGAGTGAGCTGTTTTATGCCGAATGCGATCTTCTCGCCCGCCTTGTCCATAGACAGGATCTTGCACTTCACGCGCTGGCCGCGCTTGTAGGCCTTCAGCGCCTCGGCGGGATTCCGCCACTCCACATCCTGGAGCGCCACGAACCCTTCTATCCCCTGGAATCTCACGAACAGGCCGTCGGCGGAGGCCCTGGAGACCACGGCCCGGACCACCTCCCCGACCGAGATGCCGCCCAGCACCTCGCCGCGGCGGACCTGCTCTTCCTCCTCCAGCACTTGCCGGCGGGAAACCACGATCTTCCTGTCCTTCTCGGAAAAATCGGTGATGTAGAACCGGATCTTCGCGGTGACCGGCAGGTAATGCTTGTGCGCGCCGCCGATCTCGGAAAGTGAGAGCGGCATGAACGCCCTGAGGCCGGAAAGGTCCACTATATAGCCGCCCTTCACCACGCCCGCGACGCGGCCCTTCACCCGCTCCTTCGATTCGAACGCCTTCTTGGCCCATTGCAGGGCGGCCATCTCCCTGGCCTTGCGGTGCGACATCAGGGTGTGCTCCCCGCCCTTGCGCTCCAGCACCGCTATGACCTCCGAACCCACTTCCGGCAATTTACCGTCCTGGAAGTCCGCGGCCGGGATCACGGCCTCTTTTTTCTCGCCGATGTCCACAAGCACCTGGTCGGCGGTCACCTGCACCACTTTGACCCTGACGATGTCCCGGGAATTGATCTTTTTGGAGACCTCTCCCTCGGCCTTCAGCAGCTCCTCCATCGACATCTCTTCTTCGGGTCCGCCGGAGCGTTCCGCTTTTTCCTGGGCGTCCCCGCCGCTCATACCGGGCTGTTTTTCTTCGGTGTCCATGGCTTTATTCGGCGGCCGTACCTGCCGGTCCGCCTAATCCTCCTGTATGGAAAATATATCTGACATCACCGTCCGCGAAAATTCGCCGTAAGCCTCTTTCCGGTCCGCCGGCCCGGCCGGGTCGAACCTCCTCGGGCTCCCGAACTTGATCGTTATTTTACCTAATTTAAAAAGTTTCTCCGTGTTGAAGATCCTGGCCGGCAGCACCGGCGCGCCGGTCTTATGCGCGAGCATGGCCACCCCGAGCTTCGGCCGGATCTGTCTTCCCCGGGACCTGGTCCCCTCCGGGAAAAGCACCAGGCAGCCCCCGTTCTTCAAAACTTCCATGGCCGCGCGCAGCGCGCTCATATCGCCGCCGTCCCGCGACCTGTCCACGGGGATCCCTTTCCAGCTCAGGAACAGCCTGCCCAGCGGCGGGAAAGAAAAAACCTCCTTTTTGGCCATGATGGCGGCCGGCCGCACCGGCACCACCTGGGACATCAGAGCCGGAGGGTCGATATTGGAGGTGTGGTTCGCCACTATGATCAGCGGCCCCGAACGCGGGATCCGCTCAAGCCCCTTCGCCTCCATGCGGTTGGTGAGCCGCATAAGCGAGCGCACGCAGAAAAGAAAAGAGCGCAGCGACGCGCCGGCCATCAGGCCGTAGCTTGGGCGCATAGCCTGAGGATCTCCTTCACCACCTGCTCCCGGCTCAGGTCCGTGGAATCTATGTAGTGGCCGCCTTCGGCCCGCTTCAGCGGATTGTTCTTGCGTCCGGAATCCTGTTCGTCCCGGCCGGCTATGAACGCGAGTATGGCGTCGTAGTCCGCGGCCAGGCCCCGCTCGCGCAGCTGGCCGACCCGCCGCCCGGCCCGCGCCTCGGGGGAGGCGTCCAGATAGATCTTGACCTCCGCGTCGGGGAAGACATTGGTGCCTATGTCGCGCCCCTCCATGACCACCCCGCCTTCGACGCCGGCCGCCCGCTGCATCTCGCGCATAAAGTCCCTCACTCCGGAGAACCTGGAGACCGCGCTGGACGCCTTCGCGACCGTCTCGTCGGTTATCTCCCGGTCGAGAACCGTTCCATCAACGCACAGCCGCATCTCAGGGGTCCCGGAGGCCTTCAATTCCCATTTCACGGCCAGGGCCAGCCGCACCAAAGCGTTCTCGTCATCCAGGTCCGCTCCGGCGGCCAGCGCTTTCCAGGCCAGGGCGCGGTACATTTTCCCCGTGCTGATAAAACGGTAGGAAAGACGCTCCGCGACCGCCATGCCGATGGTCGACTTCCCCACCCCGGCCGGGCCGTCTATCGCGACTATGATGCCTTTGGGACGCTTGAAATCGGTCATTCCTTAACTATTTCGCCACTTCGCTATTTCACTGCAGCCGGCTTGTTCGGCAGATTGGCCTTGTTGTCCATTCCCATCTTGCGCAACGGGCGGACCCACTTGGTGAAATTGGAGGGTTTGAGAGAGTACTCGTTGACCAGGCGCACGACTTCGCTTATGGGCTGGTAATTCTCCCAGTTGAGGCGCAGGATCCTGACCCCCGCGCTTTCCATTTCGTCCACGAACTGGTAATAATTCTCCTGAAGGCTCTTCAGGTAGTCGGCCTCTATGACTTTCTCCATATTCCTGCCCCGGGAATTTATCCGGGCTATAGCCGTCTCCACCCGGCAGTCCAGGAAGATCAGCAGCTGCGGGAAGACCAGCTCGCGCAGCACCATATTATCGAACAGGTCCAGATAGGTGTTGTAGTCCATGTCGCTGATGATCTTATCCGGATGCTGGTTCAGCATCCGCGCGAATATGGTGTCCTCCCAGATGGTCCTGTCCTGCACCACGCCGCGGATCTTTCCCAGGCTTATCCTGGAGACGAATTCCCGATGCTGGCGGAAACGGTGATTGAGGAGCCAGACCTGCATTATGGTGCCGTATTTCTTCATGTCGCCGTAAAAGCTTTCAAGGTACGGGTTGCCGCCGACCTCCTCCAGCACGGGCTCGAAATTAAGCGCCTTGGCCAGTTCAATGGTAAGCGTGGATTTGCCCACACCTATAAGCCCGGCTATGCCGATGTAGCCTTCCGCGAACATAATAGCACCTTCCTTTGAAATTTAGATACGGCGTCGGCCGTAGGCCATAAGCCGTATGCCGTAAATTCCGTTACAACTGCCGCCCTATGCCCTAAGGCTTACGGCCCATGGCAGAAATGAACCGGTTTGCCGGTTCATTTCTTAGTATCTATCTCCTGCTCTATGCCCTTTATGGCCAGCAGCACATCGTCGGGATTAGAGGCCGATTGTATGATATCGTCCAGTTTCGCCAGGCCCATCTTGTGCAAACGAACCAGCGACTGGTTGAACGACTGCATGCCGTAGAAATCCCCTTTCGTGATAGCCTGGCTTATGGCGCCCATATTATTCTCGGCTATCATTTTCCGTATATGCGCCGTGCCGGCCAGCACCTCCACCGCGGGAATACGCCCGCCCTGGCTGCAGGGCAGCAGCCGCTGCGAAACTATGCCCTTGAGGGTC
>Ga0074195_1001942_pt1 | contig 25590 bp, 32 predicted proteins | sample EPASupsiteHSE623_FD_64525 | JGI IMG/M metagenome (GOLD analysis project Ga0074195, IMG submission 64525) | Bioremediated contaminated groundwater from EPA Superfund site, New Mexico - Sample HSE6-23 | ecosystem: Environmental > Aquatic > Deep subsurface > Groundwater > Contaminated ... | reverse complement strand
ATGGGATCCCAGGCCCCGAAGAGCCAGGTGCCCAGGGAGCCGAAAGCGGCCAGAACGAGCCTGGCCAGATCGGCCTGAGAGACGATCGGCTGCTCAATTCCCACTGCACATCCCCCGCTTGAAAACTGAGCCCCTGTTCAGAGCATCGGCGCTATAGCCCGGCTTCCTGGGCCTGTTGTCTTCTTTTTCATCCTTTTCGGTCTTCTCTGCGGCTGCCTGCGCTCTGTATCGGTCTGCTGCACGCAAGAAATTCTGCGTCTTAGTGGCTGCAGCCTCGACATCCCCTACGGTCTCTGTGGGATTGTCTGCGTAATGGGCAGCCAGAGCCTCGCATGCCTCCGCCGAAGCCAGCAGGATATTATTGCTATTATTTTGCAAAAACGCTTCAATCGCCTCATCGCTGAGGAGAGGCGAATCTCCGGTGTCTCCCGCTTTCAACCTCACCAGATCGGCAAGGCTGCCCGTAGGGTTGTCAGTGTAGGCCATCGTCCTCCAAAAAAAGGAAAGGAAACAGCCTACACTACAGCGCTGGCATAGACTGCCAGATCAGGAGCCACAAGCTTGGGATCGAAGGACAATTCCGCCTCCACTCGATCGGAGTTGAGCTGCTCCATCCTGAACTTCTTGATTCTGGAGCCAAGCTTGGAGTTCCCAAATCGGCCCTTCCAGGCGAACAAATAGCCAGCACTCGGGTTTTCGGTGCTTGGGCGCTCGGCTGCATAGGCCAGTAAGACCTGCCCCGAAGCCATGCGTCTCATGGTGGTTGCAGCCCCTTTGGCGGCGGTATTGTATGTGCCGCGGGCTACGAGCACCTTCTCGACCTCGAAGAGCTCTGCCAGAATGTCGGTGGTGATGATGCCCTTTTGGGTGTACTGGATGCGGGATTTGATATCGTCGTTGTCTTTGAGCGCAGACACGACATCAGGCGACAGCACCAGACGGTTTGGCCGCTCGCCGGTAAGCTCCTCAACATCGTTCATCCAGGTATCGACGTTCTTTACAGGCTTGGAGCCTGAAAGACTCCATTTCTTGATCTCATTTGCCCCAGGCTCGCCGCTCACGCCAGTGTAGTTCTTGCTCCACACGCCGGCACGGAAATAGCTGCCCAGGAACTGTCTCTCGCGCTTGATAAGGAGCTTCTGCATGGCGAGCTGCATTGCATCTTTATCGGGATCGATGGGCTTGTCAGCGTTATCTCTGGTATCATCGTCCACATCCTTGTGGAACGAGAATGTCCGGCACAGATAGTAGGGTGTGGTATCGATATCGAAGTTCCCGCCCGCTGATTCAGTGGCAGGTGCTCTCTCCTCTGCCTCATCTCGGAGGAAATCTCCCTTATCATATACTGTGTAGTTGTCCGACTGCTTGTCTACAGGGACTATCGGGAAGACATCGGCAGCAACGAACATCCTGGCTTTGAGAATGAACTTAACGGCCAGATTTCCGAGCAATCCATGGACATGGACACTCCCTCTGTTTGGTCTTGGCATTGTCTTTTCACCTCCCCTTCAAGGCCTCGTATAGCCTATCATCAACCAGATCGCTCCCTCAACAAACGCAGTGACGCCGGATGCTTCAACGGAGATAGCATCAGTCGCACCGAATGCATTATCTGCAGTGATTGCGCTTGCCGCTACCTTTGCACCCTTGGACGTGCAGTTGGCCGATGTCAGAGCCAAGGCTCCTCCGGTGAGGTTTGTAGTTCCGATCTCGGCATTCAGGATGGCAGCCTTGTCCGCGGTGGTGGCGGCCTTCTGAACTACGGCCAGAATCTCGGTGATCCTCCCGGCAAATCCGGGCACCCATTCAGTTATGAGGTCGCCATTTGCGATATCAGCGAGCGGGATGTAGAAGCTCCACCACCCCTTGGCTGTTGCCGATGCTTGCGGCAGAACCAGGACGGAATGCTCCTCATTTGCAGAGCCTGCCTCCATAGCTACAGCAACAACAGGCTGGCCAGCCACGGCAGGCACTAGATGGCCGTTCGCATCGCTGGCGAGTTCATCGCTTGGAATCACAGATGCGCCGTAGACCGCGGGGCTGATGCCCAGCGCCATGACAGAGCCAACCTGCCCATTCTCGGGATTATCCTGCAATATGCCGACGCAGCGAGCACCGGCAGTTCCCTTTACAATATGGCCGTCTGTGTCCAGCTTGACTGCATGGTAGATGGCCTCACGAAGATCCTCGCCAGCCATGCGAGAAAACTTGCCAAAAGGAAGCTCAACGGCCATTCTCAGGCCACCCCCTTCTCCGCCTCAGCGGTGCGGGCTGCCTCGTACTCATCGTACCATTCAGGATGATCGTCCAGCACCTTCTCGATTGCATCCTCGATGGTCAGGCCAGAGGTGTCCTTTCGCACCAGTGACTCTGCGGCCTTCTGGATCTTGTTCATAACCGAGCCACCGCTAATGGCTCTTTCACTTCCGAACTCGCTCCAGGCAGCGGACTTCTCCAGCAGAGCATCAGCCGCCTTGAGCAGGCTGAAGACCTCGGAGAACTCGGCGGGATGGCTCTCGCCCAGGGCCTTCATTATTGGAGCATGCTTCTCGGCAGTCAGGCCGGGAATGTTAGGCAGAGCCTGTGCCTTGGCGATGTAGATCTTTGTGATCTGCTCATCTTTCAGCTCCTTTGCCAGAGTTTCGGACCGCTCGGCTCTCTCCTCTGTGGCATCCAGCTTGGCCTCCATCTTCTGAAATACGGCCCGGATGCCGGGGTCCATCTTCTCCAGCAGCTCCTTGCTGTAGCCATAGCTCCCCTCGTCCTCGCCCTCTTCTCCCTCTTCATCATCGTCTCCCTTGCCCTTGCCAGCTTTAGGCTTGGGCTCTGGATAGCCGCATGCCTTTCTCAGAATGTCCAGAGACTCTGCCGGAAGCTTGTCTTTGTACGCCTTGAGGACCCTTCCAACGGTCTCAAGGACATCGGCAGAATCTCCGTCAAGCTTGGCCTCGGAGAGGACCTTCCTCAACTCCTCATCCGGGGTCTCTGCTATGCTCTTCAGGATCGCTTCCTTCATTTTGTGCTCCTTCACCAGTAGGTATTCCTTCCCGTTCGCTCCCGCTGGAACGAACGACACTTCATCCAGCAGCCCGCTGATAATCAGGTCGTACTCTTTCAATGAGCACCCCCCTGCCACCGATTGAAAACGCCCTGTAGATGCCGGCCTTTATCTTGCCCCAAACTTCATCGTCCAGGACGCGGACACACAACAACCAGGACCCTGCCTTTACGAGTTGCCCGCAGATCCATTCGTCCTTTTCCTGAATCCAAGATCGCACAATCTCGGTCTTGGCTTTTCTGCGAGTATGACGATCTCGAAACTCCCTGACGTATTGCTCGAAGTTTCGGGCCATCCGGGCAATTTCTTCTCTGGAGAGAACATGGCCCTGCTTATCAACGGTATCAGGTTCAGAAATAACACCAAAAACGAGCCTTTTTTCTTCATCGGCTTTTAATATCGCGGCGTATCTCTGTTTCTTAAATGGGCAATTTTGTAGATTTAAAACCTTTGGATGTTGGCCGAGAGCAGCGGACCAAACGAGTTTCTCCTGGCCCTTCTCCTTCAGCTCCTCTATGACATCTTCGAGCTTGTGGCTGGAGGTGTAAGGCTCCTGGCTCTCCGGCCTGGAGATGACCCACACCTGCCCTTCTGAGGCGGGAATATACTGCAACAGTACTCTGCCCTTGATCTTCTCGCCATGCAGGAACAACTCCCGGCCATGCTGCCGGGCAAAGCTGAAATCATAGGTGCCGGCATCGAGCTGGAAGAACTTGGAGAACTTCTGAGCCGTGGAGCCCACTGCTCCAGGCCCGGATACGAAGGGCTTCTCTTCGGCGATGGTCAGCCAGGAGTGCGGCTGCTGCAGCTTGAAGTCTCCTTGCAGGCTGTCCGTAGGCGGCAGGTGCAAAATTCTGGCCTCGCCCTGGCCTTTTTCCCTGATGTCTTTGGTGGATCCCTCGAAGATCGTGAATCCCCAGAGGCTGGATTTGTCGATCTCCAAGCGGAGATCGCAATGAACGGAGTGATCGGTCTTGAGAAGATCTTCATGGGAGAGCTTTGTCTCCTCCTCGGAGAGTCCCCGCCAGTGAGCCTGCAAGACAAACCGGCCTTTTCCAGAGGCGGGCACCATCTGCCACCAGATCCTTTCATACTCCCTGGCTGCCACATCCGAGCGGGTGTCCTGGCCGTCATCCTGCTTGGCCACCTCCTGCACTTTAGCCATGAGCTGCTTGATTTTGCGGGCCACCTCCCCCGAGTCTCCGTGCCGGTGGACGGCTGCCGGGTGAGGCATCACGAAATCCGCAAGACCCTCCAGGGCCTGGCCAGCTTGTTTTCCCAAGGCCACAATGACCCTGGGATTTTGGCGGTGCAGCTCTTTCATGAGATGTGCTGTCCAGGCTTCCACCTCGAGCTCCGAAGGAGAGCGAAGCCGTCCCTTCTCGTAGAGGACCTGAGGAACGAGATAAAGAAGAGCTACATCCTCTTTCTTCAGGCCCGCAGACTCAAGATAAAGCCTCTGAAACAGCTCCCCCGGAGGGCCGACCATCGGCTCTCTCCTGGAGCGCTCGCTTTCGTTCGGGCAGGACGCCACAAACGCAATCTGGGCGCCTTCTTTTCCCCATGCAGGAACATCCTCTTTGCCCACCTCGACTTTCAGGACATGGCCACGCCTGGCGAGGTCCACGGCCTGCGCCACCGTGTAGGCATCTCTCGACGAATCCGGTCCGACTACTGTCGGTTTTCCCCATGCAATTCTCGCCTCTCCATTTCCTTTGTTGAGAATGAGAAGCTCCTCGACACGGACGTTCAGCACCTTTCCGGGCTCAGAACGCAATTGAGTTACGAACGTATTTCCCAGAGCGAGAAGGCCAGAATGCACTTGCGTTCTGTCTGCATTCTTTGGGGGTTCTCGCAAGCCGCAAAGATAGATGAAGCCGTTCTTCTTCTCCTGCACTTCGAGGATCTGGACCTTGAGCTCCAGAACCGTTTTGAATTTTGCCCAGTCGTCCGAGCCCCCAGGATGATAGGGCTTGAGTAAGTCTTTGATCACCAGGCCCTCGCTGGTGGGCTGCGAGGCGGCCCAGCGTCCGATGATCTCCAGCTCCTTCTGGCTGTCGAATCTGCGGGCCTGGGAGAGCTGAATCTGAGGAGATTTGAGATCATCAACCAGGGCCGCAAGAATCGTTTGCCTCTCCCCAAGCGGCCTATTGCTGAGATCCTCATCGAGATTCAGGCAATCAAAGGCCACATAATAGGGCTCGAAGGCCGGATCTCCGGAGAGCATCTCCTGGAGTTGAGTCCTGGGGATGATCCTGCCATGATGATCGACTCCCAGCATCTCGCCATCGAGAATCAGACTCCTGCAGCCGCAATTTTGCACTGCCTGTACGATGCCCGGCAGATGAGAGGCCCGATCTTCTCCCGAGTCCTCGAACCAGGCAGAGACCTTGCCGTCCTGCAGGGAGACGATACACCTGAAGCCGTCGAACTTTACCTCTCCTGCCAGCTTTGCGCCGTCCTTGATCTTCCTCTCACACCAGGGCCAGAGCTCCTCAGTGCTGAAGAACTCGGTGTACCCGGCCAGGAGCGGCTTCTGTGGCGGGAACCTGTCGCCAGGCTGCAGGGCCTTGACTATCTGCTTTTCCAGGCTCTCCCGCCGCAGGACCAGGGAATAGAGAGGCACATGATCGGAATGCGGTCCCTGTGGATTATCGATGAAGTGCAGCTTTTGTAGCTTCTCCGGATCCAGAGCTTTTCGGAGCGGGAGGTAGACGTTGTCTCCCTGCACCAGGAAATTTTCCCCGGCATCGTCTCTCCCGGCCCGGAGGAGTACATCGATATCCCTGGGCTTGTCCTTGGAGACAGCAGAGCCCACCAGACAGGCGAAGTCCTTGACGAGGACGACCTCAGCCGGCAGGCACTTCAGGGCCTGAAGGACCCGGGAAGACATGCCATCGGCCCGGGCCTTGGCTACCGAGCCCTTGACAATGAGCTCTTGAATGCGGTCCCATCCATCGCCGTCCCAGCTGAACTTTTTCTCATACTGGCTGTCTCCCGGATCTACGACAATCGAGAAGGAGTGGCCGATATTTCCGACATGCTTGATGTACTGCAGCAGCTCCAGGAGCTTCCCGTCATGATCATTGGCCTCTATCTCGATCTTCACCGGAGCGCTCTTCTGCAGGCTGGCCACGGCCTGGGCCAGAGGTTTCCGTGGATCGATCTCCCATCCCCGGCGCTGGAATTCCGCAGAGACGAAGACGGCTGCGTTCACGATATTCTCCGTTGCCTTTCCCTTGGCCTGAGCTGCTCCATACCATTGGGAGAGGCGCAGCCAGGCGGAGCGCACCTCTTCTTCCGGCGCTTCCCGGAGAGCGGAGGAGGTCATCTCGGCCAGCTTCATGCCGGCACCTCTTCCCATTCATCCTGAGAGGGCGACTGCAAGACATTTGCGTCTTCATCCTCATCCGCTTCCCCGCCTGCGTTCTCTTCAGAATGCGTTTGCGTTGCGGGCCGGAGCGGGAGGTCTGCCTGGCTGCGAAGATGATTCTCCAGGATGGCATCGCCCCTCAACCAGTCCGCCTTATAGCCCAGCTTCTGCAGATAGCTGGCCAACTGCTCCAGATTGGGTATCTCTACTTTGCCATGGACAAAATAGGGCGGCTTCTCCAGGTCCCCGAAGATCTCGGGATTGAATGCGATAAGATCGGGAACAACTGAAGCATTGACCTCCTCGACTATGATATCCAAAATTGCTGAAAGGGCCTGAGCGAAGAGCTTGCTTTTGGTCTCGGCCAGGGCGAAAGATCCCTGCCGCCCCTGCCCCAGGAGCAGGAAGTCGGTCATCATGCTTACGGTTATGGCATTCTTCCAGCGGCTGATGACCTGATTGGTGTTGATCTGGCGCGTGCCCGAGCTCGAGATCAGTTTCAGCTCATAGAGGAGGTGGCCATTCGCATCCCTTTCCGAAGAGAGGAGCAGGCCTTCCGTTTCGTCGCGGCGCACGCCGGTTATCAGCGCCATGAAATCATCATGCGCTGCGACGGCTTCCTCATCATCCGGGTCAGGGTCGGCAATCTCTTTCGGAACGTAAAGGACAGGGTAGCCCGCCAGGTCCCGCTCCATTCCCATGGCCTCGAAATCCTCCAGGTTGGTGGCGATATACCAGGCCCGGTAGGTGCGGCGCAAACCCGACTGCCCTTCCGGATTGTTCTTTGCCGAGGACATGCGGAAGTGACAGCACTTATTGATTGGCACCCGCCGCTCCTGAAAGTCGGGAGGAGCGAGCTGGATCATGGCCCGCAGGGTGTCAGTATCATCATCATACTCCCAATCTTGCAAAGTTTCCTGAGCTCTCGGTGCAAGCTTGCGAATCCGAACCCGACCGTCATCGTACTGGCTCCTAAAGCGCAGATCTCTCTGATTCCGGCCTCGGCAGATCTTGAAAACCTTCTCCAGAACCGCCCAGCCAAAGGGATACATGGTGATGATCTCGGACAGGGTTGCAGGCCAGGAGAATTCCATGTCATACAGGTTTGACTCCAGGAACTCTGCTCCCTGCAGATCCCTGGATCTGCTGTCGCCAGGCACCGCCCGCCAGGGAACCTGCTTGGCCAGCATCTCGATAGCGAAGAGCCCGCCACCGATGATGGCATCATTGGTGCTCATGCGCTTGTAGATCTCAGCTCCCTTCGAGCCCTGCAGCTCGGGAAGCCATTCCTCGGAGATCCACCCGCCAAAACGGTTCAGGCCGGTTCGGCCCAGCTCAGAGAAGCCGCTGTTCGGCCTCTGAGACGATTTGATCTTCTTGAAGTTCTTGCTCACGCACTCCTCCGGAACTTGGATCGTTTCCTTGCAACTCCCGGCCTGACTATGGAAGCCGGGGGTGAATAGCGGTTCAAGAGCTCCACAGCTCCGCAAACCGCATCCACCACATCATCATGCCGAAAACTTGGAAAATTCGTGAACTCGGTTATGAGATACTCCGCCCAGGAGGCCCCGGCTGCATAGTACAGCATGCCGTTGCTGCCTTTGGCCGAGACCAGCAGCGCCCGGCTGGTCTTGTCGGTGGCCATGGCCACCGGATGAAAAGCGACGCCTTTGAGCCGAGGCTCTCTTACCAGCGCCTGGAAGGATGAGAGCTGAAAACCGTTGGTCTCGACCCCAACCAGCTTGACCCCTTGCCTCCGGATCTCATCCACGATGTACTCGTAGGCGTCCGGCCATTCCCAGCGCCCGCGCAAGATATCGAGGATATAGACATTTTGCGCCTTGTCCATGCCCACGGTGGCCACCACTGTATAATCCGCTCTCGTTTTCGTGCTGGTCGCCAGATCGCAGAAGCTGCCCACTCGAAGATTTTTCCTGGAAACCGTGAGCGGCCTGCCGGCATCCGGATCGTCCCGTAGCTCCTGCATAGATTTCCAGAAATCAATTCAATAGCGTCATCCAATATTCACGCCAGGACCTCGATAGGCCGGAAGAACTCACGCCGAAACAGATTGCCTGCCTTCATGATCGGAGATTGCTGATATTCCGACTCCCAGTCGTAGATGGAGGTCTCGCCCTTGATGGCATACAGAAGCTCAAGCGGATACTTCTCCGGCCAGAGCGCCTCTCCGATCTTTCGTCCGAGGGGATCTTTCTCCAGGGCAATTGCCGGCAGCTTGTACTGAACCCAGGGCGGAACGTACTGGGCGAGATCGGCATCGACCTTGCGAGCAATGAGCCTGCCAGGCAGATCATCGAGATGCCAGCGGGTATTCATTACGATGACCACGGAATAAGGAGCCCAGGGGAGAGGATTCAGGCGGGTTCTGGCTGTGCCCGTCCACCAATCCCAGACCCTGTTTCGATAAGTAGGCGACTCAGCCTCCTCTCTCGATTTTATGGGATCATCGATGATGAGGACGTGAGCCGGCTTGCCCGTAACTGATCCCGAGGTGCCGGAGCTGGACATGCCCCCGCCCTCGGTGGTAGACCAGAGATTCGCCGCAGCCGAGTCGTCCGAGACTCGCACCCGCAGCTGATCAGAGTTGGCCTGAATCGTATTGCGGACCTTCTTTCCCCAGGTGGCGGCATAGTCGTCCTGGTAGGAGCCCAGGATGATACGCGCCCAGGGGAAGAGGTCCAAGAGCCACACAGGGAACCAATGGCTAACTAATTCCGATTTTCCGTGTTGTGGGGGAATGCTGATTATCAGTCTCGGATACTTCCCGGCCACTGCCAGGGACAAGACCAGGGAGAGCTCCGCCAGGTGGCGGTATGATCTCCACTTGCCAAGGCTGAGATGCTCGGCGAGCGTTGCGGGCGTGGCTCTCCAGGCGTTCTGCAAGAGAAGCTGCGGATCGTATGGCATCGGCATCAGCAGCCATTACTGCGGCTTCGAAGAATCGGTACTCTTCATAGGTGTGAGTCTCCTTGAGGTTGATGGCCTGGACTGGCTTGCCAAGCCCGCGGTCGAGAATCTCTTTGGCGAAGGCGAGAATGATCTCGGGCCGGTCACCGGGCAGTATGCGGAACACGTTGATCAGAGTCTCAGCAACATACGGCGCAAAGTCCGCCAAAATCGTTTTTGCTTTCCTGGCGGCGCTTGAATAACTCGCACCAATTTGATTTCCTGGGAGAAATTTCCCAAAAGGGTCCCGCTGGCCCGGTGGCTGCCCGTTTCCCTGCTGCATCTCTTGCGGCGGATTTGAGAGGTGCTCGTTCATTGAGCACCCCTTGGCCTGAATGGGCATGGTGCAGGCAGCATCAGCAGGCCGGTTTTCGCTTACCTGATCGAGGAATATGGGCAGCCCATCGGGCAGGCAGCCGTTTCGAATGTACCTTTGCAGATTTGCCCGCGGGATGCCTGTCTCCAGAGCTGCCCTCTTCTCAGACATCCCATCAGCCATGAGCAAAACGGCCTGCTGGACCTTCTTTCTGATCTCTTGATATTCCTTCTTCGTCTTCCTGGCCGTGAGACAGCCCTCCAGATTACAGCTTCACATCCGAGGGCACCGGCCCGTGTCCCATTTCCGTAAACCAGACAATGGGGTCCACTTCCAGGCCTTCATTCTTGGACCAGTCTATGAACGCCTGCCTGGTAAGCCAGGTGTTTGTAGTGGTGCAGTACTCCCGCACCTGGCCGACGAGCTTGCGTGTCCCGGTAGGAATTACCCTGTGCTGCAAGTCTTGCTCGATGCATTCACATGCCTGCTCACCGGAGGCTTGGCCTCCGCAACATCCAAAGTCCTTCAATTTGATCAAACCTCCAACATTTCGTCTAACTCCAAGCATTGCACTTCATGCCCAAAAAAATCAGGAATAGGAGCAATAACAGGAGCAGCACGAAAATCTTGAAAAGATCCACAAAGCCTCCCAAGTTCAACTATCGCTGCATTGCCCGAAGGCAGCGAGCCCAGATTTTAGGAATGGATTTTAGATCTACCAGGGGCTCTAGCGCATCAGCTACAATAGCGGCTCAGGAGCTATGGCGTATCTCCTGCATCTGCAGTGTATGAGGTCCTCATCGAGCTGTTGAGGCTGAACGTCCCACGATGGCGAATCGAGGACAACTCTATCGGCCTTTTTTCGCCCGATGCAGTAGCCAGCTCTTTAACTGTCCCGTTTCCTTGCGCTGAGAAGAGCGTGTATCTTTCCTCGCCTCCCCACTCATACTTGGTCCTCGATGTCTTGGCAGTGGCATTGATGCTGCTGGCTTTTGAAATGCAAAGGTAATGATCAGCCGAGGCGACAAGATAGCTGCTGCTATTTCCCTCTGCGCTGAATCCGGAGAAGGTTTGATTTGATGCCAGGACGTGGCCGAAGATGAGCTGGCCGTCTTTTGTGCTGGCCTTTTCCTGGACTCCATATAGTTCTGAGCGGGTTTGGAACTCACCCATACCGGAGAAGTCTTCCCTCAGCTCTACCTCGGCACTCTGGCACAGCGCCACAAAGAGCGCCATAATGGCTATGCACATTCCAAGCAAATGCAAATTCATTTATTCTCCTTACAGAAAACCTCGCTTGTTTTCGCTTTTGCACGCGGGAAATGGGCAGGAGCATCCTTTCGTCTGGGAGCAGATCCCTGCCCAAACTCCGCGTCACCGGGATTTTACCGAAATTATTGCCCTACCCTTTCACATGCTTCAGCAGACCCCAAAGAAGGTCTTCCAGGGTGCGAATCGCTCCGTAATCCTCGGCCTTAACAAGACACTTCTGGATCTCCTCCGCCTTTACCTGGTCGTCGTCAGTAATCTCATCAAGTGCAGCGGAGCCTACCGCTACACACTTGAGGCCCTTCTTAAATGTGGCCCACGCAACCGGGTTAGCGGTCCTCAATGCCACTATTCCAGCGGTCAGCAGCTTTGCGCCAGCATTTCCTAGCATATCGGTTGTACCGTTTTCTTCGCTCAACTTTGTCAGCTCCTCCCAGATTTATTCCTGGGATATTTCCGGGCCGAGGTCCTGGAGAAAAGGAAAAAGTGAGTAGGGCAGATAAAGAAGGGACTCCAAGGCCTGCAGCTATCCGGTGTTTTACTGCGATCCAGCAAGGAATGGCAAACGTCAACTCGACGAGAATATGCCAGAAAGCTCTTGTCGAGCTTTGATACAGCTACACCTGGCGTGCGAATTTTTGCACAAAAATCATTAAAGACGTGTTACTGCGTATGTACTGCTTATATACCAATCTTAGTACTCACAGAAGCGTCCAAGAGAGGCCTTGCTGTATGTCGATGTCATAATTTAGATATATTATGACATTCTACTAAGTAGGATGCACCCCGAAGACTTCCTCTCCCTGGAGGAATGGCACAGGCTGCTTGCCGCAGCTCCTACCCCAAGAGAGGCCGCCCTTATGTGTCTGATGGCCGGTTGCGGTCTTCGTGTTTCGGAGGTGGCAGTCTTGAAAGCCGATCATTTGGACGGCACGGGAGGATATCTGCATGTGGTGAATGGCAAGGGCAGCAAGCAGCGCACATCAATCATCCCCAAGCCTGTTTTGGATGCATTAGATGTCCATCTTCAGGGCCGGGAGAACGGCTACATCTTCGAGGGCAGAGATCATGGGCATATCTCCACCCGGCAGATCCAGAGACTCCTGGACGAAGCCGCAGAGAACGCCGGGCTCCAGGATACAAGGCCGGGCAAAGTGCGGCAGAGGAAGCGGATTACACCTCATCTCCTCAGGCACAGCTTCAGCCGCTGGACTCTCGATGCCGGGATTGACATCGTCTATCTCCAGCAGCAGCTCGGCCATGCCTCCTTGAACACCACGGCCATTTACTTGCAGGCCAGACCAAAACACCGCCGCCGGGCTTATGAAGAGTCAGGCTTCGGTAAAATGCTCAACCCACATCTGTAGCCGTATGATAACGCTTGGTGGATTAGGAATAATAACAGGAGACAAAAACTAAACCGCTACTGATTGCCTGCAATCCTGGAAGGCTGCGAGGCGATTGCTGTAATGTTGCTTATTCTGGTGCCAGTAGTCGCGGAAAACCTCAAAATGGACCCCTCGGCCCCAGAGAGTCCTTGAACTCTTTTTTCCTTTAGAACTCGGCACCCTGCTTTTCCCTCTGGGCCGAAGAATGCCCGCCCGAAAGAGCCTGGTGGCCACTCCCTGAGATGGGAATCCCAGAGTCTTGTAGTCCAGGCCGCCGTTCTCGGGCAATCCAGCCAGGGCGCCGGGATCGATTCCAGCTCCGAGGAGCTCCTCGATGATGAACTTGGGCCTCATCTCTGCCTCGACTTCGCCAGGCGCTCAGCAGCCGCCCAATCATCAGCAGTCGGCATCCTGGGGAGGATGACCACCGCCCCCAGCTCCTCGCCCATGAGTTGCCGATAGACCGCAGCCAGCTCCGGGTTCTGGTTCACCATGGCGTAGATCTCCGTATCCAGTTCGATCATCTCTTTTATGGTGTCCATTCAAACCTCTTTGCAAGGGTAGTTCCGGCCTTCAGGCCGGACCCTCGTTATCTTGATGTGGGTCCTGCGAGCCCAAGATTGGACCCCTGGATAATTAGCCTGCTCCGCCCCTCGCTTCAGGTGCTCCTCCGAGGCCACAGCGCCCTTGGATTTCCTGCTCCAGGTATCATAGCTAACCTTAACATTAATTCCTTAAATGCTTTCGGCATACATTCGGAATTTTTTATAGCTTCTCGTCCTCTTGTGCGGAGAACGCGATTGCTTGCGTGTTGCGTTCTTGATCCCCTTGCCACAGGCGATGCAGAAGGGCTCCTCCTTTGCATCGTACTGCATTTCCCCGCCGCATTTACACTTGGAATGCAGCAACCGGCCCGCCTTCCCGCCGTGATGCTCCGCTGCCAGCTTGGTGCCGGGGTCTTTGATGGCTGCACCTAGCGGTCGATAAGCTATAGAAGAGGAATCCCTCGAAGAGGGGCTGCCCACTAGGTTTTCGCCCTGAGCATTAGTACTTACTTGAGATCCCTCCATATAAAAAGTTTTGGATCTCGTCATAGCATCTCGTCGAGTCGGTTGAATGTTCGCAGCACATCGAAGAGGTTGAGTCCTCTTGGGCGGCGCCGCAGCGCCGCCGTAGACGAGGGGAGAGGAAGAGATGGGGTCCGGGGAAGGGTGGGGGAGGGGCCGATTTGCCGTGATCACTCCTCCACCTCCTGCAGGAGCAGCTTGATCCTCTTTCCCTTCAGCGTTTCCAAAAGCCTGTTTGTCTCGCCCACGTCTGGATAGCCGATCAGCAGGACTCCCATGCAGAGCCTGCCCAGGGACTGGAAGCTCGTTTCGAGATAGCCCTCCCAAGCCTTCTCGATCATACCGGCTCTCCCGAGGTCATAGCCTCAGAAAGCATGCCGAGCCGGAATCTGTCTATATATTCCTCAGGCCGCTTTGCACCTCGGCGTCTCAAAGACTTGATCTCATCAAGATCTTTCAGTGGTCTGAATTTCGCTATTACGGGCATTATCCACCTCACCGATTACGAACTCCTTGGTGAAGCGGAAACCGCAATTACGACAGCGATAAGACTCCTGCCGCTTTCCAGCTTGCCGACATATCACTTTGCCCACTGCCTGCAGCCGGGTGCTTGCGGGCAAAAATCGAGAATCTCATCTGGTCCCAATATTGGTTTTTCTGCTACTTGCCAGTCGGAAAGCAAGCTCAAGTCAACGCAACGGCTTCCAACCCGTTGCTGCATTCCACCTCACCATTCAGAAGATATTAGACACGTGCATAAAAAGTCTTTGCAAAATCCGCGCAAATATCTAAAATATAGTATTCACTATTAATTTCAATGCGAAAAAACTGATCGCAAGTACTGATTTAGGATATGACATGAAAGAGGCGCACTGCGAAAAATCCAAAAGAGATATATATCACAGCATGATGCAAAGAAATAAGGAACTAGAAGGCCACGACAGAGCTTGGAAGCGACTCTGCCATGGCGGGTTTGCTACTCTGGTGAGGTGACAAAACCCAAGTTCCTCATGGAAGCGATCCCACGTGAAGAACTCCAACGAGAATAAGGTCAGTCAACTTTATTTAAGGGTTTTCGTATCGTCCAGGCATTGCTCAATATCAACAATTATGAATTCTATTGTAAATTTTGGATCCCTTACGAGAAATGCGAAGAGGGCCTTGGAAGGCCCTCCGCCTTGCGAAAACTGGGAGGTCTTCGCAGGAAACCTAGCAAACCCCGAACCACCAAGGCACGCCAGGGCACACTACCGCAAGAGGCGGCAATGTATAGAGCAAACTTGGCTGCCGATATAAACGCTTTTCGGAGCGGCCAAGAGCTTGCTTCTTCAAATACGGCACACCTTCGCAAGACCATTGCCGAGCTGGAAGAACGTATCCACGCCCAAGATCACCTAATTGAAGAGCAAAAGCGAGCAATTGTAGAAAAAGAGTGCAGAAACCAGGATCTTACTTACGAGCTGGATGTTCTTTGCGGAGTGATTTACGACCCGCGTCATACAGGCCAAGTACTGGCCAAGGAGCTGCAAGAGGGTTATAAACAGTACGCAAAAATCCAGCAACTGAAGAAGGCTAACGAGAACCTTTCTAAACCTTTGGAAGAGCTGGAGGACGCCTTCCAGCACATCATAGCCGCGGTAATTGCGAACGTAGAATCAGCCCTCGCTGCTCTTGACGAGATGCCAGCCACCGATGAGACCGCCAGCATGTATGCCAGGGCTAAAAAGGAGAGCCAGGGTATAATGAGAGCCAAGAAAACCGGTCAGATCTCACCAGCAAACTGTCTGCGTCAGCTCGCAGACGTAGAATACGGCATCGTCTCTTTCATCACCTCCCGGCCGGCATTGACTTTCAAAAAAGCGGAGCACTACCGTGCGGCGCTCCTGGTGGAGACGCTCTATCGAGATCCAAGGGCCAAGAGCCTCAACAGCGCCAATGCCAAACAAATCATCAGCACTGCCGAGGAGAAGCCTATCCATAGAATACAAGCCAGGAGAGCTATGGAGTGGGCAGCCAAGCAGCAGCCTGACAAGGTCATGCTTCGGAAGCGAGGCCGGGGCAAAGGCAAGACGTGGCTACTCTGTAAAATCGGTAGCCTGGAGGGCAATAAAACATGAATCACGCCGCCAGCTCTTTAGGAACATCGTGTTCCTTTTGCGACAAAAGGAACAATTTGTTCCATTGCCTCCATGATGCTCCAGGTGGAGCTGAGAGAAGGGCCATTTTCCCAAGGAGGAATTTTCAAGAGAGAGTTTTCCTGAGAAGATAAATCACGGCTACTGTATCTAAGGAACAGGTTGTTCCTTTTAGCTTGGGCTCTATTTGTCTCGGGAATCAAGGTCGGGGGAATGGGGGGGTCCGGAGAGAAAATCTTAAGGAACACGATGTTTCTTTTAAACCTCTTGACCCATGAGCTTGATCAAGTCTGTAATTTGCATGTAAACTTTCAGGCCTGTATTTGTCGTTTCAAATTCCGTCTTTTTCGCCGAAAGCAGTTTTTTTCTCTGCAATAGTTCTAAATAGGGTTCTACTGTATGAAAATTCAAGTTGCATTCGTACACGATTTTTGTCTTGCTTTTAGGCGTCCTACAGGCATCTAAGATCTTCGCTATAATCTCAAGTTTGTTTCTCTTTTTTGTCATGGTTACAGATCATAGTTACTGATTAATGATTTATACGTGCGGTACTGATTGAAATAGCCAATCAAGACCTAAAATCATAGAGTTATGAATTCGTGACGCCACGCTTGGGAACCGGAAAAATGCGGTACTATTGCGCGGGATTGGGTATATCCTCTCCCCCAGCATGTTCAATCCCCAGGGCCTCCGCCTTAATCTTCCTGGCCTTCTGTAGCGCAGCCTGGTGATCGAGCTTTTTGCAGGAGCCGATATGAAAATTACGGACCTTGGAGCCTTCTCTCCAGGAGGCCATCCAATATTCATATTTCTTTCTGCCCTTCCGGGAGGCTTTGGTCTTATCCATCCTCCAGAGGTGCAGATCCTGCAATCGAGCGGCGTTTTTGAGGCTCAAGGCCTCGGATAGGGCCGAGTCCGCCTCTGCCTGCAGCCTGCGGGCCTCAGAGCTGGCCTCGGGTAGAACTAGGGCGGCCTTGCTTGCGATCCTCGCCTTCCTGGCGAGCTCCAGGGCCTCGCCTCTAATGGCCTTGATTCGGTTGCTGGCATCGGTGCTGTGCATGTAAGAATAATTCTATGACATTCTACATGAATCTTTCTATAATGTCATAGAACAATGCCGGAAGAAGCCAAACACGCCGGAGAAAAGTGTTATCGGGAACCGAAGCTGCAGCGCAGGTTCCCACGCACGCCGCGAAACATGGATCAAGATTATGGGAGGTCGGAGCCGCGGCGGAGACCTCCCGCAGTGAGCGGGAGGCAGCGAGCTGGTGGGAAGCGATAGTATGCGCGGCCTCTCCAGAAGCCCAAGGCGGCAGGAAATAGAGGCTTCCAGACATGGGCACGGAAGAGAGGCAAATTATCGATCCCTGGGCATCCGGGCGCGCCGGTTTCCACTGGAAATAGAATAAAAGAAAGGTAGATAAAAAATATCAAAGATGTCAAAGTCAAAGATCGCCTTGCATGCCGACAAAGCCAACGATTTTCTAAGATCTCACCTTCTGCTGCCGGTATCGCTCCCTTTTCGCTGCCGCCGTTCTGAAAGCCTCCATGCTCTCAATGGCCTCTGCGGAGAGCTCCACCTCCGGCCAGCGGTCCAGGGTGGCCAAGTTCTTCAGGTTCAGTGGTCCGTACCAGGTCTGCTGGTCGCGGTTCCATTTCAGGCCCAGCCCGTTGAATCCAAGGGCCTTGGCCCGCGGGCCGGTGTGGCCGCTTACGATTATGGAAACGTCTCGAACATTCACAAAAATAATGGAGATGGTCTTATGCAGCGGCGGTTGCATGCGCTCTCACCTCCTGCAGCTTGCCGGTCATGACGAATTCCACGGCGTCCTTGGCCTGCTTGCTGGACTTCAGGACCCATTTAGGATTATTCTGTAGATGCCGGACCCAGGACTGAATATAGGCGGTAGAGTTCTGCAGGGTCTTGGATGTATCGAGGGCTGCAATCTGGCAGAAGAAGGCGGCGCCCATCTCTGCGGTGAGCTCCTCCTGGCTCCTTACATCCTTGCCTACATGGTAGTTTCTGACGGTGTCCCGGCATAGCCTCCCAGCTCCTCCCGTCCAATGGGTCAGCTCATGAAAGGCTGTAGCATAATAAGCCTCGCTGCTCTCGAACTGGTCGAGGGCAGGCAGATAAATCGTATCGTTATGCGGGCGATAATAAGCCCGCTCGGTATCCGTATCGATGCATGGGCCTCTCCGCCTCAGTAGCTCCTCAGCGCCTGGGATCTGCTGGTTATCCCTCCCCAGGGGGATCTTTTCCGGCAAGCCTTTTGTCTGGCACCAGTTGAAGACGGTGTAGTATTTGAGGAAGCTTAGAACCCTAAAGGAGGGCTCGCCCTTTTCGTTTTGCTCCTCCTTCACAATGCGGTCCACAAAGACGATTGGGCAGCCCTTCTCACCTGCCCGGACGGCTCCTCCCATCCTCTGGGCCTGGCGGAAAGTCAGCCAGTAGGGGCTCTCAAAATTCGATTGCAGGAGAATGGTATTGATTCCCTGGTATTCTTTGTTTGTGGCGTAAGAGGTCGGAGCATCAGTGGACCACGGACGGCGCCAGGGAATTATGCCTCCCTCCAGTTGCTTTAGTATCTGGTCGGTCACGACCTTGAAGACGTCCTTCATCTTGCCGGCCTCCCAGATTCAGCTTGATCCTCATATCCCAGGGCCTGCAGATCTCCCAAGACATGGTAGCTGAGCTGATTTGCTACGCTCTCCTGCTCGGAAAGAGGAAGTTTGAGGGCCTCCTGGAGGATTTCCTCGGCGTTCATCTACCTCAGCCCCCAGCGGCGCAGGGTGTCCCGGTTCCGCGGGGCCTGAGACCAGCGCTTAAACCAGTGGTCCAGGGCCAGGACGGCCACCAGCAACCCAAGGCAGCCAAAAAAGGCCAGGTTGAGCGGCTCAAATAGCACTTGCATAAACTGGCACCTCTGCCGGGCAAATTTTCTCTGCTACTTGAATCATAGCCTGTATCTGTTTTTCTTCTGCCTCGCTGTAATCATCCTTGAACTTGTATCGGATCGTCAGCCCTTCGAATCCATCAGAGCCGAGCACATAATTGAACATCGGATATTTGCCCTTCAGGGCGGCAGTGATCTTTTCTTTGAGGGCCTCCAGCTCTGCGGGCGTTAGGTCTCTGGACTCTTTGGGTGGCCTGGCCAGCCGGAGCGGGCCACGGTGGCCGGATTCCTCGTCATGGACCGGTGCTGCCTTCTTGGCTGTCGGGACCTTTTTCTCTGCCCTCATCGCCTCGATTTTTGCGACGTTCTGGGCGGCCTGCTCGGGGAAGGCAAGGGTATGATGCCGACACTTTCCGATTCCGAAGCGCTGCTCCGAATAATGCCAGCCCTTGCAGGTGCAGCTGCTAGCGGTCACGCGATAATAGAATTGCTCAGTGGAGGAGAGAACGAGGCAGATTGGCTCAAATATCGTCTCAGGCATGCTGATTATTTGCGGACGGGCGGTGGTTCGCCTGCCGGTCATAATCTCAATAAGAGCCTGCACTATGCGGGATTCGTACATTCCCTCAGTGGTTCCCTCGGGAAGTGGCAGCTTGGCAGCCTGTTCTTTCAGCCTCGCAGCTTCCTCTTTGCAGGGTGCTGCAATCTCTTCAGCGTGCGCGACGATTGCGCCATTTTGTTGTTGTTGCTTAATTCTAGCCTCCTCGCGTGCTTTTCGAGCGTGGCGGGCGGCTCTTTTCTCTGCTGTGGTTCGTGTATCCATTTTGAAAACCTCCCATTATATACAAAAGGGCGCGCCGGGTATATAAAGCTAACCTTAACCTTAAGGTTAGCTAATTTGAAAACAGATATCTGTAGCGTGAATGCAGGTATTCTTTTAGGCCATCCTAAGCCTAACGGTCAGATTTTTCGCGACGACATTTAGAACGCATTCGCAATGCGATTGCAATCTAGTCATTAGCAGAACTCAAAGAATGTCCCAGCTCCCGGGGCGGCTCAGCCGGCGCAGATCCATAGGGCCGACCGTGCGGGAACCTCGCCCAGAAGGGCCGGAATACTACAATGAAAAACTTTGGAAAGATCTGGCTGCCCATCCGGCCCGCCAGAAAAGTTCTATGACATTTTTAAGATGGTCTCACAAATGTAATAGAACTAACCTGAATAGCCTGGCGACTGGCTGCCGTCCCGGAGGGCGTTATGCGGGGCATTATCTTAAGATCCTGAGCCCCTCGTTGTCCTCTCAGCGAAGCGTAGGGCGGCTTCAGTCTGCCAGGGCCTTGGAAAAGAGGCTGCGACAGAGCCCCATCCCTCTGCATTATCTTTGAGTCCTTTCGCCCCAGCGAGTTTGTCCAAGGCTCGCCAAAACAAGGTTCGGCAGTTCAGGCTGATCATGGCTGCGCCGCCGCAGCGGGCAGCCCGTAGGGCCGCAGCCTTGATCTGCCTGGATGCCGGCAACTGGGCGAGCCTGGACTAGCTGGGAGACAAGGCAAGATAATGCTGAGGACCTGGGGCCAAAGCCGGTCCCGCCTCATGATTCGGCCCTGGGAAGTTACAGGTCTCATGAAGCTCATGCCCGGTAGTTGCTGCCAGAGATCCCGTGCCTCCAGAAGTGGCATCTTCTCCGGAATCTCCCGCCGCAGAGTGTCCCGCTGCCGGATGTCTCGCGCCCGGAAACGTCCCCGAATCCAAGCCTTGCACTGGCTTGTAGATGCCAAAATATGAAAAGTCTGGCCTACATGTTATACATATTTCATGGAGCTTATAGTCTTCAACGCAATATCCTTAGCCTAATGGTTTATGTACAACATATGTTGGGCGCGATACATGCTGACTACATATGAAACCGTTTCGGCATAGGTTAAATTTGTTGTGTTCAGGACTATAATCACAAGAGTCAGCTTCATGAACGCCTTACCTATTCCCCTCAAGTCTCTACAGTTCGTCACAATTTTTCTTCTAGGACATCTGCATGAGTAGTTTTCTTGATTTGCCGAGATGAAACCTCAATGAGTTCTTGCTTATAAAGTTGAATTAAACCAAAGAAACACACTTTCTCAGATGAGATTCCATCTATCCCATCTATATGTGCTTTCAATGAGGAGAATTGATAAATAATATCTTTAACAGTACGGCTTCCATCACACATATCCAAAAGCTCCTTTGAAAGAGGATTCAAAAGTCGCACATTCACTTCCTTTTGCTCTTGATCGAATACGCGGAAAGCAATTGTGGTGTTATTAGCAGAAACTTGTTTAAGGCTTGTTTTACTCCTAAGACATTGAATAAGTTCTTTATAATCTACATTTAGTTGAGCAACTTTCAAGCCTGCCGGTTTATATGGAAAAGAAGCTAAACTAAAAATCCTATGTTCCTCATGCAACTCCGCAGGAAGGTTACGCACAATGGGTAGAAGAAAATTTTCGATATCTACAATGGTTGAGATAACTGTTTTCGCTGTCGCCATCTCCTTATTGTAGCAAGTCAGAACAAACTCGATAAAATCTTTAGCGAATTGCCTGCTACGGTAATAAGGCAACTCTCCGGCTGAATTATCCATGGGCTGGCTGGCTCGCCACATCCTCCATCTGTCAAAAACATTTAACATATCCCCATTATCCTGGAAAAGTGCAAGCGGCAGCCAACGAAACCACCAATATGTAGCAGCAACGAAATCTCGAACTTCTTTGAAGTACGCTCGGTCTACATGAGTAGTTGGAATCGAATAAAAATTGGGAAAGACCTCCGGATAGGCTTGTATCATCTCGAAATCTGCCTGATTCTGCTTAAAGCCTTGAAAGGACATTTCGGAATAAATACGATCAAGTACCAATTTATTCTTGTACTTGGAATGAATCTGCGTTCCTGCAAGCGGAGCCAGAATGTTAATCCGAGGCTCAACATTGTTAAAGCGAAGCATATCAACAAAAAAGTTAATCGTATCTCTCAGGTCATCCTTTGTTTCTTCCGGAAAAGCGGTGATAAGAGATACTGCGGTATAGATTCCATGCTGATCCGCACACTGAATCCGCAAAAGAGCATCCGAGAGATTTAGCTTCTTCTTAATCACCCTTTGTAAACGAGCTGAGCCTGTCTCAATACCAAAAAAAATCCCCTTACATCCAACTTTTGCCATAAGAGCAATCAATTCATCGTCAATTTGATCTGCTCGAGCGCTGCAACTCCAACTAAATTCTTCTTCGCATCTCAGCAGGGATTCGCAAAATTCGACAACCTTCTTACGATTTACCGTGAAATTGTCATGGATAAAATTTATTTTATTAATTCCATACGTATCCTTGATAAACTTCATTTGCTCAATAATTTTCTGAGGAGATTTTAGGCGGAATTTTCGATTAAAGAAATCACTGGTCGAGCAGAATACGCAATTGAATGGACAACCACGGCCAACCTCTAATGGTAAGCTTTTATACTCCGTTATATTTGGATCAAGGTAGTAAGAAGGTAAAGGGAGACTATCAAGGTCAAGTATTGGTGAGGCATTGGGATTACGAGTTATCTCAGTGCCTTTTCTAAACGTAATTCCCCGAATTTTTTCTAGTTCTAGAGAGGAGTTCATACTTGAGAAAGCTTCAAGCAAAAGAGGAAATGTATCCTCTGCCTCTCCTCTCACAACAAAGTCGATAAAAGGAAAAGCTTTCATCGTTGGTATATCCACAAGTGATGCTTGAGGCCCCCCTAAAATTATTTTAACATTTGGATGAAATTTTTTGACTTCTTGTGCTATCTGAATGGTAAAAGGGAACGAACTACAAATTGTGCTAAGTCCGAGAATATCAAAGGACAAAGTTTCAATATGCTGGATTACAAACGTCAAAAAATCAGATGATTTCCCATTTCCTTCGTGTTCAAGAAAATCAAAAAATAATTTGTTTAGATCAACAAACTGAGGGGAAATCCCTCGATCACATAAGACAGCAGCAAGGCTAAGGACTCCCAAAGGAGGGAGATGAATAGCTTTCTGATTTGTGTCAAGAGTCAATTTCGGATCTCCAAAATCAGTTTCCGACAAGGCACTTACCAAACAGACTTTCATCATACTAATTTCTCCGTAAAGTCTATGCCCGCAGATCTTAAAATTAGATCTCGCAGGCATTCGAAAATTTTGCTTAGATTACTTGATCTACTGGTGGTTCTATTTCAAATGTTAACCGCTTTGCTTTTATAATGTCGACAATTTCATTTCGAGTTGCAGAACCAATCCTTGCCTTTTCTTCTTCGGTAAAATCTATTCCAGTAGGAAGCTCTATTCTGACCACGTTAGACTTTTCCATTTCACCATCTCCTTTTTATTTCCGACAGATTTTTGAATATCTCTGTTCTGCTATTTTAAAGCAAATAGAAAACAGATACTATTTAAACATTAAGAAAGACAGGCCATGAAAGCTCCACCTGCGAGCACATCCGTGATAACTGCAACGTAGATCGGAGCGTTGTCACTGGCAACTACTCCGGCATCGTGAGCAAAGCTTGACCGCAGATCCGAGGCCCCTGAAAAACGGCCACAGAGCTTGCATGAAGTGATATGTATGGCCAGACCAAACAAAAAGATCTCCCCAAGCCAAGCCTTCTGAATGATTCTATGTCATTTTTTACAGACATACGCAAGAATGTCACATAACTAACCGTTTCATTTGGCAACGATCCGGCTTGGACATCTATCTAGCATAGAAAATAATATTCCCCTGCTATTATATTAGAAACGAGACCGAAACGGTAGTAGCAGATCAACTAAAGCAAGCATCAAACATTTATTATCCTACTGGGATTTATAGAATTGATGAGAATTACTTTATAAACACCCGCCTACAGGCTCAAGGTTACTTTCCGGTCAGACCGTTGCCAAAGGTCACGATAGCCAATTATCGGTATATCTTTCATCTCATCAACCTTTGCAGTAAGCCTGGTAGTCTGCCTACCATCTCCGGGCCTGTGGCCGCACTGCAGAGCAGGCCAAAGGGCTTCAGCTCTTCTCATGGCTCGGATGGTTTCCTTTCTTGAGACACGCTCACCACCAGCTCCTGAGAATAGAATTCGGGCCTGTTGGGAGTCCAGGGCAATCTCTCTTCTTTTGAGAGGATCATCCTCGATTGTGACTTTGATGTAATTCACAATCTGGACGGCTCTGGCCTGGATTTTGCTGAGGACCTGGATTACTTTCCCTCCATCGGCGGGCCTGGTCTGCAATGCTTCGCGAATCTTGGTTAGAAGCTGCCTGATATACGCATTGATGATTTGCAGCTTCTCAATGGGCGATTTGGCGGCCTTGATGCTATCCGATGCTTGCGTTACCATCTTGGACAGCTCCCTGCCACGCAATATGCCTGCATCTCGGATGGTTTCAGTTATCTGGTTGTAGGTAAGGACCATCTCGTTCAAGAGTCCCTGCAGCTCGGAAAGTGGGATTTCGAGAATAGGATCATCAGGCGGTACAAAATCGTCTTTGGGTGACGTGCTCCCAAAGGTATTTATTCCAGCTAAGGCTATTCTATCCATAAGGCAAAGCTCCTGCATCACATTGGAGTCTTCCTGTCCAGGTGCTCGAACACCTGGGCCGGACCCAGTTTTTTATGCTATTTTTCTAACTATTATTCTGCTTATTATCGGCGCGATTATATTTTAAAATCATAATAATTCTTGAAAGGGCTGACAAATGGGGCCATCTGTTTTTTAAGGGCAGTCCAGATTGTAAGCCTCTTTTCCGCAATGATATCGGCTATTATATTGGAATCTCTTCTAAAGAAATCTGCGACTTTTTGATCTAGTGAGCAAAGTCTGTCGAGAAAATCCTTTGATTGCATCTGGTTGTATGCTTCCGATGCAAAACTATATATGCCAGCAACAGCTACGTCTATCATAAGTCAAGTCCTAATATGTTTTGTTCGGCCCAGGGTGCCAGCCCTGGACTGAGCAGTATTCTTTATTTTCCCTTAGATCCCATCCTTCTTTTATGAGGTTGCCTTTTCGCTTTCTGTCTGCTGTTTCAGCACATACAAAGCGAAGTTTAGGGCATGGGTTCTATTGCTGAATCGCTTCTTTCCGACTTCTTTGTCGACCCAGCCGAGTAAATCGTCATCCAACCTCGCGCTAATCCTGGTTTTCCCCTCGCCCATAAATTGGACCCTCGTATGACACTGTGTCTTTATGTCATATTTAAGTGTATTTCCATTTTATTTATAAGTCTGAGATCTATAAATTACTACTATTATAATAACAGCTTGGTCGTGCTGAATTAAAAGAGCAGCGGTGGGAAAGATTTAATATCTAAGACATTTAAAAAGTTGTTGTAATATTCTTCTACTGTGTTTTTGGAATTCGGCTTGATTTGCGAAAAACACTGGACTTATGCAGGACTTCTTCGCGACATGTCCATATATTGCCAAGTGATAGCTGAACATTTAGATTTATATCGCCCGAGAATGCTGCTGCATTGGGATTGGCCGTAATCGAGAATTCAGCCCATGCATCGCGTTATTTCAGTGCCAACTCATATCTGACTTCGGTAACGGTACTGCCCCATAGCTCGTGGGTCAGCTCATCTGTCTGCTTGAATCCTACCGATTGATAGAGCTGTGCAGCTATCGGAAGGGTATTCACAGTCCAGAGAAACACAGATGAATATCCTGCGTCCCGACAAAAATCCAAAGCCTCTTCAACGAGCCGCCTCCCAAGTCCTCGGCCTCTAACCTCTGGATGCAGGAGCAACCATCGGAGCTGGGCCTCTTTCTCCGAGAACTTCACTATGGCTGCGGACCCATTAATCCTTCCTTCTTTTTCAACAATCCATATGCGCTCCAGAGGCGACTGCGATTTGGCGAACTCGGCCAGAGGTATGGCGACATAAGCATCAAAGGTATGATCCCAACCTTGCTCAGGGGCATAAAGAGTGCCATGCAGGTACGTGATATAGCCCACGTCGCCTGGCCTGAGATCATGCCGGATAGATACGAGCCCATCGGAGGATAGCTGGGTCATGATTGGGCCTCCTTTTGTGGTGATGGATAATTAATCTATTTACAGTAGTTTGGAAGAAGATATTTAA
>Ga0074195_1001941_pt1 | contig 25609 bp, 27 predicted proteins | sample EPASupsiteHSE623_FD_64525 | JGI IMG/M metagenome (GOLD analysis project Ga0074195, IMG submission 64525) | Bioremediated contaminated groundwater from EPA Superfund site, New Mexico - Sample HSE6-23 | ecosystem: Environmental > Aquatic > Deep subsurface > Groundwater > Contaminated ... | reverse complement strand
GAGGATTCCTATTAACAAGGGTTCTATCCCAAATTTTCCAGAAATCAGCGCCTTTCTGTTATTATGGCGCTCAATTTACCTCAACATCCTGTCTTTTTGGGCTATCTTTTGATAGCCTCCGCTATGCTTAGATGACTTTGGCATTTTTCAAAGTGCAGAGCTGGTATAAATTAAAAGCGATTGCGGTAACTACCATCTTAACGTGGACCCTCTTGACAGTGGTAACCAATACCCTTCCTGCCCCAAAGACTCTTTTTATTACCGCATGTGGTCTCTCTCCCGGCGATCTAAGTTTGCTAATCAACCGATTGCGTTCTTTATCCAGATCTCCAAGAGGCTGATCAGTGGTTCTGCGTTTCATGGTAAAATCAATACCTTTCGCCTTCACGCCGAAATACCCTTTATCTCTAAGCACTACTTCGCCCTCTGTAGATAGATCAACTTGGCTGTCATGCAAAGATGCGGTAGATGTCTCTATATCGCGTATTAAGCTGTAGTCGATATCGGTTTTCTGATGCAACTTATATCCAAAGTGTGTTTCATCTCCTTTCTTGGCCCACGTGCCATCTCGACTGCGGCGAGTCTTGGCTTCCTCGCCACGTGGTTTCTTTGATGATCCAGGATCCGCCTCAATGAAGGTAGCATCTTGAACGGTTCCACGCTTAACCCTTAAACCCATGGCGTCTAGCTGTCTTTGAAATTCTGCCCAGACTATTTTATCCGTCTTGGTCTCTGCCATTCGCTCTTTGAATAGCCATATCGTCCTGGAATCGGGGAAGTGACTGGGAAAACCAAGAAAGGCCATAAAGGATATGCTGTCGGCCATCTGTCTTTCGACCGCCAGATCGCTCAAACCATACCACTGCTGTAAGATTAAGATCTTGAACATCAGAATAACGTCACAGTTGGGTCTTCCGCCTTTCTCGCTCTTATTGTTATACATCCCTTCAAGGTTCTGGCGAAGGGGTATCCAATCTATCAAATCTGGTATCTGGGATAGTCTGGATGGTCCTTGCTTCTCATGAAGTCCTCGCAATACCCAGGTTGTAAAAGAATCCATAACAATACATACTATTTATAGTATATAATACTTTCGATACTAATTTCTAGGATGGTTTATAGGAGTCCTCTAAACACATACGAATAATTTTGCAGAGATATCCTTTTCCCCTCAGATGCAAAGATTCTGCTATGGAACTTCTAGATGATCTAAAGATAGTCGGATCACAAGGTTTGATATCGGCGGCCGATATAGATATCAGGGGATTATCAAAAGTTGGCAGCCCTGAAGAGGACTTGCTGTCAATATATTTTAAGAGCCGGGATCGATCTGATCTGGAGGCCGTCAGATCCAGGCTCAGGATCATGAATAAGGCCCTGCCTGATGGCCTGGCACCTGCATTTGAAAAATCGTTGTCCCTGTCTGAGGCGGCCCTAGCCTCTGATCCTGTAAAGGGTGAGAAGGGCAGGATGATATTCGCCTCAGGATCTGTTGGCCTGCTAAAGGTCTTCAGGCTGGGGGTCGAGCTCGAAGCGGTGGTGGTGCTGGACAGATCGCCTTTCCTGCTGCCCCTGGCAAGACTCAGGAACGACTATGAGGATTATGGATTGATCATGGTAGACTCAAGAGAGGCCAGGCTTTACCTGATCAGGTCTGATATCCTGGAAGAGAAGAGCCGTTCATCCATAGACCTGATGAACAAGCACAAGAAGGGAGGCATGAGCCAGATGCGATTCAACCGCCTGAGGACCGGGGCCATAAAGTCGTTCCTCTCAACAGTTGCATATGATCTCTCCAGCAGTCCCGATCTTGAGAGCATCGGAGGGCTGATAGTGGCAGGGCCTGGACAGGCCAAATCGATGCTCGTGGAGGAGATGACTGAGAGCCTGAGGCGCCGCGTGATGGACCTGGTGGATATGCCAATGGACATAGACCGGCGAGAGCTGGTGAAGATTGGAGACGGCATATCCATGGAGGAGGAGAGGACCGCGGCCTTTGCAGCCCTGGAAGACCTGAAATCTGCAGTGCTCAAAGGACGGCCGTCGGCCTGTGGACCAAAAGAGGCGCACCTGGCATTAGATGAGGGACGGGTCAGCCTCCTGGTCCTAAAAAATGACTTCGCCATGCCAGGAATGGTCTGCAAAAGCTGCCAGATAATTCCCGAGATCTCCCAGCAGAGCTGCCCGAGCTGCGGAGGACATCTATCACAAGAGAATATGGCTGAGGAACTGCTGAGGCTGGCACAGAGGACGGGGGCTGAGGTGGTGCTGGCAGATGGGGACCCGTTCCTGGAATCAATCGGTGGAGTGGGGGCTATACTGCGCTACTGAGCTGCCAGGATATAGAACGCAGACATCACTATCTACCGCCACATTCTTGTGATTTGACTGTATAATCATTAGAGATATGTGGGGGTGTAACTCTTGGAAAATGTAAACATAAGGCAACCTTTGATCGGCATCGTTCCCTGGTGGACCGTCCTTCTGGAAGGAATAGCAGCTCTCATCATAGGACTCCTATTTTTGGCCGCGCCCGTCTTTACCCTGATTGCAGCAGTCTCTATCCTTGGAGTCTACTGGCTGGTCATTGGAGTCCTGGCAATAGTCAGCATCTTCGTGGACAGTGCCAACACCGGCTGGAAGCTGATCATGGGCATCCTGGGAATAATCACAGGCATCGCTGTTCTGGCGTATCCGATGATAAGCGCCATAGTGGTACCTGCGACGTTCATCCTCTACATCGCAGTCCTGGGTGTGGCCATAGGCCTGATAAGCCTGTACCGGGCCGCCAGCAGCCGCTCCTGGGGGCATGCAATGACTGGAATCATAAGCATACTCTTTGGCCTGCTCATAATCGTCAACCCGCTGGCTGCAGTTGCAGCGTTGCCATATGTGCTCGGCGCCATTGGCGTCATAGGCGGGATCATAGCCATAGCTGGCGCCCTTAGCCTGCGATCATCCTACAGGCATTATGAGGCAGTTCCTGTGGGGCGCGTTGGGTCGTCTATGGGCGCGGGCTTAGAGCCGGGAGAGAGCGCGATTCGATCAGGCAGCAACTGCTTATTATCTGAAATGTTCCCCCCAGAGTTTTGGGCCAAGGCATCTGCTCAGAGGTTGGAGTTGGATCAGCATCCATGGCCTGGGATCTGCCTGCAAGTAGCACCTAGAAGCATAGTCTATCCTAATGTATCTGCGGACTTGTTTTAGCCTTGCTGTACTAGATGGAAGCTGGCGATGTACAGCAGCCAGATTGCAGTCGCCGACCTCCTCTGACCTTTGCTGAGATGAGGATATATGAAAAAATCTGATATGATATGCCTCTGGATGTGCAAAGTTTTGGGGTTCAGAAGCTATAGCTCTTAGATCGTTCCCTGAGAGTACAGGCACATCCTGGAGAAAACCGACTTAAAGCAAGCCACAATCTTTTCAAAAAATTATAAATAGTTTCAAACGTAATAGTAAATCTAATACTTAATATCAGGAGCGTGAAAAATGGCGGATTTGCTCACTGTAGCTATTGTGTTCTTTATACTTGCCCTTGTGGCAGCAGTACTGGGGATGTATGGCGTCGCCGGCATATCGATGGATATTGCCAAATGGCTGGTGATAGTATTCATCGTACTGGCGATATTATCGCTCCTCTTTGGCAGGGGCATCTTCCTGGGCGTAGGACTGAGCTTCCCATTGATTCCTGCAGCCTTATGCCTGGGATGATCTGAACCAGTCCGTAAGGGTCTGATACCAGATTCGCTCCCTTATGGAACTGCCTCTTTTTTCCGATATCTGCTTGAAAATGGCACAAAATTCCATCTCTGAGCCATCAGTCCGCAAAAAGTTAGTAGGTATCAGAGCATATCCCTGAGCAGATCCATCTTGGAGCGAGGCGAGAGGTAGGCAGGAGCAATATCAAATACAGTCTTGGCTCCAGTGCTCCCCTCCTGGTTCAGCCTGTAGGCCGCCCTGGCATAGGCGAGGAGCACATTTGCCGTGAAGGAGGGGTTGCTCTCCAGCTTGAGCCTGAACTCCGCGACATGGCGCAGCCCGTCCTCAGTCCTTCCTGTGCGCATGACGAAGCCTCCATGAGGCATCCTTGAGTGGTGCCTGTCCATCTCCTCCTGGGAGATGAAGGTCACCCTGGTATCGTAGTCTGCGAAGTAGTTTGGCATGCTCACTATGTCCCTTCTGATCTGCTCAACATCCGCGCCCTCATCAGCCACGACAAAGCACTCCCGAGTATGCTTCTCGCGGGTGGTGAGGACCGGCTCACGGCCCGACCTGACCATCTGGACGGCATCATCTATGGGGACCGTATACTGCCTGCCGTCCCTGACCCCTTTTACCCTGCGGATGGCATCGGAGTGTCCCTGGCTGATCCCAGGGCCCCAGAAGGTATAGCCAGAGCCCGCAGGCAGCACTGACTCCTCTATGACGCGCATGAAAGAGAAGAGCCCCGGGTCCCAGCCTGTAGATATGACTGCAGTCTTCTCGGCCTTTGTTGCTATCTTATCCATTGCCGTGTAATAATCTGGAATCCGGGCATGAGTGTCGTAGCTGTCCACAGTATTGAAGATCCCAGCCATGGCTGGTCCCTGCTCGGGCAGGTCAGTTGCAGATCCTCCGCAGAGCACAGCCACGTCCACCAGGTCAGAGTACTTCTTTGCCTCGCTGATGAGATCGACCTTGAGAGAAGCAGTTTTTGGCTTTATGCTATCTAGAGGCCTTCGAGTCAGTATTACCGTCGGCTCCATATCAGCGTTCTGCGAGATGGCCTGCTCCACGGCCTTCCCTATATTACCATATCCTACAATAGCGACTCTGATCGTTCCCATCCTTTCAGCTTCCCCCGAGTTCTTTGATGCCGTATCAGATAGCCCTTTGGTAAAGGCTTCTCTCTTGAGAATAATAATGCCTTTTATGCATTTCGGCAGGAGAATGGCCGGCATACTCAGGTCTAATTACAGGAATAAACATATATGATCGAAGGCAATCTAATCCAAAATTCGGGTGAGGTTATGAAAGAAATTATAAAGATCGTACTGGCTGCCATACTTGTTCTCATGGGATCTGCCATATACGTAGCTGCCGATGATGACGACGAAGAGCGAGAGAACGACGCAGGCATACTGGGCGGCGAAAATGAAGAAAGAGATGAGGACGAGAATAGAAGCGTGCCCGGCTTTGAGGTCGTCTTTGCAATCGCTGGCGGCCTGGCTGCAGCTCGCCTCATGAAGAGGTAGATCTCACTTCAATTTTTAAGAAGAATATTAAAGTTTGAATGGCCATGGCAGTGGAGGCTGCCGCCTGGGCCTGGATCGAGCAGCCTCCGACTCAACAGCCATGTGACGGCCTGCCAGGCCTGATCTCCTCTCTTACTCCTCTTCACCAAGCTGACAGAGCTGACATCTGTGGTGCCATGCAGGCTCGGCCTGGATATAGACCGGGCTCTCTGTCGCATAATGCTTCTGGCCCAGCTCCTGAACGATCTTCCTGACCCTGGCCGCATCCATCTCCTTTGGCTTGATCCTTCCTACTTCGCGGCCGTTAACGCCGTGGTGGCCCTCGGTCTTGTCTATGGTCACCACTGCATACTCGGGCGCGTCCTCTCTATCGCCATCGCTCAGATAGAGCAGATCACCATAATGAAAGCTGTAGCACAGGGGCCAGGTGTGTTTGGTCATGGCCTCTACCAGGTCATCTTCTTTCTCAAGCTTGGTCACTGAGAATATTCGGTCGGCATGAATCATCTATCTCCACCTCTAAGTATGATTGGTACTGATGCATGGGATTAATAGTTTCTCAGAGTGCAAAGCCCGTGCCATGCGGGATGACTCCCTTGGATGACTCCTTGGATTCTCAAAGCAGATTAATTGGGTCATGGGAGCTTTTCTGGACCATCTAGGATAGTGCTGATATAGCGCTCATAACTCTATGGATAAGATTATGAAGGAAAGATGTCCACTATATAAAAATTCATTGCTATTAGCACGTCTGCCAACATAAGCAAACTGTCGGCAAACGTCACCGCTAGGAGGTGTCATATGCCTGTAACTACCTCAAACACTACCGGCAATATTGAAATTACGCTGAACTGCTATCACAATTGTGATGATGTGCAGCTTTTCTGGCGCACGAAAGTCGAGAAACAGGTTGATGGACATATCCCGGGCTGCCTGGGATTTATGATAGAGCGCCAGAGGAAGACCAAGGAGGGAGCATGGGACAAGACCGAGATGCTGCGCAACAGGATTGGCTTTTCCGGCCTGGAGATTGGCGCCGGAGGTGATGGGGCCGAGTTGCCGGGCACTCCATCCAGGAGCTCTGACATCTGGCCGTTCCAGAGGTATGAGTGGACAGATCACGGCGCAAACAACGGCGAGACGGTGCGCTACCGAGTGTCTGCTGTAGCCCTGCCTGACGGCGGAGTGCCCGGCACCTCAGTCCTCGAGCCCATTGCAGACACTGGCTGGACTGAGGCTATAGCTGTAGATGCGGACTACGGACGCGGCCTCTTTGCATACTTCAACCGCGGCTTTGTCCTCTCTCAGTTTGTAGCAAGGATCGCTCGCAAGAATGGATGGACTGCGGCGGATATCAAGGAGAAGACCAAGGACATTGAGGAACCTCTGCGCCGTTTCCTATCAGGGGAGCTGCGAGTTGCCCTCTTGAATCTGCTCGACGAGGCTATCAATAACCCGGGGCTTTCTCTCTATGCCGCCTTATACGAGCTTTCTGATAAAGAGCTTATTGGACGGCTGCAACTGTTGCGAGGGCGAGCACACATAGTGCTCTCAAATGGCTCTGAGAAAAGTGCCGACGGAAATGAGAAATCACGGACTGCGCTCAGGGCTTCTGAGGTAGATGTGCGCGATAGAATGCTCGCAAGCAAAGGGCTGGGACATAACAAGTTTGTAGTCCTGGTGCGCACATCAAATGGCAAGGCCCTAAAGGTATGGACTGGCAGCGCGAATTGGGCTTCAACTGGCCTATGCACTCAGGTAAATAACGGTATCCTCATCGAGAACGAGGAGATCGCACATATATATCTCGACCAGTGGCAAAGGCTCGCTGATGCTGGCAACGGCTTTCCAAAAGCTCTTGTGGACTCGAACGCTCAGTCGCCGCGTGCCAGAGGCAATATAGATGTGTGGTTCACGCGCGTGAGAAACGTATCTAAAAAGAATATCGATCTGGGCTCGGACCTTCAGGCACTAGTCGATATTGTGAATGGCGCCAAGCAGGTGATTCTCTATGTCATGTTCCAGCCGGGACCAGAGCTTTTGGGCAGCATTCTAAAGCGTGCCTCTGGCATATATGTGCACGGGGTGGTGAGCACAGTTCTGCCTGGCGCCATGGAAAAGTTCGAGCTGATGGGTGTGGGCAAGAACTCTAAAGAGTACAAGACGGCTCTGGTGCAGCCGCAGGGGTTGGCTGGAGGCTTCTCATCCTGGGTAGGTGAGCTGACCCGGGCTCAGTTTCTTGGACCTGGCGGGATTGGGCATGCAATCACTCACTCAAAGATGATAGTCATAGATCCGTTCAGCGATGACTGCAAGGTGATCACTGGATCGCACAACTTCTCCAAGTCGGCAAGTGAGAAGAACGATGAGAACTTCATAATAGTCCACGGGAACAGGGATCTGGCAGAGGCGTATGCAGTTGAATGTCTCGCCACATATGACCACTATCGTTGGCGGGCATATGTCAAGGAGGCCACAAATGCAGGCAAGAATGTGCAAAGCCACCTCTCCAAAGATCCAATTTGGCAGGAGAACTACCTCTCAGAGGAACGCAAGAGGCACCTGGATATTTGGTCAAAGTAGCATCGATGAATATAGAATATTACTGGTGTGGGTCAGAGCATGGATTGAAAAGGAAGTGCCGTCCTTATCAGCACGTCTGCGATCAGTGCTGCAAAGAGCACCGCCCTGTAGTTGGCTGACTGATAAAAGAGCATCTCTCCCCTGGAAGCAGTGGGGTTTCTCACAAAGTCCAGGTTTTGCCAGAGCAGCCATGTCCCTGCCACTCCTGCCGCGCCCAGGTATAAAAGCCCAAGGCCCGCTGAAAGCCCCATGGCAATGGAGAGCACAATTCCACAAAGCCAGAAGAAGGCCACCATCCTGGCAGTCGCTGGTATGCCGTATGTCACAGGGAATGTTGGAATGCCATTCTTTCTATCTCCCTCCACATCCCTTGAGGCGTCGCAGTTGGTGAACCCCCAGTCAGTGATGCATATCATCAGGGCCAGCATTAAGGACGCTGGATGAAGGCCGGGCCCCTGTCTGAGGACGCCTGCTGGCTCTACTGCCAGCCAGACGCCCAGAGGCACAAGCCCGAAGGCCAGTCCCACAAATGCCCAGCTAAACGGCGTATTCCTCTTGGCCCAGGCTGAGTAGACAGTGATAATGGCCGTGGCCGCGGCCAGGGTGACCATGCTTTCAGGGTTGAGGTACAGTGCAGATAAGGCTGCTGTGCCAAGCAGCAGAAGAGCATATATTAAAGCCTCGCGACTGCTGACCTGAGCCGAGGGCAGAGGCCTGCCAGGCATGCCTATCTTATCCACCTCAACATCATAAAAGTCATTGAGCACATAGGAGCTGGTTATGGCGCAGTAGGCCCCAAGGGTTGCTATGATGAACGGCATTAAAGCCGGAAGATCGCCAGTTAGAGAATAGCTGGCCAGGAGTGCTGATGCCGCAGGCATGGCCAGGTCCATGGGCGCCAGGGGTGGCCTGAGAAGCTCCAGGTGGGCTCTGTACCTGGATGTGTTTACAAGGCCGGTCATTTAATGTCAGCTCTCCAGCAGGCCCTCGAAGAGGTCCAGGTGATCTCCGGGGTGGACCAGGTAGTCCAGGCTGCCCTTCTCTTTTACCAGTGGATACATCTCCCTGGACTGGGTAAGTCCCAGCCTCCGCAGCTTTGAACTATCAGGAGCCTCGATCCTGCGAAGTTTGGGGACTTGTGCATAGTGATCATTCTTTATCCAGCCCTCTGTTGTGTAGTAGTAGGCTCCCCCAGCGTTCTCCTTTATGGGCTCGTACAGGGACGAAAAATTCCTTGCCACGAAGTTGGACATCTTGAGCTGCTTTTTAGACCGGTTTATGGTGATGTGGCCGTAGTCAGGAGGGACCATTACCTTATCCCCTGCGGAGGCGTTGATGACCACCACATCGCTCATATCGCGTTTCTGCAGGAGATAGAGTGCCTCGCCTTCCAGGATCTCGTAGAGCTCCGGGTATGAGACATCAGCTCCTGGTGCCTTGGGGTGATAATGGCCTGCGGTCTTGACATACTCGCAGCCCAGCATATGAGGGGGGATGATGGTTATATCATATCTGAGCCCCTGATCCATTAGCTTGTCCCTATCAGCCCTGCTGAGGAAGAGGTCTCGATACATGTAGTAGAGCTCGAAGTTCTGAGCCGTTGCCATCCACTTGCGGTCGTAGATGACATCGGCCATATCGCTTAACCACCGAACGTCGGGCTCTTTAGTCTTGCCTCCAAACTCCAGTTCCATCATACACAAGCACCAAAGGCTAATTGCGGCTCTGTAATAAATAAAGGTCTCCTTCAGATGGACGTCGATATGCAAAGCTAGGCAGGAAGGTCATCTTCCTCCATTAAACTTTAGCAGGCCCGCCCGCCGTCTATGGTGAAGTACTCCTCTGCCACCTTCTGATAGTCCACTAAAACTACCACTTTCCAAAGGCCCGGTATGGCCTCCACATCGCAGCCCTTGATCTTGAGTGTCGACCATATGGGCGCTCCCCAGAGGCCAAGGAACCCGTCAGAGGCCGGGACCACACCATAAGACCTGGCATAGACCCTGCCGCCGGGGTAGTACCATCTCCACTCAACGTTGTGGATCTTGTTATCTCTCCATATGTTCAGCCACGATACAGCCTGCTCGTCCTGGGACGAGAACGTGAAAGTCCTCCATATCGGCATGGAGTTCATGGCCACGTCCTTGGCCATTGTATGCTCGCTTAGAGGGAAGAATAGAGGATTTCCCTGCACAGACGACGTAACGAGCCATAGAGCCAGGACTGCCAACACTATTTTGGTTCCCTTCATTGCAGCTCACCATTTACTTTATAAGTTTAAGACCCCAGTTAAGATAATAAGCAACTATACTATAAAGATAACGATCGGTTCTTAAAAGAGCGAATTAGAGATACTCCGCCATATTTATAATGGTCGGTAGGATATATGAATCCACGGCCGCACCGCCATACTGGGCGGAAAATATTAGGAAGGTTATCTGGGCGCGGGCCTGCACCACCTCGCACCGGGCCCGGGCCATAGATGGGGACAAAGAGATATTTCGGCCAGTCAGGCCCATTTTGATCCCTCTTTTTTGGACCGCCCAAGATCCAGGGCCGGTGCCAGGTTAGCTGGTGTGGGTGCCAGAGCAGGAATTGATTATAGTACTTTACCAAATGGATTACATTTAACATCTTCCATCGCTATCAACATTCATCCATCGCCTGAGTTGCCCAATCATCCGCCCTGTGAGATATAATCACCTTCTTTACATTGTGCTCTGTGCTTTTATGGGCAGTTGCCCCCCCTGACCCCCTCTGGGGGGAACCCCTGCGCATATATGCCATAGGTATTGCAAGAGGATGTTGGCACCAGATTTGCTTACACCCGGCATCTTTTAAGCTCCATGTGATATGCTATCCGTCCATAAAACAGCCCCTGACAGAGATTGCCTATTGTCTGAAATGTCCCCCCCAGAGTTTTTGGGCCAAGTCAACTGCCCCAAAAGCGCAGGGCATAGAGCTAATATAAAAAGATGAATTGAGCAGTGCCTAATTTGGGCCTGAGTGTACTTGAGAACTCAACTCATATAGGGAAAAGTTTTCTATGTCAAATTGTATCAGGCTATATGCGCCCAATAGTCATAGCTATAGCAGCTCTGGCAGCAGTACTAATTGCTCTATTAGCCGTGAATACGGAAAAATTGGATGACAAGTCTCAGCCGGTGCCTGCAGAAGGACTAAAATCTTCGCCTAAATCTGATGAATCAGGCAATCCTCAAACATTTCTATTCATCGAGACTCGAAAGGATAAAAACGGAACTATCATCAATGGAACGCCCAGCACTCTGTTTATAGATGGTCCCACCTATGACCTCAGGAACTCCACAGTTTCCACAGTGGAATCAATAGAGCTGAACTCTTCGACGAAGGCCGTATACGGCAGCCATTTCCAAATTTCTGGCGATATAGGCAGTGGCATTTCCAGCTGGCTCGATCCAGTGATAGATCTGCCTTATAATCACGGAGAAATAAATATCCTCAAGATAGATGGGGATAATGTGACATTGAATTGCTCTGGAAATAATGTGGCCCTCATGCCTGGCAGCTCCTGGAAGAGAGTGACGACCCAGCCAGAAGAGATCGGAGACAGGCTGCTAAACGTGACGACCAATGTGACAGTATACAACCATGGAAAAGTATCAGTGAAGGTCGATAGATGATTAATGCGTTCCCATGACCACCCTGACCCCGGTCTTATCCCTGATGGCCTGGGCGATCTGGTCTGGGTGCTCGCAGCCAGGGGGCGTCGGCACAGGCTTTGTCATGCAGGTAGAGAGAAAGATGACCTCTGCGCCCCTCCTGACCATCTCAGATGCCGCCCGCACGGAATCACGGCCCGGGCAGCCGCCGCAGTCGGATACGCCTATGATCTCCACATCCTGATCAGAGTACTCCTTGAACTGGCCGCTCTTCTCACGGATGGACTTAAAGCAGCCCGTTCCCGGACACGCATTCATAGTCCCTTCGCACCTGATAATGCCTATCTTCACCATGACAGTACCTTATGTGCCCTAGATATTTAATCTGTTTCAAATTGTCACAGGCCTGATATGGTGCCTTCTTGCCACCTGGCAGGGCAAGTCTGTCACTTCCATTGCAGAATCTATTATATTTCCATCACCAGTAGCCACTACACCCTGCGCAGCCTTGAGCCGGCCATCGACGTCCCTCACGGCCTCTGCCGTCCCCGGCAGGGACAGGGCATCCATCATCCTCCTTATCAGGCTGGCAAGCTCACCGCTCAGGCTTATCTGCTTATCAAGAAGGACCACCGACTTGGCCGGGCCGCCCAAGGCCACAAGGTCCAGCACCTCGGATAAGGCGGAAACAGTCAGATCCGAGGTCCTGTAGCTCCTGAATATCCCCTCTGCATCTCTTAGAAACCCGTCATCGCACCTGTACACAGGCCTTCCACCAAGCAGGCTCTCTATGGTGATGATCACATTGTAACCGTCTATGAATAGCTCTCTATCCCTTAATGATTCCAGAGACACGGCCTTTCTGCGGCGCGACTCTGCAGCATCGGAGGCCACAACCACCCTTGAGATCACGAACCTGGCCTCATCGGGCAGCCTGTAGTGATCTGATACAAACCTAACCGATGACTCCTTGGGATATCCTCTATCCACCAGGTATCGCACGTCCCGGGCAGCGGACCTCAGGGTTTCATCTATCAGGCTTCAACCTCTCCTGGACAGACTTCTTTACATCTCTGTACAGGTCGCCGCCGTGGCAATCTATGGCAACAATCATCGGCCCGAGGTCAGTGGCCTCCAGCTCCCACATGGCCTCGGCCATGCCAAGCTCGGGCAGATGTACCTGCAATACCCTGAGCTGGCCGGCAGCGGCAGCGCCGCATCCTCCTGGATAAGCCAGGTAGACGCACTTTCCCTGCAACCCCTCTCCCGGCACTCCGCCTTTGCCGATGATCGCCCTGACGCCGTGAGACACCACCTCTTCAGAGTACCTGGCCATCCTGCCGCTGGTGGTCGGACCTGCCGATATAACAATATCATCTATTATGAGCGGGCCGCAATGATAGAGCGTCGCACCAGAGAGATCCACGGGCAGGCAGCCGCAAGATCGAAGCTTTGCATGGGCCTTATCACGGGCCGTGTATATGGTGCCGCTCAGATAGACCGTGTCCCCGGCCCTGAGCTTATGAATGTCCTCGGCCAAAAGAGGAGTTCTCAGTCTGTGCTCCATCCATCCTCCGTAACCAGGGCTGATGCCCTGCGGTTGGCCCAGCACTGGAAGTTTATGGCCACTGGAAGAGAGGCTGTGTGGCAGGCGGCCTTCTCTATTTTAACGCCAAGGGCGGTGGTATCTCCTCCCAGGCCCATTGGGCCTATTCCCAGGCTGTTAATCCTTCTCAGCAAATCCAGCTCCTCGTCAGTGGTCCCGGGCATATTCAGGAGAGCCCTCTTGGCCATGCGTGCGGCCAGGTCGAATGTGCCTCCAATTCCAATTCCCAGAAAGAGGGGCGGGCAGGCGTTTGAGGCTCTCTCGGCCACGGTCCTGATTATGAAATCGAATGGATCGTCTGCGGGGTTCAGCATCCCCACCAGGCTCATGTTCTCAGAGCCGGCACCCTTGGGAAAAGCTGTGATTTTAAGACATCCTCCATCCACTGAATCTGAGATCAGATCCGGCATTCCAGGCCCGGTATTGTCCCCGGTGTTCTTCCGGGTCATGGGATCCACGGCATTGGGCCTTAGAGGCACCTCTCTCGTGGCGGTCCTGACTCCTTCGGCTATGGCATCTCTGATATCGAACCTGGGATGAAGATCTCTTCCCATCTCCAGGTGGAATATGAGAAGCCCCGTATCCTGGCAGATGGGCAGACTCTTCGTGGCAGCCATGGCTATATTATCCAGGATGAACCTCATATGCGACCTGGCCACGGGGTTTGATTCGGATTTTAAGGCATCCTCAATGGTCGAGATGACCCAGGCAGGCAGGGAGGTTTCAGACTGGCGAAGCACATGGATCGTGGCCTCGACCAGGTCAGTGCGCTTCAGACGTCTTCCCTCCTATCTTTACAGGCCTGGACTGCTCGGCAATTTTTAGACTAGTCTCTTTTCCAAGCGCCCTCTCCATGGCATCCTTATGGACATCGCCTGAAGTGTGAATTCCGCCGGGCGTTCCACGCACAGCCCGGCACGGGTACTGCTGGCATAGAAGCCCTGCCATGGCCGGGGCCTCTTCTACGGTCTTGCCGACCAGGCCTTGTGCCGCATGCCATGTGCCGCCGCAGGGAGACCCGCGCACCACCTGGACCGACTTTATCCTTCCGCCCTCAGTCTCCACATTGAGCTCTGGCCGGCCAAGCTTCTCTGCGAACTCATCTAGCGCCGGAACCCCGCACTTCTCAAGTGTGCAGCAGATCTCGTCTACCTCGATGTATGCGCCATACTTGTCGGCTATGGCCTGGAGCTCTCCAATTGACCCGGCACGACCCATGCCTCCTGGCACTATCATGGCCTTGACACCCTTTTCTGCGGCCATCCTGGCTATGACCGGGGTCAGGTCCGGGTGGAATGTATAGAGTATGAGCACATCGGCCTTGAAGATCTTGGGGTTTAAGTCTATCTCCTTTATAAACTCGTCAGGGTCCTCTATAAACGAAGGAAGCTGTGCTGGAACCTCTGCTGAAGTTACCTGGAAATCTGTCCTCTGGCGTATAGTCTCTATGAGACGTTCGCCGTACTTGCCCCTGGTTACCACTCCTACCAGCATAGAAGACAATCTATGAGTGGAGTTAATATCCTTTCCCGAAGGTTTTGTTTCAATATGGCGGAAACTATTCCGGCCCTGCTCATAGCCGGAACTCACAGCGGTGTAGGCAAGACCACCGTGACTCTGGGTCTGATGGCGGCCTTGAGGAAGAGAGGCTTGAAAGTGCAGCCCTTCAAAGTCGGGCCTGATTTCATAGACCCCTCTCATCATTCAGCCATATGCGGCCGGCCTTCTCTGAATCTTGATACATTCATGATGGGCGTGGACGGGGTCAGGCGTTCATTTAAGCTCGGAGTTGAGGGCGCAGATGTGGCCGTGGTCGAGGGCGTGATGGGGCTATACGATGGTGTGGACGCCACGGAGATTGCATCCACTGCTCACGTAGCCAAGGCGCTGGATATACCAGTGGTGCTGGTCATAAACGTCCACGGCCAGTCCAGGAGCGCTGCTGCTATGGAGCTTGGCTATACCTCATTTGATCCCTCTGTCAGGATCGAAGGCACCATCCTCAACCGTGTGGGAAGCGAGCGCCACTTGTCAATGCTTAAGAGCTCCCTGCGAATGCCGATACTGGGCGCCCTGCCAAGGAGGCAGGAGATCTCACTTCCAAGCCGTCACCTGGGGCTTGAGATGGGCTTTGAGAGCCGGCACGACATAGATGCCCTGGCAAAGCTCATGGAAGAGCACTCAGACCTGGACGGGATGCTGAAACTGAGATCTGGCCTGGACGGGATGCTGAAACCGAGCTCTGGCCTGGACTGCGATATTAAAGATCAGCCCGGGCCGCATGAGGGGGGGTCGATAAGGATTGGCGTGGCCCACGACGAGGCCTTCTGTTTCTATTACCAGGAGAACTTGGGTGAGCTGTCACGCATGGGTGCAAAGCTTGTGCCTTTCAGCCCGCTCAGGGACGACCTGCCCGAGGTCGATGGTCTGTACATCGGCGGCGGCTATCCGGAGCTTTATGCAGGGCAGCTGGAAGGGTCCGGATGCCGCGCCCGGATCAGGGCCGCATCAGAGGACGGCATGCCCATTTACGGAGAGTGCGGCGGACTAATATACCTCAGCAGGGGGATCGTCGATGATGATGGAACAGAGCACAAAATGGTCGGAGCCCTGCCTGCAACCACCATAATGACTAAAAAGCTCCAGGCTCTGGGCTATGTCGAAGCAGAAGTTGTGAACTCAAACCCGGTGGCGCAGGAAGGGCTGATAGTAAGGGGCCATGAGTTCCACTACTCCAGGGTCGAGGCCGAGCCGGATGCAAGGTTCGCATATAGGCTCAGAAGAGGCAAGGGGATAAAGGACGGGTGGGACGGGCTCTTTGAGCACGGCACCCTTGGAGGATACCTCCATGCTCACTTCTACAGCTACCCTGTGAAGAGGTTCATAGAGAGCTGCCGCGACTACAGACGGAGATGAGCTCCATAGGCTGGCAATCCCTGCTGTATCTTCTGGTCTCCCAGCCCCAGGGCCTAGCTGCAGGAATGGCGCTTGGTGCGGCTGCATGCTACCTGCTCTTAAGAAGGTCTGAGAGGCAGGTGAGCCAGAAGGCCATCGGAAAGAGCCGGGCAGTGCTCAAAGGAAAGATAGGGGAGCAGATGGCGCCCATCCTTCCCGAGTTTAGATACAACCCTGCAGATGCCCGGTTCATAGGAAGCCCCATAGACTACATCATCTTCGACGGCTACTCAGAGGCCAAGGATGGACGGTCCCAGATAAGGAGGATAGTATTCATGGATGTCAAGACCGGGCACGCCAGGCTCAGCCCCATTGAGAAGAAGGTAAAGGACGCCGTGGATGCAAGGGCCATAGTATGGGAGACTCTCGAGCTTGAGGAATAAAATAGAGCCAACGGGCTTTCTTCGCGAATGATCCGGCCCAGGTGATCTGTTCTTTTGGTGAGAAGCAGCCTGCTTAGCAGAGTTTTTCAGTTAGGCAAAGGATATCCAGGAGGCAGATAAATATGGCTCAAAGCACCATGTAAGCAAGCTCTGTGGCAGTCAGAGCTCTGGCATATTCAGGCATGGAAACAGATGGCCCGAAAAAATATATTCTATAATGGTATATAATTCTGGCTTAGAATTTTGTATCAAATATAGTGATTGCTGAGGTGATTTAGTAACAGATAGTTTTTTCAATTTATTTCATTTCTTTAGGTTGGATGGTGAGGATATGCAGGCCTTTGGCAAATAATGTTTGAATATAGCAATATATATAACACTTTTTTAGAGAAAAGTTTAAATTCAGATTGGATCAATAACCCCACATCTAATATAATCAATATGGGGTATATATATGAAGAGTGCAATAAAATATGGATTAGTGCTGTTCTCAGTCATGATGGCACTCGCAATGGGAGTAGCCTTTGCCGAGGATGAGATGGCAGATGAAGAGGTCGACAACGCAACAGAGAATGCCACTTTAGAGAATGTAACCCTTGAGAACGTGACCCTTGAGAATGTTACTCTTGAGAACGTAACCCTTGAGAACGTGACCTTGGAGAACGCTACTCTTGAGAACGCTACTCTTGAGAACGAGACCCTTGAGAACGTGACCGCAGAAGAGGAATAAATACCATTTGAGTTCTATCAGGGCTCTGTGCCCTGACATCTTTTTTATTATCTTGGCTTATTCAATCGCGCAAGGATCTCATATCAACAGATTGCTCAAGTCTTGCCCGCCTCAGCACTCGACTGCCAGCTTGTGTGAAGGCATTCTAAGCATTATCAATTAGAATAGTTCTGCAGCCCTGGCGGAGCAAAACTTGGAAAAGCTTAAATTTTTCAGAAGTTGATATACATATAGTAGAGGTATTTAAATGAAAATTTTCACAGCAGTTATACTCCTGGGGGCAATTTTAGCCCTCTCCATGGACATGGCCTTTGCTCAGGCAGACAGCCGGGACATAGGCACAGACCAGGCCAACGTCTCTCAGATACTCCAATCTGCAGTAGCTCAGCAGAGCGCCAGCACTCAGATCAACCAGACCGTCATCCCAAGCGGCCCCGTGTCAGTATCTCAGGTGGCCAATACCAGCCAGATATTCTCCATAAATAAGGGAGAGGCTATGAACATCACTGCCATAAATTATGTAGGCGGCCAGTGGGTCCAGATAGCCAACATTGGGATATCCAACCGGAACCTAACGGGCTGGAGGCTGGTGAACAGGGAGGGAAGAGTCTATACATTCCCAAACATCATACTTCCTGTAAATGGAGTGGTGAGGGTCCACCAGGGCAGCGGCATGAACACATTCACGGACCTGTATACGGGCAGCATGGACACTCTGGTCTCTGGCGCAAGTGAGGTCATCACCCTTACAGACAACTCCGGAAGGTTGATCGCCAGGTATCAGAATCCCCAGCCATCTGTAGCCAGCGCCCAGGATCTGGCTCCGCCATCAGGAGCAGTGACTGGAATTGCAGGGCCCGCAGCACTCCCCGTGCCTACACCAGGCGCAGTGCCTGTCGTCGAGCCTGTTGAAACAACCGGGATGGCCATGCCAGTGGATGATACAGGAAACCTTGTGAATACATCCCCTGAACAGGGAGCGGTCATCAATCAAGACTCTACCGCCATCACTGCTGGAGGGCCGGAGGTCACAGTCTCTGGCGTGTGAGAGATCAAACGCTTGAGCTATCAGACCGGGGCCTGAGGCCCTGATATCTTTTTTCATATATTCCAGCATTCTTTGGAAGGCACTTCCATCACGGCTGCTGGTATATTCTGCACAGCATCCTGCCTGGAATACATCTCTCTTTTTTTAGAAAGGTTTAAGTTTAGAAGGTACCTTAAGTATGTATAATAAGTACCTCTGATATTAGGTCTGAGATTTCTAAACTGATATTATGATACGGATCAGCAGGGACACATATCAGAGGCGTATCAGGACTGATATAAATGAAAGATTCGTTGATGTTTAAATTGACCATTCTGGCACTGTTAGCAGTCATATCGATAGTGCCCTCATGCGGCAAGGCCGATTCGAACAGCACATCAGCAAACAACACATTGGCAAGCGATACATCATCAGGCGTCACGCCGGCCATCGCCATAACCAGTGTCAACTTCAAGGAGCCAGCTCCAGTGAGGGATCACCTGAATGATGAGTGGGTGGAGATAACCAATAAGGGAACCGCAACCCAGGATATGAATGGATGGACTCTCTCAGACGCGAGCAATCATACCTATATATTCCAGGACTTCATATTAACGCCAAAAGCATCTGCCAAGATTCATACCGGCGAGGGTGATAACGGCGCCACTGACCTCTACTGGGGAAGGACGAGCTCTGTATGGAACAATGGCGGCGATACGGCCACTCTCAAAGACGGCTCAGGAACTGAAATAGCCCGCCATAAAGAGGGAAAGCTTAAGACCAAGGCCAAGAAGGCCTCCAAAGCATAGATCTCTTTTCTATATTTTTAGTCATCAGTAATGCCTGCGAGCGCAAGGGTGAAATGCGCAGCTCGCCATAATCTTTGCGAGGTATTCTGATGAGACTCGATGAGATGTCCGATATACTTAAAACGTCTCTGGGACTGAATGATAATCCCGTAGGCGTAGCTCTATTCAGGCGCGAAGAAGATATTCCAAAAGAGCTTGCGGTTATAGAAAGGCCGCTTCGATACTGCGAGATGGTACAGGGTGCAAGGCTTAGTGGCAACAGCTACATGGCCACAGTCGATAAGCACGAGTGCAAGGGCGGAGCGGCAGGCATTGGACTGATGGAGTGTCCAGAGAACATAGCATCAGGAGCCCTGTACTTCTCAAAGCTGAACAAATGTGTCTCCAAGGGAGTGGGAGCAAGAATTTCTGCAGAGATGCCAAGGCCTCCAGCAGGCAGCGTCATAGCTACCTATGTGGCTCCTCTTGATAAGATGGTGGTTAACCCTGATGTAGTCATACTTGTGGGAATACCTCTGGTGGCAAGGAGGATAACTCAGGCAGTCATGTACATGAAAGGAGGAAGGGCCGAGTATACCACAGCAGGCATTCAGACCTTCTGCGTGGACGCCACTGCGTCTCCCTACCTGAAGGGAGAGGTGAATGTATCCCTCGGCTGCGATGGGTCTCAGCGGAACTCGGGACTCAGAGAGTCAGAGATGGTGATGGGAGTACCATTCGAGATGCTTGAGGGCATCTGCACAGTCCTCAGGGACCATTATAAGGGCTGGGACGCCTTCATGGCTGGAAAGTAATTCTTGGTCATGAGATGCAACCAAGAGCTATCCTATCCCCTATCTGGGATAGGAGCAGCTCTGAGCTTCCATCTGGCACAGATCTTCTAAAGAATGGATGAATATATTATAGCCTGAAGATGGTGGTTAAAAGTGTTTGAAAGGATAATAATCGCCACTGACGGGTCCAGACACAGCGAGCATGCCGCCGAGATGGGCATTGGCCTGGCCAGGCTCTCCGGCGGCAGGGTCATCGCCCTGTATGTGGCAGATACTGGGAGATACCTGCCAACTATTGGCGATATGGGCTTAAGCATACCTAATGGTGTGATGGAGAGCATAAGAGATGAGGTGCTGAAGTTTGGCAGGACTGCAGCCGGCCGCGTGGAAGAGATGGCAAGGAAGGCTAGGGTCCAAAGTGAGAGCGCAGTAGTTGAAGGCTACCCGGCTGAAGAGATACTTGAGGCTGCTAAGAATAGATCTGCAGACCTCGTAGTCATGGGCAGCATGGGCAAGACGGGCCTGGATAGGTTCCTTCTGGGAAGCGTGGCCGAGAAGGTGGTCAAGAATTCCAGGACGCCGGTTCTCATAGTCCACATCTGATGATTGAACCCTCAATTAGAACCTTTTTGGTGCCCAGCTCTGCAACTTAATTCATATCGTATGCCTTCTCAACCATCAGATCAGCGCCGCATCCGGGGCACCCCTTTTCTGTATAATACTTTACAAGCTCGGCATCACCGCTCGGCAGATAAACGTGATATTTATTGCATGAACGGCATGCGCACAAGATGGTGGCCAAGTATATCATAGATAATGGTTAATGATGTCCTGCTATTTCAACTCCACGGGCTGCTTAGGATCCATTTGCTTCGAGGATATCATCCATAAAGAAGAGAATGCTTTGCGAGAGCCAGCCGCCTGAGCATCAGCATCCTATATCAAAAAAGATAATGTGGGGTCTCGCCAGGACATTGCCAGGGCAATCCACTCAGAGCCAGGGCAATTGTTCAGATGCCGGGACCCTCCAGATTGGATCTCAGGCAGAGCCTTCAGCCCAGCCACGGGAGGCAAACGGCTCAATTACTTGCTCTATTGCCAGTTTGGCGCCGCATCTTGGGCAGTTCATATGCATATGGTATTTCATAAACTCTAAATCATCAGATGCTGTACAAGTGCTAAACCCCTTACATGAAGGGCATGAGCATACAACTCTTGCTATGGACCTCACCTAATATCTATTGGCGGGGATAACTTAAATCTTTATTGATTATGGACCAGTTTCATGGCCTCATAATCAATACAGCAAAAAATAGAGTGAAGACCGCATGGATAGCGCAGATTGCAGTATGGGTGTGATACTGTCAGGTCCAAAGCTCATGGCACCATAGGAGAGAGCTGCCTGACACAGGCACCTTTCTGTGATACTCCGGGCTTATGGGACCGCCCTGACAGCACATCAGCTCTAGAGCCCGGGACCGGAACTGTTCAAACTACAGAAGTTCTTATCCACTTGTAAATTATATCCTGAGCCCTGGTGGAGTTAATGGTAGAAAGAAGCACTTGTTACATATGGCTAGCGTCGGCCATGCTTTTACTTATGGTGGTTCCTGCATATGGCATTACTCTGAGCATGGAATCAGGAGGCGGCAGCCAGAAGTCCTTCTTGACCGAGAGCCATGATCTGGATGCCTCTGCATATCTTTTGGAACAGGCAGTACTCACCGGCGGCTCTATAGAGAATGCCGGTCACATCTCAGGGCAGGGCCTCAATGACCAGTCCAAGTTGATTGGAAGCGGTGAGCAGACCGCGCTTGGAAAGATATCTTCATCAGGCATCATTGAGTCTGCTGCATCGACATATGCCTCTTGCGGGTCACTCTCGCTTGTGCAAAGCGTAAATGCCCTGGGCCGGTCCGAGACAGAGGTCAGTGGCATGGACAGCGCCAGGTCTTCATTCCAGAAGGCAGGAGTCCTAAGCGGTGGGCTCTCTTCGTCGCAGTCCATATCGCTTCAAGACGAATCAGTCATATCCAGCCAGATATCAAGCATCGCCGGGGCTCTAGGCTATGCCGATGGAGCTGCGGCATCTTCCGGTGACTCAGTGAAGGCCACAGGCGGACTAAACGGCATAGGTACGGTACAGGGCCAGATAACGGCATCCACCTCGGAGATCGCAAGAATATCTGGAAATGTCGAGGCAAGCAGCACGCAGTCCAGTGCCTATTCAGCAGTCAAGACCAGGTCTGGTGGAGTGGATGATTACTCATATCTCTCTTCGGATGATTGGCTCTCATCAGAGATAGACGCCAGGTCCGGCAAAGATGCAAATCTGGCCCAGAATCTGAATGCCTTGGGCGATGTTCAGGTCTATACCAGCACAGAGGATGAGATGTTCGCCGGGCAGTACGGCGCCGGAGATCAGGAGCTATCCGGCAGCACATCTGTCGCATCCGGCGGATTTCTGAAGACAGAGATGAACCAGATTAGGGAGGTTGGGAGCACCGCGAGCAACCTGGTCCCAGCGCCCGGGTCCTGGATATGGAGCTATTACGGCGGGTACATAAGCGCAAACCCATCACTGATTCAGGATGCCAGTGGGAAGGATTTCAGCTTTGTTAGAGGAGGAGATAACGGCCTGTATGCTCTCACCGGCAACAACTGGTACTGGCTTGGAGGCTACATTACATCCGACCCAACTGCCGTAAAAGACAGCCAGGGCAAAATACATACACTGGCACGCGGCGGCGATAGTTCCCTGTGGGATAACGTTCTGGACACGGGCACATTGAATGCTCAGTGGACGGGGCTTGGTGGGGTCATCACATCGAGCGCCAGTGCTGCTATTGATCCAAACTCAAGAGGCAAACTGAAGATTGTAGCCCGGGGCCTCGACAATGCCCTGGTGGGAAGAGACCTCTATACTGAAGACATGTCTGGTGATTGGTACGGCTTTGGAGGAAGCGTTACCTCAAATCCAAACATAATATTTGACCAGCAGAACAACTTCCACGTATTCGTCAGGGACAGCAGCAGCGCCGTGATGGACCTCAGGGGAGCGCTGGATTATAATGGGAACTATCAGGCCATATGGCATTCTCTGGGAGGCTCTGTAACTTCTGACATCAAGCCCGTGCTGGACCCAAGATATGGAAATGGCATCGATATAGTGGCCAGGGGAAGCGATGGCAAGGTGGTGACAGGTGTGCTCAATACCTTATGCGAATGCAACCACTGGTACGGCAGCGATGCAGTGGTCTCTGCAGCGGGCAGCGGAAGCTCGATTTATCAGGGAAATCCAGAGCCTGTTATAGATAACAATAGAAATCTGCATGTGCTCTACCGCGGAGAAGATGGAGCTTTATGGGATGCCGTGGGAACGCCCGCAGGTTCAGGCTACAGCTTCAGCAGCTACTCTCTGGGAGGATATATCACCTCTGATGTGGATGCTCTGTGGGATAAGAATGCGAATAAAATTAAGGTCGCAGCAAGGGGTGGGGATGGCAGCTTATGGCTAAACACCATGGGCTGACCTGCAATCCTTTTTAATATCATTTGCCATTTTTAATATCACTTCTAAAATGATAGAATTTCGGGATGCAAGCATCCCGCATTCCATCAGCCATCTCTTGGATAGATCGCCAATACACATTCCTATTATTACACGATATTGACATCCAGATTCAAGGAATCCCCGTAGGTATCTACGCATGTAATCTCACCCGTCTGAGGATCTTGGTAGCACTCGCCCTGAGCCACCTCGCCCTGATTGACTGAGCTGCCGGCGCCATCTATGCAAGTTATTCTGCCCGTGTAAGGATCTGTGTAGCATCCTCCTTGCGTAATTGGCTCTGGGATTGAAGATACACCTTGGTTTGAAGTTTCTCCATTGTTATCCACACAGACAATCTCACCGGTTTGAGGGTCCTGGTAGCACCCTCCTTGCATGGCAGCACTTGAACTTGATGCAGGGCCTGCTGGAATATTGGAGTTAATCCCATTTGGGCCAACCTCTGCACTCTGGCCAGGTTCAAGGGTAAAGGGCGATGTATCGCCGCTCATTGGCCTTACCTGAACTGGATGCTGGTAAGCGGTCACGAAGCTCTTTCCACTCGCCGGGTCGTAAGCCACGCCAAAGGCGTTCTTGCCAAGTGAGGACACGACTACTGTTGGTGTCTGTATGTCCAGCAAGACCAGGTCTTCGATTACCTCTGCGCGGACTGGTCCCTGTTGCAGCTCCAATCTCATCTCTAAAGGCGACCCTTCTGAGGAGCTAGATGCAGCAGCGTCATAATCTAAAGAGGTATAACTCGATGGCCCAAATTTCGAGCAAAGGGATAGATGAGCTGCCATATATGTGGAATGAATTAAAAAAATAGCTTCACGCTCTTCTGCAGACCTGGTGCCTGCGCGGTCATCAAGTATCTCATCATAGACCAATTCTATCAAATTTATTTTAGCTTCGAGATCTTCACATAGCGCCTGTATTGACATCGGTTTGCCGGGTGTCAATGCCAATTGAGCCTTTTCTCCTGGTCTGATAGAAGCGGTGCCCTGGGGTGTTGCCACCTGGATCTGCGCACCTCCTGTGGTGCCTGAGGCTGAGGCGGATCCAGAAGGCCCGGAAGGCACATCATCAGGCACACAATCGCCATTTGAGTTGAAGTGATAGCCCTTATCGCAAACACAAGAACAATCAGGATACTGGCTCTGACCATCCCAGACCACATGTTTCTCGGGGTTATCTCCCTTACACGAATCAGAGCAGGTTTTCTGGCCAGACTGTGCAGCCAGATCCTTGCAGCTGAATGATTCATCCGAGCCCCATGCATTCAGGTTACGGTCGCCGATTTGATCGCTGCATGCAGCGCAAACATGACTCGGCGTGGTAAAAGGCCCAAATGAATGATCGAGAGTGTAGGTGAATGTCCCGCCCATACCGTCTGGAAGCTCTATCTTCTTGCCGTCTGGGGGATTTGGGAAGAGGAACCACCAATCATCATCACGGGGACCATCCATTGTGCCGTGTCCAGTGGCATGCAGCAGGTATTGCGGCTTATCAAAAGGCTTGTCCCAGATAGAGCCCTTATCATCCGGCCGTGAGCTGGCGGGACACAGCAATATCAGAGGCAGTATGATAATGACTAGGGCAATGCCGGCGTGCCTATTTCCGTATTGCCTGCATTCACTGAGATCAAACTTGAGATTGCCTTTTTCGCCATTTTTAATATTATCCATTCCCAACCCTCCAAAGAAGCTCCTATGGCATATTTTGTTATTTGAGTTAGCGCAGAATGTAATATATGGTAATTAAAGATTATGCAGTTAGCCATATCTAATCATGAGGCATCGGGTTCGGATAGCCGTAAGGTAGAATGGGTAGAAAGGGCATGTATCAATCAGGTGCTAGTGCAACTGGGCTGAAATAGCGCTGCGGACTTAAGCTGGATAGCTGTATCTTTTTGGATATTGACAGATAGATGTCTCAGGGTTGACGGCCCTCAGACCATCTCAAAGCTGCTGATCCCCAGGACCATCTCCCTAGTAGCGCAATGCATCCAAGCTAAGTAAAGAGCACCGGATAGCTAAAGGCCTTAATGGCTTTTTGAGTTAAGGCTGATGGTCTGGGCTAGTCTCAAGGCCTTGGTCCAAAAACGCGTCCGCGGGGGACATTTGCGACAATATGCAAATCCTGGCAGAAAGCCCTTTGATGGAACTGATAGCACGTCCCTTGGCATTTCAGGTCGTGAATCCCTAATTGGTTTGAGTTTTATAATACGGAAAAGTCAAGAGTTCTCTTAGATCCCAGATATTATCAATTAGGTTCGCGTGCTTTGCCGGGCAGCTCAACTTCATTTTGCCGTC
>Ga0074195_1001940_pt1 | contig 25664 bp, 19 predicted proteins | sample EPASupsiteHSE623_FD_64525 | JGI IMG/M metagenome (GOLD analysis project Ga0074195, IMG submission 64525) | Bioremediated contaminated groundwater from EPA Superfund site, New Mexico - Sample HSE6-23 | ecosystem: Environmental > Aquatic > Deep subsurface > Groundwater > Contaminated ... | reverse complement strand
CGAAAACATAGAGCCTCTTCGTCAGCTTTTTTCCCTTCGTATCCGTTCCCAGCAGGGGTTTCAGGCCGAATTTCCTCAAGACGAGGCTTTTGATTCCATGCAGCCGTCCCGAACGGATGAGGCTCGCGAGGTCCCGCACGGCCACGAAGAGGGCGAGTACCTCGCGTCTCTTTTCGAGTTCGACCCGAATTTCCTCTGCCGAAGCCCCCAATTCCGCCCGCTCTACCGCCAAGGCAGTCAGGACTCCGGCTCCGGCGGTGATCGTCTTCGAATCGACGCAGCGAACTCTGCCGCCAAAGCCTTCTGCTACTTTTTCTCCCGCCTGGAAGGTGCCGGAAAGGGCCGAGGTAAGGCCGATATAGAGCGCTTCGTCAGCCTGGGAAAGCGCGAGGGTAAAAGCTCGGACAAAGGCGGATTCCACCGGCTGGCTTGTCGACATCGAGAAGCCGGGATCATCGGTCATCCTCGAATGGATGCTCTCCAGCGCCATGGCCGCGCCGTCAGGCCTCGTGATTCCGCCAATCGTGATCAGGGCGGGCACTTTGATGATGCCATGCTCTAGCATGTAGTCGGCCGGCAGATCGCAGCCCGTGTCCACGACGATGGCGCATGGCCTTTTAGCCGCTCTCGCGGAGCGGACGACAAGCCTGCGCTGGAGTTCCATATCGTCCACTTTATGCTGTTCCACCCTGCCCGCCGACTCGAGCAGGTCGAATACGGCCGAGGGTCTGTCGCTATGCACGTGAACCCTGGCCATTTCCTCGTCGCCCGCGACGACAATGCTGTTTCCCAGACCGGAAAGCCTCTCTCGGATCGACTCAAGGGGGACCGAAACATCGTGCAGCAAGGCCTCAGTGCAGTATCGAGGTCCTTCGGGGTCGCCCGAATCATCGATGCCGCCCGCGTTCACGGAAAACGCTGCTTCGGCGGGGATTTCGGCCTGAAGGCCGGCCTGCGTTCGGCTCGCGCGGCCCGGCCTGCCCAGAACTGCTCGCGATCGCGGCCTCATGCCGGGTTTCAGCAATTCGGCCACGCCGTCGAGCAGATGGATGAAGCCCTTGGCTCCGGCGTCCACGACGCCGGCCCTGCGCATTTCGGGCAGGAAACCGCGCGTCCGCTCGAGAGAAGCTTTCGCCGCGTCGAGGCTTGAGTGGAAAACCTGGAAAATATCGTCGCAATGAGTCGCCGAATCGTGGAGGGCCTGGGCCCAATCGTGGAGCACGGTGAGGATCGTTCCTTCGCGGGGGCTGGTAAGGGCGGCTCTGGTCTTCTCGGCCGCGATGACGGCGCCCTGGGCCAATCGCTTGGCCCCGATCCTGGCTTCCGAACCCAGTTCGTGGGCAAGGCTCTGAAGAAACTGCGCCAGGATGGCGCCTGAATTTCCCCTGGCTCCCTCGAGGGCCGAACGCGCGGCCTGCCTGAGTACGCTGCCCGCGTCCCTGTGAAGCGCCGATCTCAGGGAAGCGGCGATCGAACGCATGGTGCTGGCCATGTTAGTGCCCGTGTCTCCGTCGGGCACGGGGAATACATTGATCGCGTTGAGGTTTTCGGCGTTGGATATTATGGACTGTGACCCCGCCAGGAAAGCCGTGCGCAGCCTGGCTCCGTCAATATAAGCTATTTTCATCTCACTTATACATTATTGCAATTTTTGTCAAAGAGCAAGACGGGGCGGGAACCAGGCTCAACGCCTGCGGCGCAGAAACTTCAGCTTGTCGAAGGATTTTTCTTTCCCTTTCAGAATGCGTCCGATGTTCGCCCTGTGGGTAAAGACGACAAAGGCGGCCAGGATGACCGAAAAACCCAGAAACCATGGGGAGGGAGGAGATCCCGCCGCGCCCAGGGCCACAGCCGCGGGCAGGATGAGGGCGGCGGCGAGGGAGCTGGCCGAAACGATGCCAGTCGCGCCCAGGACGAGGAGAAAGCCGGCCGCCGAATACAGCGCCGCGCCCGGGGCGATGGCGAGGATGGCGCCCGCGCCCGTCGCCACGCCCTTACCGCCCCTGAATCCCGCGAATACCGGGTATACGTGACCCAGGATGGCAAAGAGGGCGCCGGCGATTTTTAAAGCTATCAAAGGGATGAGAGAGTCGCTTGAAGCCGAGCCCAGCGCCGAGCAGAGGGCGACAGCCAGGGCGCCCTTGGCCAGGTCCACGGCGCTGACCGCTATGCCCGCCGCCGCGCCGAACTGCCTGAAAATATTGGTGGCCCCGGTGGCGCCGCTTCCGCCATCCCTCGGATCTTTATGGAAGAACAGCTTTCCGACGATGACGCCCGTCGGGAAAGATCCGAGGAGATAGGCGGACAGAAGTCCCAGGGCGAGCTTCACGATACTCATAACGGTACGATAAGAGTTTTCATGCGGGAAAACAAGATTGAGCGGACGACAAAAAAAGAGCGGCCCTATGCGCGGCCGCCCTTTTCCGTGAACCGGAATCCTGTCGCTTTCGACCGATTCCGGCTATTCCTAAAATTTATTTTTTATAGATGAGATTGTCAGCCGTAATGGTGCCGAGATGCTGGGCATACTTCTGGAAAACCTCGGCGTCCGAGGGGAAGTCGTTCTGCGCCTTGCCGATCAGCATGCGGTAATCGTCGCCGCCGTTGAACTCGAAATTCAGCGTCGCGAAGAGGTAGTCCTTATTCGGGTCTACGGGCTGGCCGCCGACGAGGATATTGGAAATTCTCTCTCCCGCGGGTTTGGTCACATCGAGCGTGTAGCTCCAGCCTGCCAGGTGAGGGAAACGTCCGTCGGGAGCCGGCAGCTTGCCGACGCCGTTTTCGAGGACGGCTTTGAGCTCGGAACCCTTGAGTTTTCCGGTCTGGATATAGTTGCCGAAGGGCATGACGGTGTAGATCTGTTTCAGGGTGATGTCGCCGGCGGGAATGGAATCGCGGATGCCGCCGCCGTTCATGAGGGCGATATCGGCGCCCGTCACATAGAGTATTCCGTTGGCGATGAGGGTGCCGAGGTTGGACTGCTGGGTGCGGACGATCTCGCGTTTGCCTTCGAGCGCCACGGTGGTCTTTCCAACGACCTGCAGAAGCACGGAATCCTGAGCCTTGGCCAGGGAGGTGACCATGGCGCCGATCTGCGCGTCGCCCTTCAGCTCGGGCGAATTCGCGACGGTGATGGTCCGGGCGGTCTTGGACTGCACCGCGCCGTCGACGACGACAAGCTCCACGACGCCGAGGCCGGTGCCGTAGGAACCGGTGCTGGCGATGAGGGTTTCGGTCGTGTTTTCTTTCTGAAGCGTCTCGAGGGTGGTGTGGCTGTGGCCGTCGATGATGACATCGATGGCGGGGATGGCTTCGGCGATCTGCAGGGAAGTCGGATCCGAGGATTTGTCGGTGCCGATATGGGAGACGAGGACGAGGACATCATACTGTCCCGAGAGCTCGATGGCCACGTTCGACGCTTCAACGATGGGATCGGTGAAGGTCACGCCCACCGTGTTCTTCGGGTCGGCCTTATAGACGGTCTCGGGAGTGGCGAGGCCAAAAAAAGCGATCCGGACACCCTGGACGTTCTCGATGATGTAGGGAGTGAAGGCCCTTTTGCCGTCTTTCCAGACGTTGGCCGCGAGAATATCGAATGCCGCCTTTTTCTCAAGCTGCAGCAGGCGGTCGAAACCATAATTGTAATCGTGGTTTCCGGTGGTCATGCAGAAATAGCCGATGGCGTTCATGAGTTTCACGACGCTCTCGCCCTGGTCGATATTGGCGATGGGCAACCCATGGAAGGTGTCGCCGGCATCGATGAGGAAGGTGTTCGGGTTCTTGGCTTTGGCCGCCTGGTAAGCTGCCGCGATCCTGGAATAACCCAGTTCGGCCTTGCCCTCGACGATGCGGGCATGCATGTCGTTGGTATGCATAAGCGTGATTTTCACTTCCTGCGGAACCTGATCGGAGACGACGGGAGCGGTTGCTATGAATGCCATCGTGAACATGATAGCAAGCGAAAGCGCGATGCCGGCGATTTTTTTCATCATCAGACCTCCTTGATAATGGGCTCGAATAATCGAACACAGGGCAAATTATATTCTCGTTTCATCCATCTAACAAGAAGAATCGCATGGCAATGGAAAGCTTGCTCTCTTTTCCAATGGGTACGATGCATATTATGATTCGCTCATGCATTCATCAGCTCGCCCGGGTCGCGGCCTGGAGCTTTCTCGCGCGATTTCCGGACTCAAGGGGCTTTTTTCCCTCCTGCTTCTCCTCGCCCTGACAGCCCCACTGGCTCTGGCCCAGGCGGGACAGGATTCGGCCCAGGATTTCCTTATCGGAGGGCAGGCAGGGCTCTATCGCGGGACATTCAATCGGAATAAGGCGGAAACCCGGATCGTCTGGGACGAAGGCTCGGTGAGCTCCATCATTCCCTCCGACGGCGGCTGGTATTTGATCGGTTCGAAGGGAATTGCCTACAGCGCCGACCTGCGCGCCTTCGAAAACCGCTCGGCCGGTTTACCGATGAAGGTTCTGAAGATTTATGAAGGCGATGCTTTCAGATTGTCCCAGGAAACCGTCGAAATAAAGTCGCTGGCTGTCGACCCGTCTCAACCCAACCGTCTCGCTCTCTGCACGGGCACGGAAATCTGGTACAGCGAAACCTATGGAAAATCGTGGATTTCCCTAGGCAGCCCCTCGCTGATACAGGGCCTTAAAGCCGTATCATTCGGCCCCTGGCAGGGGACTGCTCAGCATGTCGTCTGGGTTTCCCATTCCATCAAGGGCTTGTTCGCGAGGGACGTAAACGGGAAAAACGGCTGGGTCGGCGTCTCTTCGGGCTTGCCGAAGGTTTTCGGAAGCAACATCGAGGAAGTATCGAGTTTTGCCCTCGTTCCGGCAGGGAAGCCATCGGGAGTCTATTCCAATGGTTCCCCGAATGGTTCCGCCTGGAACCTCGTCGCCGGCTTAAGCTTCCTGGGAAAAATCTTCCAATGGGACCAGGCCCAGAAGACCTTCTCCGAACGCTACTCCGACATCAAGGATTTCGGCGGCGTGGAATCCCTCGTTCCGGCGGGACAGGATTCCGGTTTCGCGATCTCGAACGGTGTCATCGGCAGATTCCTGCTTGCGCCAGGCAATGGCAGGATAACACTGAAGCCCGACGAATGGCTCACCCTGGCCTCGAAATCGATCTCGGAAGCCATTCGATCGCGGTACGACGATTCGGCGCTCTGCCTGGCCTGGCTGCCCGACATCGACAAGGCCAGTCCCTCCAAGAAGCCCCTTCCCATCGCGATCGGCGAGCTCTGGCAGCTGTCCAGGGACAATCCAGAGCTTTCCGACGCCGCGCTGCGGCGCAGGCAGCTGGCCGACGGCAAAAACGGCATCTATCTTCAGACCGGTTTCGTCATCAACCCCGAAACCCGGGCCAAGTATTTCGGCCTCATCAAATCGCTGGGACTCAACAGCCTCGTCGTCGACATGAAGGATGATTACGGCCGCTTCCGCTTCGCTCCCCGCCAGGCCTTCCTTCAGGGGATGGACAGGACGGGCGAAATTCTGGATATCGAATCCTTTGCCGCCGAAGCGAAGGCGCAAGGCATCTATCTTATAGCGAGAATCGTGGTATTCAAGGACGAAGCGCTCCATAAATGGAAGGGCGGCGCCCTCGCCCTTCGCGATTCGGTTTCGGGCGGCCCGTGGCAGGGCATCAAGGCGGACGGCCAGCCTATCGAAGAATACTGGGTCGATCCCTATTCGACCGATGTATGGCAATACAATGTGGAAATAGCCAAGGAAGTGACGGAGCGTGGTTTCGACGAAGTCCAGTTCGACTATATACGTTTCCCCACCGATGGCGAGAATCTGGACAAAGCCAGATTTCCCAACCAGGAAAGGGGCATGACGCAGGACTCGGCGCTTGAATCTTTTCTGCGTTTCGCGCGGGAATCGCTCGACGTACCGATTGGCGTCGATATCTATGGGGCCAATGGCTGGTACCGCTCGGGCACGAGGACCGGCCAGGATGTCGAAATGCTTTCCGATTACGTGGATGTCATCAGTCCTATGCTCTATCCCTCGCATTTCGAGCAGGCTTTCCTGGCTCAGGCCCCCGCCGAATTGAGACCGTACAGGATCTACAGACTTGGCACGCTGCGCAATCTGGCCATAGCGCGCGACAGGGCCATCGTGCGTCCTTACGTCCAGGCCTTCTACCTCAATGTCAGCTACGACAAGACCTATTACGGTCCGAGTTATGTCGTGGAAGAAGTGGAAGGCGTCCTAGATGGGGCGAACCAGGGCATGACCTTCTGGAACAATTCGGGACGATACGCGGATCTGCCTATCCTGCGCTGAGAAGCCCGCATCGGACGAGCTGAAGTCCAGGCGATTGTGACGGAGAGGGAAGCTGGAGCAGGCGCGACTATTGTCACTTTTCTTTTTGGGTGAAGTAGCATACTCTTGTCATATGTCACATATGTGGAAAGAAGGTCAGCTCTCGCCCGCGCAGAAGCGCGCTCTCACTTGGGCGATCGCGGCCTTGACGGCCTGTTTGGCCATGAATGCCTATCATTATTCCCTCGAAGGCGCGAAGGGTCTCTATATCTGGAACAGGACGGGCATGTTCCGCGCCCTCATTCTCATGGGCTTCATTCCCGCCACGGTCGCCCTCCTCTCGTTTCCCCTCGAAAAGCTCAGGAACAAGGGCGCCTCCAGGATATTCCGCGGCCTCTCCATCGCCCTGTCGCTCATCGTGATCGCAGCGTCGGTCGGCATCGCCGCCATGCTCATAGCAGGTCCGCGGCTCGGCACCCTGGAGCCGGCGCGCCTCAGCCTCATCAACCCCATCGACGGCATAAAGCCCCGGCAGGCGGTTAAAACGGCCTTCCAGTCGGGCAGCGCGCCGGCGGCTCCTTCAGGTTTCCCCTCCGTCGCCTCCTCCGCTCTCCTCGCTGCTCCGACAGACCCGACGCAGCCTCTCCTGCGCCTCAGCTTTTCCTCCGACCCTCACTGGGGAATCGATACGTCCAACGGCAGGGCCAGGACGGACATCCTCGCGAACATAGCCGAGAACAAGCCCGACGCCTTTTTCATGCTGGGCGATACGGTGGAAACCGGCTCCAAGTCGATGATGTGGAACTTCGCCCTCTCCGATCTTGAAGCCATACTACCCAAAATCCCCCTGCGCCCCCTCATGGGCAACCACGACGCCTTGCTGGGCGGACAGTATCTCTTCAGGAAAGCTTTTTTTCCGGCCGCTTTCAAGAGCGATTCTGGTTCTCCCTATTACTATTCCATAGACGCCCAGGCCGCCCGGATCATCGTTCTCGACCTCCCCTGGGGCACAGAAAACTTCAACAGAAAACAGAAGGCATGGTTCGAAGGCGTCCTCAAGGAAACCGACAGGACGAAACCGGTCATCGTGTCCAGCCACAGCTATTTCTACGCTTCGGGCTACGACGACCCCTCTTACGACAAACCTTGGTACGATCATTACCAGAATATCCCTGCTGTGACGCCCCTGTTTGAACAGTACGACGTGGATCTCGTGATTTCCGGGCATAATCACTACCAGGAATATCTCGAACACGAAGGCGTACGCTACGCGATAATCGGAAGCATGGGCGGCATCAGCGACCCTCAGCCTAAGTATTTTTCACCCGCTTCCAAGTGGATGGCTGTAGCGACGAACGGCTGGCTCGATGTGGATATTTTTCCCGCCGAAGTCGTCCTTTCGTTCAGGAACGAACAAGGCGAGCTGCTCCACGAAGAGCGTTTCGGGTACTGAGCGAGGGCCTCTCAGCTTCAGGCACCGGCGCGGCGAATAACCCTTCCACCTCAACACTCCCCGGTCTCGGCGCCAGCCCCAGCCGCCGGCGCGGATAAAAAGCAGTAAATAAAAACTTGACAGTTTAAATATGTAGTGTAATAATACTACCTAGTTTGTTATATTACTACTTTTTCAGGAGGCACTCATGACTCGTAAATCTTTGCTGGTCGCGATGATGATCATGCTGACCTTGTCCTTCGCGAGCGCGCAGGCGGGCAAAATCGTGATCAAGGTGGGCTATGGAACCGCGGGCGGACCTATCCACGAAGGCGCCCTGGAATTCGAGAAACGCATCGAAAAGGCCAATCCGAACGTCGATGTCCAGGTCTTCCCGGGCGGACAGCTCGGTTCCGAAGGCGAGATTGTCGGTCAGCTCCAGGCCGGAATCACCGATCTTCTTCCCACGACCACCGGTCCCCTAGGCCAGCTTGATTCGGCTTTTTACGTTCTGGAAACGCCCTTTGTGTTCCTGAGCGAAGAGCAGGCGGATAAAGTGCTCGACGGTCCTGTCGGCGAAAAAATCCTCAAGGTTCTCGAGCCCAAAGGCCTTGTCGGTCTCGCGTTCTGGGAAAACGGATTCCGCGAGATAACGAATAACGTCAGGCCCATCAGAGCCCCCGCCGATCTCAAGGGTCTCAAGATGCGAACTCAGCAGAACAGACTCCATATCAAGTATTTCACCGACCTCGGCGCGAGCCCCACGCCCTTGGCCTTTACCGAAATCTACAACGCTCTCGCGACGAAGGTAGTCGACGGACAGGAGAACCCCTACTCCCTCATCGCCACCAATAAGTTCTACGAGCAGCAGAAATACGTATCCCAGACCGACCATGTCTATTCGGCCGTACCCGTGTATTATTCGAAGGTCAAATGGAACAAGCTTCCCGCCGATGTGCAGAAACTCGTCAAGGACACAATTTACGACCTCAGGCTTTGGCAGCGCCAGCGCGGTCGCGAGATGCAGAAAGACTATGTGGCCGAGATCGGCAAAAAATCCCAGGTAGCCATCCTCACCATCGCCGAGAAGTCTGAATTCCAGAAGGCCGCCGCCCCCGCCTATGCTTGGGCGAAGAAAGAATTCGGCAAATCTTACGAGAAACTCCTCGATGAGGTGCTGGAAGCGGCAAAATAGTAAAGTTCCCATTTCTATCCCAGGCGCCGGTTTTCCAAGCCGGCGCTTTGTTTCAGGAGAAGTTCATGTCAGATACGCAGAAAAAGGGTTGGCTTTCACTAGGGAAAATCGAGATGGGAGTGCTTTCCGCGCTGGGCATAGCCGCCACCCTCATCATGTTCGTCAACGCGGCGTCCCGCTATCTTTTTAAAACCACCTTCGTCTGGGCGGAAGAAGTAATACGCATACTCTTCGTCTGGTCGATGTTCATCGCCGTGACCACCTCGTTCCTGCGGAATGATCACATCGGCTTTGATGGATTCGCGAAAAAGAAAGGTTTGCCGAATCTCATCTATAGACTCGTCTATGCGCTTTCGCTTATTGGGGTCGGGGGGATCCTCTGCGTATACGGCTTCAAGTACAACGGCTTTACCGGTTCCGTGCCCCTGTCCGGAACCAATCTACCCACCGCCGTCCTGATGCTGCCAGGTATCATCGCCGGCGCCGTATGGGTTTTGCTGGGTCTATGGAAAATGGCGAAGATTTTCACCGGTCCTAATAACGGAGAGAACGCCAAATGAACACACTTATCCTCTACTTCGTTCTATTCGGGATTCTGTTCGCGGTGGGCGCTCCAGTAGTCCTGGCCTTGGCCGCAGCGGCCGTGGTCATGCTGCTCGCCAACGGACTCGACCTCATGATCTTCGCCCAGAAGTTCATGGTTTCGATGGACAACTATGGCTTGACCGCTATGCTTTTCTTCATATTGGCCGGCGAGATCATGAATGGCGGGGGCATGACGAGAAGGATCGTCGCCGCCGTATCCAAGGTCGTAAAGGGCATCCCGGGCGGACTCGCCATTATCACCCTGGTTTCCTGTGCTCTTTTTGCCGCCATCAACGGCTCGGCGATCGCCACGGCCATCGCCATCGGTTCGATTATGTATCCCGCCATGGTCAAGCAGGGGTATTCGCCGGCATTCTCCGCGGCCACGATAGCGGCCGGCGGAATCATCGGCCCCATAATTCCCCCATCCATACCCATGATTGTCTATGGTTCCACGACAGGCGATTCGGTAGCCGCCCTCTTCACCGGGGGATTCCTGCTCGGCGCCTTGATGACGCTTGGAGAAGTTGTCGTCGCTTACCTGGTTTCCAAGAAACGAGGATACGGCGTGAATGTTCCCGACATAGATTTCGGCAACACGAAAGGCATTGCCTGGGCCCTGGTTTTTCCCGTCCTCATCATGGTGCTCATCACCGCCGGAATCATGACGCCGACCGAGACTTCGGCGATGGCGGTAATGTACGCATGGGTAGTGGGCGCCTTCATCTATAAGGAATTCAAGTTCAAGGAATTCCCAGCGATGATGGTAAGAGCCATGAAAAGCTCAGGCGCCGTCATGGCCATCGTGGGCGCCGCCACGGCGGTGGCCTGGGTGCTCACCTACGTGCGGGTTCCGCAGCAGGTCACCGAACTCATGGTATCGACCATCAGCTCGCCGACGGTCTTCATGATCCTCACGTTCGTCATACTGTTCATCGTGGGGATGATCATGGATCTCACGCCCGCGATTCTGATCCTGACACCCATTTTCGTCGGACCGGTCGCGGCCTTCCATGTCGATCCCATTTTCTTCGGCGTCTTTTTCTGCGCGACGCTGACAGCCGGCCTGATAACGCCGCCGGTCGGGACGCTCATCTACATAGGATGTTCAATGTCCAACAAATCACTGTCCGCTGTCGTCAAAGAACTACTTCCCTATATGCTTGTCGTGTACGCGATGCTGTTCGTGGCGGTGATCTTTCCCGACATCATCACCTTCATACCGAAAAATGTCCTGCATCTCTATGGCGGCTGAGCAAGGGCTATGGAGGACCATGCAATGACCAATGAACCGCTGACACTCGCGGTGGATATCGGCACTTCCTCGGTGCGGGCGATGGCCTTCGACCTTCACGGCGGAATCAGGGCGCGCGAGCAGATCCCCTACCCTGTCATGAGGCCTCGTCCGTACTTCGAGGAGCAGGATCCATTACTCGTCCGATCCTCCACCTACAAGGCTATCGCCCAACTTCTGTCGTCCGGGTCAGTCGATCCCAGCCAGATCGCCTGCATCTCGTTCTCTTCGCAGATGTACAGCATCCTGGCCCTGAACGATGAGGGCAAGCCGCTGACCAACAGCTTGCTCTGGTCGGACGGCAGGGCCGAGACGCAGGCCGAAACCATGAAGAAGGCAAAAGGCGCCATGTGGCTGTATCCCCGTACGGGTTGCCCCATGAATTCGATCTACCCGATCGCAAAAATCAGATGGCTTCGCGAGGAAACGCCGGAAGTTTTCGGAAAGGCCGCCCGCTTCGCCTGCATAAAGGAATTCGTGACGACGCCCCTCATCGGGGAATGGGCGGTTGATTACTCCATGGCCTCAGCCTCAGGAATGTTCGATGTCGCCGGCCATACATGGGATCCGGAAGCTCTCAATGCGGCGGGAATCGGCGAATTTCAGCTATCCGAACCTGTTTCCGGCACCAAGGCTTTCAGGCTCGTGCCAGATTCCCCTCTCGCCGGGCTCGGATTGCCGAAAGACACCGTCGTCTTCCTGGGCGCGGGCGACGGCCCCTTAGCCAACCTAGGCTCGGGAGCCTTCGAAGTCGGCGCCATCAATATCGACCTGGGAACCTCGGGTGCCGCCCGCTGCACCTCGGACGCGCCCATCACCGACGAAGACGCCAGCCTCTGGTGTTTCTGTCTCGACGATTCGCATTGGGCGTACGGCGGCATCGTCACCAATGTGGGCAACTCCTATCAATGGCTGGCGTCCGCCATAGCCGAGATTTCCCGATTGAGCGGCGAAGAGGCCTTCGAGCTTCTCAACGAGCGGGCCGCCGCCGTCGCGCCGGGATCGGAGGGCCTTCTCTTCATGCCCTACTTGCGGAAAGCGCGATCTCCCTATTGGGACGGCAGGCTTAAGGGCACCATGTACGGCCTCACGGCCGATCACGGATTCGGCCACATGGCGCGGGCCCTTCTCGAGGCGATCGCCTACGATCTCAAGTCCATCATCAATCTCATGGACAGAAGGATTGCGACGCTCCCTCATATTCTGCTCACGGGAGGGCTCTCGCGCTCGCCCCTCATCCCCCAGCTCCTGGCCGATGTGCTGGGCAGGGAGATACGGATTCCCGAGCAGAACGAGGGATCCATAGCCGGAGCGGCCATTCTCGGATTTTCGGGTTTGGGAAAACTGGATGGTTTAAGATTTGAGCAAGCTTCGCCGCATTTCGCTTCGGTACGCCCCGATCCCGAAAGAAAAAGGCAGTATGAAGATTTTTACGGGAAGTACACACGACTCGTCGAAACATTCCGCAACGCGGATCTGTCCTGAGGAGCTTTCGATGAAAATATTGATAACGTCCAAATCCTTCGGCCGGTACGCGCCCGATGCCGTCCAATTCCTTGAGAAAAATGGTTTTGAATTGACGCGGGGCTCAAAGCCCACGATGACCCCCGAGGAGATAGCGAAAGAAGTACCGGGATTCGACGCGCTCATCGTGGGAAACGACACGATAGACAAAAAAGTGATCGACGCGGCAGCGGATCTCAAGCTCATCTACATGAACGGAACGGGACTCGACGGCATAGACGTGGATTACGCCGCGAAAAAAGGGATTCTCGTCGCCAACGCGCCGGGGGCGAACCGCAATGCCGTGGCCGAACTGGCCCTGGGGCTGATGCTCGTCTCGGCACGATCCATCGATACCCACATCGACCTGCTGAAACAAGGCAAGTGGGAAAGAAGCGCTGGTGTGGAAATCTCGGGCAAGACCATCGGGTTCCTGGGGCTCGGCAACATAGGCAAACGCATCGTCGAGCTGCTCGCCGGATTCGGCGTACAGGCCATAGCCTACGATCCCCAACCTGACGAGGCTTGGGCGACGAGCCACGCCGTGAAGTTTACCGACAGGATCGAAGACGTATTCGCCCAGGCCGATTTCCTCATCCTCGCCCTTCCCTGCAACGACCAGACGAGGAACATCGTCAACAGGGAAAGGCTTGGCCTCATGAAGCCGACCTCCCGCATCATCAATACGGCGAGGGGCGGCCTCATAGACGAAGCGGCCTTGTGCGAAGCCATCGAGGCGGGCAGGATAGCCGGAGCCGCGCTGGATGCCTTCGAGGAGGAACCCCTGCCAGGGAATTCCCCGCTTCGCATGCCGGGAATCACGCTTACGCCCCACATGGCCGCCACCTCCATCGAGACGGCCGCCAACATGTCCTGGATAGTCGCGAGAAACATTGTCGATATCATGAAAAACGGCCGAACGCAAAGCGCCGTCAACAAGGATCGGGTCGCCGCGGCGGCTCGATGATCATATACCAAGAGGAGCGGAAAATGGCAATCAAAGGAAATCTCGTCCCGAATATCACTATGTTCGATCGCGAGGGCAATATCGATGAGGCGAAGACCTCATGGCACATGAACTGGATGTTTTCCCATGGCGTCGACGGACTTTTTCTGACCGGTTCCTATGGATCAGGCCCCCTCATGACCAATGAGGAGAGGATCAGGATTTTCCGGCTGGCGAAAAAGGCCGCGGGCGGATTCAAGGGAAAGATTCTCCTGCCCCACGTCGGCTGCATCGACACGAAGAGCACCGTGGAGCTGGCGAAAGCGGCCCAGGAGATCGGCGTGGACGCGATTGGCGCCGTGCCGCCCTTTTACTACAAGCACAGCGACGAGGCGATCATCGAGTACTACAGGGCTATCCTGGAAGCGGTGAATATTCCGGTTTTCGCCTACAACAATCCGGAGACCTCCAGGTACACCTTCAACCTGAAAACCATCCTGAAGCTGAAGGAATTGGGGCTGTCGGGCATGAAAGACAGTCCGCTCAACATCGGCTTCATCTCCCAGGTCGCCTATCTCGCCCAGGAAGCCGAAGCCAGGGGAGAGAAGCCCTTCCAGCTGATCGTCGGCACTTCCACGGGCTGGCTACCCATCTATTACATGGGCGTGAAGGCGACAATAGCCGGCATGAACAACTGGGCCCCGGAAATCACGGCGGAGATGGTGCGAGCAACCTTCGCCGGCGAGATGGACAGGGCGAGGCAGGCCTACCTCGTGATGATGGACCTCTCGGCCAAGCTCCATTTCACCGATTCAACCATCGCGAGCCACATGGCCCTCTACGCGAGAGGCTACGATGCCGGTTTCCCCAGAAAGCCGATGCTTCTCCCTCCCTTCTCCGATCCCAAGTACAGGGAAATCAGGATGAATATGGAGCAGGCCTTTGCCAAGCTCGGCCTGACTTTTGAAACGGGGAGCTTCAAGATCAACTGACCTGGTTCGCGGGACAAGCCCCCTTCCAAGGTTGTGACGGGGGCCATGTCACGATATAATGGAGGCAATGAGCGCGATGCAGCAGATAATGGAAAAATACAACAGCCTCCGCAAGTCAGAGACGAAGGTTGCCGATATCATCCTGGAACATCCCGAGGCCGCTATCCATTTTTCTGTAAGCGAGCTAGCCGAACAGGCGGGCGTGAGCGACCCCACGGTCATACGGTTCTGCAGGAGCCTGGGTTTCAAGGGATTTCAGGATTTCAAGATCTATCTCGCGCAGAGCATCATTCCAGGCATAAGGAACATCCACGAGACGGTGAACCAGGGCGAAAACGTTCCCGACCTCGTGCGCAAGGTGTTCGACGCGAATACGGCCGCTATACAGAGCACGCTCGACACGCTCGACTTCGCTTCGATCGACGAGGCCATCAAGGAACTGTCGAACGCCAAGAGAATCATGTTCTTCGGCCTGGGCAATTCGGCCGTCGTCGCCAAAGACGCCTACCACAAATTCTTCCGTATCGGGATACCCTGCGAATGGTTCGAGGACAGCCACATGGCGATGATGGCCGCCTCGATCATGAAACCGGAGGAAGTGCTCGTCGTGATTTCCCACTCGGGATCGACCACCGATATCGTCGACGTGCTCGACGTGGCCTCCAAGGCCGGCGCGCGCAGCATCGCCATCGTCAGCCACCATAAATCGCCGGTTTCGGGCAAGGCCGACCATACGCTCTGCGTCGCCTCGACCGAAACCGAATACAGATTCGAACCCATGGCCTCCCGCATCGCGCAGCTCAGCGTCATCGACGTGCTGTCGGTGGGCGTTTCTCTCCTGCACAGCGAAGTCTACATAGCCAATCTGGAAAAATCGCGAAAAGCCCTGGTTCGCAAACGCTACTGATTCAGTAGCCCAGGCTTTCTCCCACGATGATCACCGTAAAATCGGTCATGGCCGGCTTTCTCTTGAGGATCTGGTAGATCCGGCAGCTGCGCATGGGGCCGTCGCAGTCCATGCAGTATCCCGATTTGGTGCAGGGATTGGGCCTTCCCAGGCGCTTGTTGTTCATGGGTCCCGCCACTTCCTCAAGCCTCGTGAAGGCGTCTTCGAGGTCAGCCACGATCTTGTTCGCGCCTGCCACCGCCACGACCTTGGACGGCCCGAAGCACAGGGCGCCCACGCGATTGCCGTTCGCGTCGACATTCACGATATAGCCGTCGCGGGTGACAGCGTTGACGCTCGATACGAATACGTCGCAGGTAAGCTGGCTTCGAAGGGTCGAGAGCCTTTCCTCGGGCGTGATCCCCGGCCTGTTGTGGTCGAGAAGCATGGCGCCGGCGGCGAGGGCCTTGTCCTGTATTCCCATCGATTTCACGGTCATCGAACCGCCGAAACCCACCTTCATGCCGGGCTTGACGAACTTCATGACGAGTTCGGCCGCTTCTTCCCTCGTTTTCGCGTAGACGGCGTCGAAACCGTTCTTGACGAGGGCCTGACAGACACGCTCGCCTCTCGCCTCATTGGACCACATCTCAACCTCGGTCATCATCTTCCTCCATGCCAATAATTCAGCGTTTCAACATTGTGCAGCGCTTTTCGGCGCAAATCAAGAATAGTCATCCGCGGCCTTCGCGCTCAGGAGGCTCTTTCCACCCAGCCCATGCTGCGCGAGACGTCGTGAGCGGCCTTCATGACATGGACGGCCACTTTATCGGCGTCCAGATCGGGGCGGATTTCGATGGACCAGGACGTGCTAATCGCTGAGATAATCCTGCCGCGATAGTCCCTGATCGGCGCGGCGACGCAGTTCGTGCCCGGCTCGGCTTCCTGGTCGTCGCGGGACCAGCCGCGCTCCCGGCAGCGGTCCATGTCGCCGATGAGCGTCGCGAGATCGCCGTGCGTATGGGGGCCGAAGGATTTGAACTCCTCGCCCGCGAGGAGGAGCCTGATCTCATCGTCATCCATGTCCAGCATCAGGGCCTTGCCGAGGGCGGTGCAGTAGAGCGGTTTCTGCTGCCCGATGATCGCGTACTTCCTCATGCTCGCGAACTGGTCGTGACGGTCGATGTAGACCATCTTGCTGCCCTGCCTGCATGCGAGAAAGACGATCGTCCCGAAGGCGACGGCCAGCTCCTTCATCGCGGGAGCGGATTCGGTCTTCAGCTCTAGGCTGTTGAGATACATGCTACTCAGTTCGATAAAGCCCGGGCCCAGCCTGTATTTGCCCGTGTCTTCCGCTTTCCTGGCGAATTCTCTCTGCTGGAGAACGGCGAGAAGGCGGAAGGTCGTGCTGCGAGGAAGCCCCGCGGCGTCGGCGATTTCGGAGAGGCCAAGCCCCCCGGCGGCCCGGGCGAGAATGTTGAGTATGTCGAATGCCCGATCGAGCGATTGGACTTTCATTTCGGCCATGATCGGATTCCTCCAAATTTCGTTCCGCCGCCTATGGCGCGCCTTGACAGGAGCGACAAAAAGATTATCATTAGGCAGGTCTACGTTCTGGAATTATATTCCATATTGTGGAACAAGTACAGGGCCGCCGGGCAATTTTCAGCCCCCGGCGCCCGGATTCAACGATGTGAGGTATGTATGGAAATCAGGGAATATGTAAACTCCGAGTACGCGAAGGGCCTGGATACCGAAGGTCTCCGCTCGAATTTTCTCATCCGGAACGTTTTCGTCCCCGGCGAGATAACGATGACGTACAGCCATGTGGACAGGATGATAGCGGGCGGGGCGACGCCGGCCGGCGAAACCCTTAGCCTCGCCGCGACGAAGGAACTGGGCACTACCTACTTCCTCGAGCGCAGGGAGATGGGCATCATCAACATCGGCGGCGCGGGGAGCGTCACCGTGGACGGAACGCGGTATGCCGTGGGATCTCGCGACGGATTCTACGTCTCCATGGGATCGAAGGTTGTCTCCTTCGCGAGCGACGACGCGAAGAATCCCGCCAAGTTCTACTTCAACAGCGCGCCGGCCCACAGAGCCTGTCCCACCAGGCTCGTCACCCTAGAACAGGCCAAGCACGTGGAGATGGGAAGCGCGGCCGAATGCAACAAGCGCGTCATCAACCAGTTTATCCACCCGGCCGTCCTGGAAACCTGCCAGCTCGTCATGGGCATGACGATGTTCTCGGAAGGAAGCGTCTGGAACACGATGCCAGTCCACACGCACGAACGCAGGATGGAAGTCTATCTCTACTTCGACATGCCGAAGGACAGGCTCGTCTTCCACCTCATGGGCAAACCGAGCGAGACGAGGCACATCGTCGTGCGCAACGAGGAAGCGGTGATCAGCCCCAGCTGGTCCATCCACGCCGGCGTCGGCACGGGCGCCTACACCTTCATATGGGGCATGGCGGGGGAAAATCAAACTTTTACCGACATGGACGGGGTATCCATGGACAAATTGAACTAAACTTAAGAAAGGAAGGGAACCAATGATACTCGATAAATTCAAGCTGGACGGAAAGGTCGCGATCGTGACGGGAAGCTCGACGGGACTGGGCCAGGGCGTATGCCTGGCATTTGCCGAGGCCGGCGCCGACGTCGTCGGCGTCGATTATGTCGAATCCACCGAGACGAAAAAACTCGTGGAGGGGCTGGGCAGGAAGTTCCTCGAAATCAAGGCTAATCTCATGTCGATCGAACCGATTCCCGGCATCATCGCCCAGACTCTGGCCGCTTTCGGGCGCCTCGACATACTCGTGAACAACGCCGGCATCATCCGCCGCGAGGACGCCATCGATTTCTCGGAGAAGAATTGGGATGACGTGATGAACATCAACGCCAAGACGCTTTTCTTCTTCAGCCAGGCGGCCGCGAAGCAGTACATCGTCCAGGGGTCGGGCGGCAAGATCATCAATATCGCCTCGATGCTCTCCTTCCAGGGCGGCATCAGGGTTCCCTCCTACACCGCGTCGAAGAGCGCCGTCATGGGTTTGACGAGGCTGATGGCCAATGAGTGGGCCAAGTTCGGCATCAACGCCAACGCGATGGCTCCCGGGTACATGGCGACAAACAATACTCAGGCGCTCAGGGCAGACGCGGAACGGAGCGAGGCGATTCTCGGACGCATTCCCGCCGGACGATGGGGTACTCCCGCCGACGTGCAGGGTCTCGCGGTTTTCCTCGCGTCGGCGGCGAGCGATTACGTGAACGGATACACGGTCGCCGTGGACGGAGGCTGGCTGGCGCGCTGAACGAGGCGCGATAGGAGGCGGTCCATGATAGCGACAAACCTTAAGAACATCGAAAGGTACAAAGGCCTGAGCGACAACCTCGACATGGCGATCGCATGGCTTCAGGAAGGACAGTGGAACAGCCTGCCCGAGGGTAAGCACCTGATCGACGGCGAAAATGTTTTTGCCGTCGTTACGCGGTATCCCTCAAAACCTGCCGAGATTTGCCGCTTCGAGACGCACCGCCTCTATATCGACATTCAACTGGTCGCGTCGGGAGCGGAACTCATCGAGGTGAGGACGGTCGACAGCCTCAAGGTATCTGAGCCCTATACCTCCGACATAGAGTTTTACGAAGCCCCCGAAGCGGGATCATACGACACGCTCCTGATGGTACCGGGCGCCGTGGCCGTACTATTCCCCGAGGATGCCCATCGCCCATGCATAGCGATTGAGGATGTACCCATAGCCGTTCACAAGATCGTGGTTAAAGTGGCGATCTGACGACAATTTTTCAAGGAGAATCGATACGATGAATGTAGTGACGTTTGGAGAAATCATGCTCAGGCTCAAGTCGCCGGGACAGGAAAGGCTTTTCCAGTCTCCGCTCATGGAAGCCACCTTCGGTGGCAGCGAAGCCAACGTGGCTGTCGCGCTTGCCAGGATGGGACAGCCCGCTTCCTTCGCCACGGTGCTTCCCGACAATCAGATCGGCAGGGAGTGCGTGAGGGAACTGCGCTACCACGGCGTGGACGTCTCTCTCATCAAATCCAAGCCGGGACGCATGGGCATTTATTTCTTCGAAAACGGAGCCAACCAGAGACCGTCCAACGTCATCTACGACAGGGCCGGATCGGCGATCGCCGAGATCGAGCCGGGCGACATCGACTGGGCTGCGGCCTTCGCGGGAGCCGGATGGTTCCACATCTCGGGCATAACGCCGGCGATTTCCAGGAAATCGGCCGACGCGTCGATAACGGCGGCGAAGGCAGCGCGCGCGGCTGGCCTCACGGTTTCCTTCGATCTCAATTTCCGCGCGAAGCTCTGGAAATACGGGGCTAAGGCCCAGGATGTCATGACCGAAATAGCGGCGTACGCCGACGTCCTTATCGGGAACGAGGAGGATTACCAGAAATCCCTCGGGATTGAGGGACCGGCGAGCGCGGGCGATGGCGCAATAGTTACGGACGAATATGCCGCTATGTGCGCTCGAGCTCTCGCGAAATTTCCCGCGGCGAAGTACGCCGCGGTGACGTTGCGCGAAAGCCATTCGGCCGACAGCAACAACTGGTCGGCGATGCTCACTTCGCGACTTCGCGCGAGCGAAGTCGCGATAGTCTCGAGACGTTATGCGATTACCGATATCGTGGACAGGGTTGGCGCCGGCGACAGCTTCTCCGCCGGACTCATATACGGACTCATCCAGTACGGCGAGCCGAGGCAAGCCCTTGAATACGCGGTCGCCCTCTCCTGTCTCAAACATTCCATGTCGGGCGATTTCGCCCTCATCGAACCCGGCGAAACGCAGAAACTCATGGACGGGGACGCTTCGGGACGGGTACAGCGCTGAATGCCGCGGTTTAGGGTAGCGAAGGAAGGGCCGGCCGATTTCAGGACGATTTCGGAGGCCCTGGCCGCGATAGGCGGCACCGAAACCGATCCTCACGAGGCCGGCCATCGCGTCGGCGATGAAGTCGTCATCTCCATCGCCGCGGGAATCTATCGCGAAAAGCTGAGAATCGAGCGCACGGGAGTAAGCCTGATCGGCGAAGGCCGGGGCGCGACAGTCATAAGCTGGGGCGATCACGCCACAAAACACCTTCCCTCAGGCGAGCCTATGGGCACCTTCAACACTGCCTCCATCTATATTGGGGCCGAGAACTTCATCGCTCGCGACCTGCGCGTCGAGAATTCGGCGGGCGACGGGAGAGCGGTGGGGCAGGCTGTGGCCTGTTACGTCGACGCCGACAGGGCGGCATTTTACGGATGCGAATTCCTCGCGCGCCAAGACACCCTCTGTCTCGGCCCTTTGCCCGCCAATCCCCTCCCCAAAGGCTTGAACCCGGTCCATCCCGTCGCTATAGCCAAGGCGGGCGACGAGTCGCGGCCTTTCCGGCACTATTTCAGGAACTGCCGCATCGAGGGCGACATAGACTTCATCTTCGGATCGGCCGCGGCCGTCTTCGAAGACTGCGATATTATCAGCCTGGAGCGGGGTGAGGCGGTGAACGGCTATGTGACGGCGCCGTCGACACTTCCGGGCCAGCGCCATGGTTTCGTCTTCCTGAACTGCAGGTTGGATGGGAATGCGGCCAAGGGCAGCGTGTTTCTGGGGCGCCCCTGGCGCGCCTCGGCCAAGGCGGCCTTTCTGCGCTGCGACCTGGGCCGACACATAGCCGAATCAGGATGGGACAACTGGAACAACCCAGCCAACGAACGCAGCGCAGAGTTCGCGGAGTTCGGCAATCGAGGCGAGGGAGCCGCCGGCGAGCGAGCGGCCTGGTCCCTCAGGCTGGATGAAAAGAGCGCCGGCGGCTTTACGCCTCAGGCCATACTTTCAGGCGCCGACGGCTGGAGTCCTTGGGCTAGATCCTAGAGCCGGCTTCCGCGGCTGACAAAGGCCGCGCTGACCTTATCGTGCATCCTTCCTCGACCTGAATACCGCAGCCGCCGCAGTTTTCGATCTGAACGCCGCTGAGCGAACAGTCCACATTTTTCAGCCTCAATCCCCTGTGATTCGTTTCTTCGACCCCCTGGTACATTTCCGATTGGCTCACAGGCACAAGGTTGCCGTCGGCCATGGAAATCACGCAGTTCTCCAAAATCAAGTTGCCTATTTTCGATTCGGGAAGACCGACGATGAAGCCAGCCGAGGCCCGGCACTCCGAAGCCACGAGATTAGCAACCTTGATATTCCGGAACAGAGGAGTCAGCGGCGAAACCGCTTCGGGAAATTTCGAGAAAAGCGCGGGGGCATCCTCGGCTCGCGCCCCGCAATTGTAGTAAAGATTGATGGTGAGAGGGGCGAGCACTCTTTCCATCACGAGGTTCTGGAACAGCAGATTCTGGACCTTGCCGCCTCTCCCCCTCCGGCTCTTTATGCGTATGCCTCGATCCGAACCTATAAAGCGACAGTTGCTTACATCCACATTCTCTATGCCGCCGGCCGTTTCGCTTCCTATAACCACTCCGCCATGGCCGCTGAGGAAGGTGCATCCGGAAATCTTGACATTGCGCGTCGGCCGGTTTTCCGCAAGGCCCTGGGGACCAGCGCCAGCCTTGAGGGCGAGGCAGTCGTCGCCCACGTTCACGACACAGTCGACGATGGTTATATCGGAACAGGAATCTATGTCGATGCCGTCGGTATTCGGGGCATCGCTGGGATTCTCGATCTTGACGTTGTCTATGAGAATTCTGCCGGAAAAAACTGGATGCAGGGTCCAGAACGGCGAATTTCTGAGCGTGACGCCCCGAAGCGTCACTCCGTCGCAGGAGAGAAACTGGACAAGAGGGGGTCTGAGGAACTGAGTCTCGCGTCCTCCTCCTCCCGAGGGCTGGTTCAGCCCCTGGCGGTTGAGGGCTCCAAGCCTTTTCTCTATGGCGCTGACCGGCCCCGCCTGTTTCTCAGCCTTCTTCCTGCGATGGGTTTCCCACCAGGCTTTCCCGTTTCCGTCTATGACGCCCTCGCCTATGATCGCCACATTCTTGGCATTCTTCGCGAAAACGAGGGGATGCATGGCGTGGCAGACGATGCCTTCCCAGCGCGTCTCGACAGGCTCGTAGCGTTCGGGATCGTCGATGAAAAGAAGGGTGGCTCCTTGGGCCAGTTCCAGGGTCGTATTGTCAGGAAGCTCGATGGGTCCCGTGAGAAAGGTGCCTGTCGGCACGAGGATGCGGCCTTCGCCCTTTTTACGGATGTCGGCGAGCAGTCGGGAAAAAACGGGCGAGCAGTCCACCAGTCCGCCTGGTTCCGCGCCGAAATCCATTATATTGTCGCTGGGAATCATAGACTTGAATTGTCGTTCCAATCTCATGAACTGACAATTGTCTTTAATGGTGTCTTTTTGGATTTTTCTGATATCCAGTTGTCAGGATTCATGAAATTCCATTGACAGATCTCCTCGCTGGCCCGAAAATGAGACAAAAGCGGCACAACGGCATGCGCAGAGGAGAGAAGCCTATTCGCCCCGGTAAAGATTCCAAAAACAGAAAACGCATCGCCTTCCTCCTCGCCTCCATCCACAGCGGGTCATCCACGAAAGTCTGGCCCGAAATTCTCGCCGAAAGCAAAAAACACCAATGCACGCTCTTCGTTTTCCCCGGAGGAAGGCTTGCCAGCCATGATGAATTCGAGTACATGAGGAACGGCATTTTCGGCCTGGTCGGCGCCCAGAGCTTCGATGGGGCCATAAGCTGGGCTTCTTCTCTGAGCGGATTCGCTTCAGAAAAGCAGGTGGAGGATTTCCTGCTTTCCCATATAGACATGCCCCTCGTCACCTTCGGGCTCAAGATCAGAGACACTCCCGTCGTCAACATAGACACCTACGCGGGCATGAAACAGCTCGTCTTTCATTTGGCCAAGCGGCATAAACGCGAAAGGATCGCGTATGTCGGGGGCCCACGCGCCCATTCCTCTGCCGAGGATCGCTACAGGGCCTACCGCGACGCGCTCGGGGAACTGGGGCTGCGTTTCGACCCAAACCTGGCTTCTCTCGACAATTCGTGGACCGAAGGGCGAAAGGCCATGCTCGATCTTCTCGACGGAAAAAAGCTGAGGCCAGGCACCGATTTCGACGCGCTCTGCGCCGCCAGCGATCTATTGGCCTTCGAAGCCGCGGAGCTTCTTCAGGAGAGAGGATTCAGGATACCGGCTGACATCGCCCTGGGCGGCTTCAACGATACGGACGAGAGCAATCTTTTTTCGCCTACCTATACGACGGTGCGAATGCCCTTCGAGCGACAGGCTCTGCAGGCTTTCCATATGCTGCTCGAAAGGCTGGACGGAAAAAACCCGATCGACAAGGTGCTGAAAACAAAACTTGTCATCAGGCAATCCTGCGGCTGTCTCACCGAGTCGGTTCATCTGGCTGGGATGACCTCATCTTCCCGCTGGAAGGGAATGGCTTCGGATGCGGCAGCCGCGTCCGAAGCCGATATTCTTCATTTCGTGGCCAGCATCGCGGGCTTTACGCCCGAGGAATCTTCGCTGTATCTCGAGCCCATAGTTTCCAGTTTTCTCGCCTGTCTTTCCGGAAGATCGAGAGGACGGTTCATCAACACCCTCGACACCATCCTGAACGGCTTCATTTTCCGGGACGGGGATATCGAGACCTTCCAGGATATCCTTTCGGCGCTGAGAATAAGCTGCAGAAGCCGGGCGGCTTCGCCAGCGACGGCGGCCATGTTCGAAACGCTTCTCAGCCAGGGCAGGGTTCTCGTATCGGACGCCGAAAAGCGGATAGGCAACTATAGGGCATGGAAGGAGAAAGAGTTCGACCATTGGCTCTATATCCTCAACCACGAACTGCTCTGCGCCAAGGATTTCGAGGCCATCGTGAGGATAGCCGGACGCTGTCTCCCCAAACTGAATATCCAATCAGGCTATTTCGCGCTGAACGGGAAAGATCCCGCTCACAGGATCTTCGCCGGAGGCTTCGACGCGACGGGCAACCAAGACGGCAGCGCGAAGATCCTGGAGCCGAAGGCCAGCGGAAGGCTTTTCCCCTCGAGCCAGATTCTGCCGGAGGACATATACCCGGCCGGCAAGGGAGCCTATATCGTCCTCCCTCTCTATTATGAATCGACCTCGCTCGGCTATGTGATTCTGCGGCTCGAGAAGAGCGACGCCTATATATTCGAGGAACTGCGCGCCATGTTTTCCTCGGCGATGCGGGGAGTCCTTCTTTTCGAGCAGGTGAACGAGGCGCGCAAAAGGGCGGAGAAGGCCGAAAAGATGAAGACGGAGTTCCTGGCGGGCATATCGGGGGAACTCCAGGAGCCTATGGGTTTCATCTATGGCGCCGCGACCCGGCTTCTGGCGGACGCGAAGTCCGAACAGCGGGAGGATCTGGAAGCTATAGCTTCCTATTCAGCCCGTCAGATGGAACTCACGAGACATCTTCTGGATTTGTCGCTGGCTCAGGTGGACGATCTCGCCTTACACGGGTCGCTTTTCGACCCGCTGTCCTTTATGGAAGGCTTCGCAGCGGCATCGAAGGTCCAGCAGCGCAGGAAAAGATGGGGTCTCGTCGGCGCTTCGCCGCCAGTCTGTGGCGTTCCGCTCGCCTGGGGCGATGTGGCCCGCGTCGCGCAAATCCTGGAAATCTTCCTCGACTGCCTTTTCCGCGATCTGGGAACCCCAAGCGTCGAAATTCTCCTTGGGATTTCGCCTTCAGGCATAGGATTCAGGATAGGCGGACGCCCGAGCGGCGAGCGCGCCGCACGAAACCTCGATGAGCTGCGCAGCCTCCTGGAAACAGGTCCCGGAATCGCCTCTATGGACAGAATGAAGATTGAGCTGGAACTCGCCAAACGCATCGCCTTTCTCCACGGAGGCAGCCTGCGATGCGTCGGAGACGCCGAGGCCTTCAGTCTTGAGCTTTGCCTGCCCTACCCATCCATAGAACCCTCGGCGCAGCGCGACGCGTCCGATCGCGGGAGCGCCGCCATCGCGGCACCAGGAATCCTTGGAGTTCTCGGCGAGCGGCTTCCGGCATCGCTGCTGTCCCTTTTCCCGGGATGGACGGCAAAAAAAATAGGCATAGCCGAAGCCGGCGGCACGATGGTTCAAGCCGAAGGCATCTCCCTTCTCTACATCGACCCGGCTTCCATGCGGGGAGAGGAAGCCGCGGCGGCCGGCATTCTTCTCGACAACGGCGCTTTCCGCAAAGTGGGTTGCTTCGTTCCCGCTAGCAACCTGACCCCCGATCCAGCCCTGAGGGAGACGAATTCCGCGGCCGACTGGTCTTCTCTCGGCGACTTCCTCCTGCGCTTCTTCCCCGCGAAAGCATCCAACACCGTTCTCGTCCTCGGGGCTGCCGAACGTGGCGAAGATCAGGGCGAAAGCTGGGCGATCGGCCTGGAGGGATCTTCGGCAGAAAAAGCGCCCAGACTCTTGCGTTGCCGGAATCCCGAAGAACTCGAGCTTCTCGCGGAGCGGGGACAGCCGCGCCTCCTCATCCTTTTAGGCCAAAAAAGCCAGTTCATCGGCCCCCTCCCCGAATCTCCCCCTCCCTCCACACTCCC